>Ga0209137_1003642_pt1 | contig 12774 bp, 20 predicted proteins | sample SaaInl5LU_22_DNA_FD_184642 | JGI IMG/M metagenome (GOLD analysis project Ga0209137, IMG submission 184642) | Marine microbial communities from expanding oxygen minimum zones in the Saanich Inlet - ESP_105LU_22_DNA (SPAdes) (version 2) | ecosystem: Environmental > Aquatic > Marine > Intertidal... | reverse complement strand
CGTACCGGCAATCGTTATAGAGACCATGTAGCTAGTGCAAAGTATGCAGTAAAAAAGATTGAGTTATGAGCAAAAAAGTAATTATTACCGGTGCTGCTGGGTACATCGGTGGGCAAACAGCAATCTATTTCAAAGAACAAGGGTGGACAGTTATTGGCATAGATCGCCGACCGTTGAGTTCGCACCTTGTACAATGGTATGACTCGTACTACCAAGAATCATATGCAACGCCTTCTGGTTTAGAATGTTTTAGTTTTCATTGCCCGGATGCTATTGTGCATTGTGCAGGATCAAGTTTAGTTGGGCCCAGTCTTATGGATCCAAAGACATACTATGACAACAACTTTATTGCTACTAAAACGTTGTTGGATTATATGGTAGAACACAAAATTCACAGCAAGTTTATTTTTTCAAGTAGTGCTGCGGTGTATGGAAATCCAATTGCAACACCCATACATGAAGACGATCCTAAGTTTCCAATCTCTCCTTATGGCATGAGCAAATACATGGTAGAGCAACTGCTGGAAACATACAGTCATGCATATGGCATTAACTATGTTGGATTTCGTTACTTTAATGCTGCTGGTGCAGACCCACATGGGCGGCACGGACAAGAAAAGTCAGCAACACACATTATTGCACGAGTAATGGAAGCTATTAGAGATAATCAAGTGTTTACACTCAATGGTGTAGGGTTACCAACAGATGACGGAACTTGTGTGCGTGATTATGTACATGTTGCAGACATTGCCAAAGCGCACTATTATGCAACAGAACATCGAGTAACAGCTGGATTTTACAATCTATCAACTGGACTCGGTGCTAGCAATCTAGAAATTATCAACAAATGTTGTGTAGTATCTAACAGCAAGCCCCGTGAGATAATCGAAGGACCGATGCGTGATGGTGATCCTAACGTACTAGTTGCTGACAACAAAAAGTTTTTTGAAGTAGCAAACTGGCAAAATGAATATCATACTGATGATATTGTTGAACATGCATGGAAGTGGTATACACGTGAGCTTCACTAAGTTTATCGAATTTGAACAAGCACTAAGCAAATTCACTGGCGCCCCTTATGTTGTATTAACAGATTGTTGCACACATGCGATTGAGTTGTGTCTGAGACGGCAACAAAAGTTTCTACTAAGATGTAGAATTCCCGCAAGAACTTATCTCAGTGTACCAATGATATTTCATAAACTTGCATTACCATACTCAATGGACGAATATGAATGGGAAGGAGAATATAAAATTTCTCCAACAAATATTTGGGACAGTGCAAGACGCTTTGAGCGTGATATGTACCGTCCAGGACAACAACAGTGTTTGAGCTTTGGTTACAGCAAAACCCTGGAAATAGGACATGGTGGCGCAATCTTGTTGGACAACGAAGAAGAATATCATTGGCTGAAACGTGCTAGTTACGATGGCAGAGATTTAAGCATAAGTCCTTGGCAAGACCAAATTAACTTTCAAGTTGGATATCATTATCGTCCTACCATTGAAGATTGTGTTAAAGGATTAGAAATGCTTGCTGCAAATCAACTCAAAGACCCAGATACACAAAAAGTAACTTATCCAGATCTCACTAAAATAAAAATTACCGACTAAGTTGACATCTGTCTAAATATACATTACAATATAAACAATTGTGGTCATCCACGACCCTAACTCGGAGAAACAAATGAAAACATACGAAAAAATTATCGAACGTTGCAAAAACTCAGACAAGCGTTACTGGGCAGGCGACAATGTCCATCGCCTTATCTATGCAGGCGAAAAAGAGCAACTGATCGACGAAGCCACTGACGCTTTTGAAACAGTGTTAGACACACTGATTATTGATAGACACAACGATCCTAACAGTCAAGGTACAGCACGCCGACTTGCTAAAATGTATTTTAATGAGATTATGGCAGGACGCTATGACGGACGCCCTGATGCAACAGCATTTCCTAATGATTCAGATGATCGTTATGAAGGTATGCTAGTAGTACGCAGTGAACTAAAGAGCATGTGTTCACATCACCATCAGCCAGTAAGCGGTGTTGCATACATTGGTATTATTGCCGCAGACAAACTAATTGGTCTAAGCAAGTACACACGCATTGCACAGTGGTGCGCTCGACGTGGTACGCTACAAGAAGAACTTGCTAATGACATTGCACGTGAAATTGCTTACTCGACAGGTGCAACTAACTTAGGTGTATATATTCAAGCAACACACGGGTGTTGTGAGAATCGTGGTATTATGGCTAATAGCAGTCTTACACAGACAACTGTATTGCGTGGGTCTTTTAAAGATGATGCAGGCACAAAGAAAGAGTTCTTTGATAACATTAAACTACAACAGGAGTTTAGCCGCTAATGGGTGATTATATTGCAGTGCGCATAGCACAAGTATTCATTGTAGCAGTATTTGTTATGGGAATGATCAGTTTAGGTATTGAATTGTATACAGGAAGGTTGCCACTATGAAACTTAGATATTCAGAAGCGTTTTATAGCGTACAAGGCGAAGGCAAGTTTGTAGGAGTACCTAGTGTGTTCCTGCGCACATTCGGTTGTAACTTTCGTTGTATGAACTTTGGTGTTGATACTAAAAAGAATCGTACAGAACTTCATGCAGAAGGACAAAGATACAATGCGGAAGTAAAAGCGTTGATTGATGCAAAGGTACACGAAACAACTGAAAAGTTTGAAGACTTGCCTATCATTCATACAGGTTGCGATACATACGCAAGTATCTATCCCGAGTTTAAACATTTTAACAAACAAGCAGATGTTGAAGAAGTAGTTGAACATCTGCTATCACTTACTCCAAATGGTAAGTGGGTACAAGATAATGGACAAGACGTACACTTAATCTTAACAGGTGGTGAGCCGTTGTTAGCGTGGCAACGGCTTTACGTAGAGCTGTTCGAACATCCACGTATGCAGGACTTAAAAAATGTTACATTTGAAACAAACACTACACAAAACTTACACGAAGAGTTTAAAAACTATCTCATCAATCAAGACAGATTTACAATCACTTGGAGTTGTTCCCCGAAACTTAGCGTTAGCGGAGAACCTTGGGAGACTGCTATTAAGCCTGACATTGCTAGTGAGTATAGCAGTGTTAACGGCAGTGACATGTATCTTAAGTTTGTTGTCGCTACTCAGGACGACTTTGCAGAAGTTGAAAGAGCTGTGGACGCTTATAGAAGTGCCGGGGTACAATGTCCAGTATATCTTATGCCGTTGGGCGGACGCAGTGAAGAATACTCCCTCAACGTTAAGGATGTGGCAGAAGCCTGTATGGAAAAAGGATGGCGATTCACACCAAGACTCCATATATCCTTATTCGGAAATGCATGGGGCACGTAAGCAACAATATATGAATGAACAACATGAACGTGCTATGACTGCTCCTATTAATCCTAAAAAAGAAGCAGACTTAGATTTAGAAAAACGTGCTAGAGAGGCAGGACTATAATGGGATGGTGGAATAAACTCGTAAGAGATAAAAAAGCAGAACAACAAACTGCTGTCGAAAAGACTACAGAAGAGCAGCGCCGCGAAGCTCTTGATAAAGAAAAAGAAGCAGCTACTAAAGCAGGCGAACCTTGGGTTGCTGTGTTAGATACACAAGTTAATCCTGATAATATTCGCAACGGATTCTTTGAACTAGACTGGAATAATGAGTTTATTGAACAGTTACTTGATGCAGGATACAAAGGCGAAAGCAATGAAGAAATTGTTGACCAATGGTTTAGAACTATTGTTTCGCAGATGCTCGACGATGAAGGTCAATCAACTGATAGAGAAATGGGCTATGTCAATGTAGTACCAATCGACAAAGGAAAGAGTTCGATAGGATGAGAAACGATTTAATGGTCCAACAGCAAGTCGAAGATAAAGAACTAAAACGATACATCGAAGAAGAAGTATATGCTTGACAATAGCAATAATAGATGCTATACTTGTATATATAATAAATTATTCTGTGAGGACAAATGAGTACCTATATTTTAGTAGATACAGCAAATACTTTCTTTAGAGCTCGACACGTTGTACGTGGTGACGTAGACACTAAATTAGGTATGGCACTACATATTACACTTAACAGTGTTAAAAAGGCATGGACTGACTTTGATGCAGATCATGTTGTATTTTGTTTAGAAGGACGTAGCTGGCGTAAAGATTATTACGAGCCCTACAAACGTAATAGACAACAAACTCGTGATGCGATGACTCCTACACAGCAAGAAGAAGATACGCTGTTTTGGGAAATCTTTGACGAGTTTAAAGACTTTATTAATGAAAAGACTAACTGTACAGTTATGCGACATCCGCAACTAGAAGCAGATGATCTTATTGCTGGTTGGGTACAAGCACATCCTAATGACAATCATGTTATCATTAGTACAGACGGCGACTTTGCACAATTGATTGCACCTAATGTACGACAGTACAATGGTGTTAGCAATACTACAATTACACACGAAGGCTACTTTGATGACAAAGGCGCTCCTGTGATTGACAAGAAAACTAAAGAAGCAAAGCCTGCTCCGCAACCTGACTTTATGTTGTTTGAGAAATGTATGCGTGGCGACACTAGTGACAACGTATTCAGCGCATATCCAGGTGTGCGCAAGAAAGGCACTAAGAACAAAGTGGGTCTTATCGAAGCGTATGAAGACAAAGGCACTAAAGGCTACAACTGGAATAACATGATGCTACAGCGTTGGACTGATCACGAAGGTGCAGAACATCGTGTACTAGATGACTATAATCGAAATGTTGTATTGTGCGATTTAACTGCACAACCTGATGACATTAGAGAGATAATTAATAACACTATTGCAGAAGTAGAACCTAAAGATATATCACAAGTTGGTATGCGTCTTATGAAGTTCTGTGCTAAATGGGATATGCAACGTATTGCAGATCAGGCAGCATCTTATGCAACACCATTACAAGCGAGGTATCCGAAATGACAGTAAAAGCAAAAGAAGTATTAAATGGTAAATTTTGGATTGTTGAACAAGAAGGTGTACGCATCGGTACACTGTCACTAGACGACAATCAGTATATGTTAAGTGATGCAACCGGAACACGTTTTTTAACAGAAACACAACTTAAAAGTAAACTTGGCAAGGACATGACTTGGACTAAACTTGCTATTACTGAAACTAAACCTGATAAAGAAGTACACGGGTATACTACAAGCTGTACGCCATATAATCCAATGTACGATGTATCACGTAAGTTACCATTGTTTACAAAAAGTGAAAAATCTAAGAGCTTGTATTGTGCAGGGTATTATATTATTAGATTTGACAAAGGATGGGTTAAGTCCTTTTGTCCTAAACTAATTACAGTAGAACGATATGATTTTAAAGGTCCCTTTAAAACAGACTTAGAAATGCGTACAGAACTGAGTAAAGCAAATGCCAAATGAGCCGTTAAACACAGCACCAATACAGCAGTTTATTAGCCAAGTTAAAAGTGCTGATATGAGCAATGCACGAGATGTAAAGTTAGATATTTCAAATGCAAAGCGATTAGCATTTACACTAGGCGAAGTAATGACAAGACTAAATGGTAACCTAGAAGAAATTATTATCCGCAAAGCAGAGGGCACTGACGAAGTAATTGAAGTGCGCATGGATGGCGGTACTGGCTGGAAATAAACTACGTAGTTTATTATAAAAGAGATAAATATATGCGTACATAATTAAAGGAATACGCATATGAGTAGGCCAAAGCCAAACATTTTACTAGAGCATATAGATAAAAAAACCTATAAGAGCGAGCAAGTTCTCGAAGCAGAAGCAATTTGGGCTGTATTCTATCATAATGCTCCTTTTAATTTAAAGTCTGCAAATATGCTTACTAACTACCCGGGTCCTAAGTATAAGAAAGTATCTTTCTCTAATCCTGGACACGCAATTAATCTAGCAAAAAAACTAAATGACCTTTTTAACTGTGAAGATTTTACAGTTGTAAAACTAAATAAAGGCGATACAGTACAACTAGATTAAAATGAACTGGAAAGATACATATACTAGAATATTCTTAAAACAATCTGGCATTGCAGTTACCGAAGCTACAATGAGGGAATATATGCCAATGTGGTGGCAGAATACCAGAGCCAAAGACGAAGGCGGACTACGCCTTACTGAAGAAGGGTTCCGTTATATAACTGAAGAAATACAGTTAGCTACATACGATGTACCATATCCGAAAGACTTCGAATTAACCACACAAACAATTATCTTTTTAGATAAATTTATTAACTGTCCTTACTACATGGGCAGAAGAAGTATTACTGTAACAAACGAGAAGAAGGCTATGGAACTTCACTTGTTTAGCGGAGATATTCGCAAGTATGGTCTTACAAAAGCACTCAAGCGCCAACAAAAAGATTAATTTTTGACAAAAAACCTCTTGACAACTACCGTGTTCTTTGCTATTATATATAAACAAGTTAAGCACTAATCAAAGAGGAATACATTATGGAAACATCAACTCGTCAAGTTACGCCCAATAATGCTAAGGCGTCTATCTCACATGCACTTTCCAAGAAGCGTCCTATCTTCCTTTGGGGACCTCCAGGTATTGGTAAAAGTGATATTGTAAAGCAAATTACAGATAGCTTTACAAACTCTAAACTAATTGACATCCGTTTGTCGCTTTGGGAACCTACAGACATTAAAGGTATTCCTTACTACTCTGCAAACGATAACAAGATGGTTTGGGGTTCTCCAGCAGAATTGCCAGATGAAGAAATGGCAGCAAAGTATGATAATATTGTTTTGTTCTTAGACGAAATGAATTCGGCAGCGCCAGCAGTACAAGCGGCAGCATACCAGTTGATTCTTAATCGTCGTGTAGGACAGTATGTATTGCCCGACAACGTAATGATTGTTGCGGCAGGTAACCGCGAAGCAGACAAAGGTGTTACATATCGTATGCCTGCTCCGTTGGCTAACCGTTTTGTTCACTTGGAACTTACCGTTGGTTTTGACGACTGGTTTCAGTGGGCAGTAGACAACAACATTCATAAAGATGTTGTTGGTTACTTAACATTTAGCAAGAAGGATCTATATGACTTTGATCCTAAAAGCCCTTCACGTTCTTTTGCAACGCCCCGTTCGTGGTCGTTTGTAAGCGAATTGCTTGAAGATTCTTTAGATAAGAATACACTTACTGATCTTGTGTCAGGGTCAGTTGGTGAAGGTCTTGCTGTTAAGTTTATGGCGCATCGTAATAGTGCGGCACAGATGCCTAACCCTACAGACATTCTTAATGGTAAGGTTACAGAGCTAAAGACTAAAGAGATTAGTGCAATGTATTCACTTACAGTCTCGCTCTGTTATGAACTGAAGGAAGCATCTGACAAAGGCGATAAGAAGTTTGACGACAAAGTCAACAACTTCTTGCGCTTTGCAATGGATAACTTTGATACTGAACTTGTTGTAATGGGCATTAAACTTGCTCTTACACAGTATCAATTGCCCATTGATCCAGACGAAGTGGAATGCTTTGACGAGTTCCACGAACGTTTTGGTAAGTATATTACCGCTGCCAACGCGGCGTAATACATTAAGAATGGGCTCTTTTTGAGCCCATTCTTTCTCTTATAGGTTGACAAACTGATTAAATATTGTTATACTATGTACATAGATAAGCAAATAAGGGCAATGACATGGCAGCAAAAGACACAGCAAGTAAGCTAAAAAACTGGACACCAGATCCTAATATTACACCCGAACAATTAGAAGAAATGCGTGTAGAAGTACTCGATCGCATTATTGTTGCACGAGTAGGCTTGCTATTGCGCCATCCTTTCTTTGGTAACATGGCAACACGGTTACGTATTAGTGCTGCCGATGATTGGTTACCTACTGCTGCCGTAGACGGACGCAATCTTTACTTTAACACTCAGTTCTTTAATGCTATGGATAATAAAGAAATTGAGTTTGTTGTTGCACACGAAATTTTGCACATGGTGTTTGATCATTTAAGTCGTCGACAGGATCGTAATCCTATGCTGTACAATATTGCTGCCGACTACATTGTAAACAACACTCTTGTACGTGACCGCATTGGTAACAAACCTAAGATTGTAGATTGTTTCCAGGACTTTGAATATGAAGGTTGGACATCAGAAGAAGTCTATGACAAATTATTTAAGGATGCAAAAGAGCGTGGTAAAGAGCTACAAGAACTCCTTGAGCAATTAGAACAACAAGGTGAGATGCTAGACGAACACCTTGATATGGACGGCGACGGCGGAGACAGTGACAACGGTGAAGAGAAAGATGCTAACGGCAACAGTGTTAGCAAAAAGAAGCCTACGTTTAGCAAAGAAACAATTAAAGAAATACAAGACGAAGTAAAAGAAGCAATGATGGCCGCGGCACAAAGTGCAGGTGCAGGTAATGTACCAGCAGGTGTTGAGCGCATGATTAAGCAACTAACTGAGCCTAAAATGAACTGGCGTGAACTATTGCGTCAACAGATCCAAAGCACTATTAAAAGTGATTATACATTTAGCCGTCCAGGACGCAAAGGTTGGCATACTGGTGCTATTTTACCGGGTATGCAGTTCGACGAAACAATTGATATCTGCATTGCACTTGATATGTCGGGTTCAATTGGCAACTCACAAGCAGAAGACTTCTTAGGTGAAGTTAAAGGCATCATGGACGAATACAAAGACTACAAGATTAAGATTTGGTGCTTCGACACTGAAGTTTACGGCGAAGATGATTTCAGTGCAGATGATGGACGCGAGCTAACCGATTATGAAATCCACGGCGGCGGAGGCACTGACTTTATGGCTAACTGGAAATACATGCGTGAGAATGATATCCAGCCTAAGAAGTTCCTAATGTTTACAGACGGTTATGCTTGGGATAGCTGGGGCGAAGATGACTACTGTGACACAGTATTTGTAATACACAGTAACCATAACAAAGAATTACAAGCACCATTTGGACTAACAGCACATTATGACCAAGCAGCCTAATTTAAGAAATCCTAACCCCCTTAACTTTTTTGGGGTTAGGAAATGCAAAGTGCCAGCGCCGCATTTTGAAGGAATGCATATACCAATGAATTCCTATAATTTAGAAGACAGTATCGCACGTTGGATTAACAATCATCTCAAAAGTAGATTTTATGTAGGCAAACAAACTATACTAAATTCTGATAATCAATACACTCAAACACTGCACGTTGCGTTTGAAGATCCAAAAGAACTTTCTTATTTCACTTTGGCGTGTCCACATTTGAAATACAAGTAAATAAACATAGCACTTAATAAAGGAGTAATACAAATGACTGACGAAGTTAAAAACGAACAAGTCGCAGAAGCACCAGCAACAGAGGCTCCTGCACCAGAAGCTAACGGTGGAGCAGATCTTACTGTACAAGATCTTAATGCATTGAAGCAAATTATCGATGTTGCAAGCACTAGAGGAGCATTTAAGCCAAACGAAATGGTAACAGTTGGGCAAACATATGCTAAACTAGAAGCATTTTTACAGGCAATTGCCGCACAACAGCAGGCAGGAGCTCCAGAAGGAGAGAAATAATATGAAGCACGTAGGTAGAACAATCAAACAGCGTAAAAAATGCGTAGTAGCGTATAGAGTATTGCCAAACGATCCCGATAACTGTCTAGTTGTCATGACCGAGAACTTAATGGCCGACGAACACGATTCGCTATTAAAGGCAGTTGAATCTGATGCAGGACAAAGTGCATACGAGTTCGGAGAAGCAATGGCAAGACATACATTGCCCGACGGTCGTAACATGTTGGCAGGATTTCATACAACAGGCAAACTTACTAAAATAGCGACCGATCAAGTAGAACTAGTTCCAGATTCAAGAAACTCAATTCCGCTAAACGAGCTTAATCAGACTATTGCTGATCAAAAAGGCGTAACCGTAGCAGATCTTGCACTAACAGGAGAACCTAGAAATGATTTACAAAAACCAAAAGAAGTTGTAGACACTGACATTCCTGCAGAAGTAGTTGAAGCAGCAAACGAAGCAAATGTAGACGGAGTCTTAAGTGATGAAGAACTAGCGGCTAAGTACCGCAGTGATGCAGATCGCATGTTCAAAGAAGCACAGCGATTAAGGAAAGAGGCGGATGCTCTTGCTCCTTCTAAGAAGAAGACAAAGACTACAGAAAGTGCCTAAAAATTCCTCACTACCGAAAGAAGTAATTGATCATTGGCCCGAAATACTGAAAGATATTAACATTGAAGTATTACCCTTGGAATATCTTGACAGTGTTTTGGTCCACTTTGATGACGGTAAGGTTTGGGAAATTGATCTTACAAAAAATCCACATGGCATAGATATGGAAGAAGCAATCGAAAGTCTTATGATTGAATATGAAGATGCTATTGCAAATGTAGACTTTAGATTAAACACAGTGCGATTAAAAAATGATATTTCTGCTAGAACCAAACAGTTCTTAAAGAAACGGAAATAGATAAATACTAATAGCAAATTGCATTATGGAGTTTTAAATGGCCTTACAAATTAGACGCGGGACAGACGCAGAACGATTATCGATAACACCCGAGGCAGGTGAACCTGTCTTTACTCTTGATACTAAAGAATTTTTTATAGGTGACGGAACCACCCAAGGTGGAGTATTAGTGTCAGGCACACTAGTAAACGAAACAACACCTGCATTAGGTACTGACCTAGACTTAAACGGTAACAACATTGTTGGTACTGGTAATATTAACATTGCAGGCACTATTACTGCAACAGGCAATATTAATTTAGGCGACGGTGCTGACGATAATGTAATCGTAGGTGGGCAAATTGCTAGTGCGTTAACTCCAGGCGCAGACCTTACATACGATTTAGGCGGAACTAGTGCAAGATGGAACGAAGGCTATATTAATACTGTAAGAGCAGGTCTAGTAGTTGCTAATAGTGTAGAAGGTAACACTTATGGTACACATATTGGTAGTGTGGAACTAGATGATAGTTCACTAGCAGTTAATGGTACTACAGGCGAAATTACTGTACAGGGTACAAGTTTAACTACCGATGGTACATATCTTTCAGTAGGTAACACATCTTCTGTTGCAAATTTAAAAGTAGTAGGAGATACAAACGATACTGCATTAGTAGTAAACGGAACTACAGGCGTTACAGCATTTAACTTTCCTACTGTGGGCGTACAGGCGCATAGAGGAACAGCGGCTGCGCCAACAGCGCCAGACACAGCAGATACATTAGGTGCGTTTGCGTTTAATGCTTATACCGGAAGTGCATATGTAGTTGCTGGCGCAATTGGCGCAAAAACTGAAGGTGTAATTGGACTGTCTGACTCAGAGGTACCCACTACAATTACAATTGGTAAAGTTTCAAGTGTACTAGCAAATAATGGCGACTTTTTAAGTGTTGCTTCAACTGGTAAAACAAGTGCTCCGGTATTTAAACCAGGCAGTTATGCAACTGGGTCTGAACCAGCTAATCCAGAAGCAGGCGATATTATTTTTGATAGCACAACTAATAAACACAAAGGCTGGGACGGAACTGCTTGGCAAGACTTTTATTAATAGGTGACAAATGCATGTAAATGCAGATGAAATAATTGAACAGTCTAAAAAAGTATTCCTAACTTCTGACAAACAAAAACAAAAGTATTACTCACTAAAAGGATGGATAGAGCAAAAAGAATATGCTCAAATTCATCCTTTCTTTTTGAACCCTTTAGATATAAAAATTAATCCTACTTTGTTTACAAAACAAATTACTGAGTATAAAGATTATTTTGAACAATGGGGCAACGAACATACACATTTGCCGCGTAAAGGATTAGCACTAGTAAACGAAACAGGCAGATTACATTTAAATGATCCTGTAAATGGATCATTATACGAATACAATAAAAACTATCCCGAAACTCCGTTAATAGAAACTGACTTTACTAAAGAAACTGAAGTGATGAATCTAAGTTCATTAGATCCTTTAAAGCAGTTTGAAGGCAATTGGCTACGTTCTAATATATTATATTGGGAAGACGGTGCTCACTTTAAACCGCATATTGACACTGTGGTTCCTAGTCCGTGGATAAGACTATGGGGCACGACATCCGAATCAATAAAATTACGTTATGCACATAACAATACACTAATAGACGTTGTTAACGTAGAGCCTGGGCGTTTATACTTAATAGACACATCACTAGTACATGATGCTAGATGCGATGGTGCAAGTGGTTATCAGTTCTTTTTAAGTTGCTGTACGGGCGTGTATGAGCGTCTAAGACGCCTTATGCTCTAAATACATATACGGTTCTAATACGTCAATCCATTCTTTGTAATCAAAGTCTAATACAAATAGTGAACGTTCCTCGTCTGTATTATTATATCCATAATGATTTTTAGTTGCATCAAAAGCAAAAAACTCGCCCATCTTCCAATTATAAGTTTCGCCCTCTACAACGAACCCACTTTCCCCTTCAGGCAAAATAGTAGGTAAATGACAAATAATTTTTTTGCCCCAATCTTGGTGATTATGTTCTGGTGTTTTACTTTTAGGATCTAATACTAACCATCCTGTTGCTCTATGGTCAGGTCCGTCTTTTACTAGTTCTGTTACTCTTGGACATCTACGCTGACTACTAGGCCAGGCTTTGTAATCCCACCACAGTGCTGTTCCTGTCCAACCTGGAACAATGTCTCCGTCTTCATAGTCGGGCAATGGAACACGTCTGCGATTAAAATTTACATATTCTTCA
>Ga0209137_1003641_pt1 | contig 12775 bp, 12 predicted proteins | sample SaaInl5LU_22_DNA_FD_184642 | JGI IMG/M metagenome (GOLD analysis project Ga0209137, IMG submission 184642) | Marine microbial communities from expanding oxygen minimum zones in the Saanich Inlet - ESP_105LU_22_DNA (SPAdes) (version 2) | ecosystem: Environmental > Aquatic > Marine > Intertidal... | reverse complement strand
TGCACCGGTTGTGCTGTTTCCGCCTGCGACAAACGGTGAAGTGGACCCCGCGCGCCTGTCAGCCGCGATTGTCACGTTGGCCGTTGGTGTTTGGACACGCAACGTCCTTTGGGCGATCATTTTGGGTGCAGCGACACTTTACGGGATGCTCTATCTCACAGGTGGTTTTGGCTAAAGTGCCAGCGCGTTAGTCCAGATCAACATCAATATACTGCGAAAGTGCTACGGCTTTATTGCCGTCATCCGTCTCATAATATTCTTGTTCCGTTACACCGGGCAGTGCGCCAAACCGCTCGCGCGCTTTGTTGGGAAAGTATGTCGTGCCAATGCTTTCAAAGCCCTCAAGCTGGCTCAAGATGCTCGTGATGCTGCGGGTACACCCCGCCGCAGGGACAGCGCCGTTGTTGATCACCAACTGAAGGGCTTGCTCGGCCACACCCGCGGGCACTTCGATCGTCTGCTCAACCACACGGTGGGTGATGCGGGCATGGGCACCGATATAAAATCGCTTATAGAGTGGTGTAATACCGTAAAGCACATCACCACGCTCGGGGATTGACTTGGCCTCAAAACTTCCAGCCGGGTCGAACAAAACACGCTGCGATCCGTTGACCAGCAGGGCGCTGTGGGCGCCGGAATTAGTACCGTTACTTACAACAGTAATCAAAGAAAGGGCGGGAGGGCCGTCGTGGCGGTAAACGCTCTCGCGGATTTCACTGTCTGTCGCGGTTGGCAGGTCCTGAGGGGTTGTCAGGCACCCCGCCAGCAGCATCGCCGCTGTGAAAAGTGCAGCAATGCTCCGCGTTTTCATCTGCTTATCCGCCGATAATGGCGAGCAAGATCAACGTCGCAATAATGATCACCACGCTCCACGTTGTGAATTTTACGAAGCCCGCAAAAGTTTTCTCTTGGACTTCAATGTCCATTTTACCGTGCTCGTGCTTATCATCAGCCATGTCTAATTTCCCGTTTAGCTAAGTATTCTTGAGGCGCGCATAAAGCATATTTGCACGCATTTCTAGTAATTTCACTGCCCCTGCGACACTGCTCACACCGGCTTAGGCAACAGGCTTTTCAAGCTGCTCGGCAAGGCGGAAGCCAATCCGGTTAGGCTCAGGCGCGTCGACCTCCTTGGGGATTGCGCGCAGCATCACATTAAGCTGGGTGACGTGCTGTACCAACTGCGTCTTGGCGCCCGCTGCGTCCGTGCCGTAGAACGTAACAATATCAGGGTCAAAATATCCCATGCCTTCAATCCGCAGCACGCCTGCCTCGCCACCCGCGAAACCCATGGCGGCCTCATGCTCGGCGTCAAGCGTTTCTTCAAACTTCTTGAGGTACAAAACCACCCGTTCATAAGCCCATTGCGCGGGGCTTTTCTTACTGACCGCTTGGGTCATTGCGGATGGCAGTTCTTCATCTTGGGTGCCTGCCGCGCTTGCGGCGCGCATCTTTGGCAACACATCATCTTCCAATGCGTCCGCGCTTGTTTTGATTACGTTATCCATCGTTACTTCCTCCGCCAATTACACGCCCACACCGCACCATCACAACGGCAGCGCAGTGGTATCCTTGATGTCTTCCATAACAAAGCTTGCAGAGATATCGGAAACCGCAACCTGCGCGATAAACTTTTTGTAAAACCGATCATACGCCGCAACATCCGCTACACGCACGCGCAGGACATAATCCAGATCACCGGTCATTCGGTGCGCACCAACAATTTCAGGAAACAAGCTAACTGCACGGTTGAATAAACGCATCCATTCCGCATCGTGATTATTCGTCCGCACCATTACAAAAACCAAAAGCGGGCAGCCCGCCTGTTCTGGATCAAGCAACGTCACACGCTTGCGGATCAACCCCGCCGCCTCCATCGCCTTTATTCGCCGCCAGCACGCATTACGGGACAGGTTTGCATGTTCGGCCAACTGATCAAGACTAACGGTAGCATCATCCTGCAAAGCAGACAGTAAAGCGTTATCAATAGAATCTAAATTAGCCATAAATGGGATTTTATCCCAGCTTTACCCACTTTTACAATATATTTTGGGACACGGCCTCATATCTGCGCAGCCATAATAAAGGCACCACCACCCCAACGCCTGTCGGAGCCTGATATGACCCGTGTCCTCACTGCCCTTTTCTCTGATCATCCTGCCTCAGTGAACGAGACCTATTTTGAGCATATGCGCTTCGCAGCGACTTTTGCATTTTGGCTGTTGGCGGCCGCTTTTTGCGCTGCAGTGCACGCAATCATTCCAGCCTTATTTGAAAAGACCGCTGGCAACATTATCCGCCGCCTAAATGACAAAATCACGAACCGCTAAGCGGTGTCTGTCACCCGCTGAAACAGCCACTGACCATCCTCAGACATCGTCCGCGTTGCCCGCCCGTGATGCCAAAGATGTAAGCAGTGCGAGAGAGCCTCAACAAGCGCCAACCCGTATTCACCGCCTACAATCTGCCGTTTAAACAATGGCATAAAGCACTGCGCCGCAGTTTGCGGCTCTGACAAATAGACCTCTAGGCGGCGCAGTGCGCCGTGGTGATTTTCAATCAACTGCCGCATCCGCACGGGCAAGCCTGTAAATGGCAGCTTGTGACCCCCTAAAACAAAATGATCGTCGCGGGCCAATGCACTCAAACGCTCGCACGCCTCAAGCCAATCAGCGACAGGGTCCGCCTCCGGCTCGGTCGCGTAGACACCAATGTTTGAGCTGATTGAAGCAATGATCTGATCGCCAGAAATTACCAAATTGTCATCACGGCTCCAGAACGTTGCATGCTCGGGGGAGTGCCCATTGCCGATGTGAATATCCCAACTGCGCCCGCCCATAATGATAGAGCCACCCTGCTGAATGCGCGTGTAGCCAAGGGGCATCGGCGCGACACAATCAGCATAGTTGAAGGGCCGCTCATTGCAGCGTTGTTCAAGAATATCAGACGCCATCCCAGCACGATGCCAAAAATCAACAGTTTGCTCAGTCGGCCTGTCCTGCGCATCCAATTGCAACATGCGCGAGAAAAGCCATGTTGTCCGAGTGCAAATAAGTTCTGCACCAAATTCGGCCTGAAACCAGCCCGCAAGACCCACATGATCGGGATGGTGGTGGGTGACGATAATGCGTCTAATCGGCTTGCCAGTCAAAGGGCCATCCATCAAAGCGCGCCAAATACTCCGGCTCCGCTTAGACGCAAACCCCGTATCGATGATCGTCCAACTGTCGCCATCATCAAGGGCGTAAACATTCACATGATCAAGCGCCATAGGTAGCGGCAAACGCATCCACAGCACACCTTGAGCGACTTCGATTGCTTCACCCTCGGCGGGCGCTTGCGCGAATGGATAGGCCAGTTTTGTCATGGCACAGGTCTAGGCGAGCAGGTCCTCGGTGGAAAGCGCATAAAGATCATCGGCCCCCTCGCGCGCATGGGCAAGAAGGCCTGCGTGCTCGGGCAACAACCGCTTGATGTAGAACCTCGCAAGTCGCGCGCGGCCACTATCAGGTCCCGCAGCAAGAGTCGCCTTAAGGTGATAGTGCCCCCCAAGAACCCGTGCAAACCCACGCAAATAAGGCACGGCACCAGCAAAGCGGTGGTTGCTATCTGATTGTGAAACCATCCACTCGGTTGTCTCGCGCAAAGTCTCGGACGCCTCCCAAAGCGGGCCAGCAAGGCTTTCATGCGTACCGCGGCAGCTTTCCGCTTGGGTTTGTACTTCCTCAATCAGCGAAAAAGCGGCATCTCCGCCGTCGGCCAGTTTTCTGGCCACAAGGTCCATCGCCTGAATGCCGTTTGTGCCCTCATAAATCGCGGTGACGCGCGCATCGCGGCTGTATTGAGCGGCACCTGTTTCCTCAATGAAACCCATTCCGCCGTGCACCTGAATGCCCTCAGCCGCCACGGCCATGCCAACGTCGGTTCCAAATGCTTTGGCGATTGGCGTCAGAAACGCGGCCCGTGCGTGCCAAAAGGTATCCCTGGTGGCCGTTCCCATATCAATCGCCGCAGCGCAGGACAGCGCGATCGCGCGCGCCGCAAATAGATCAGCTTTCATCGCAACCAACATCCGACGCACATCTGCATGATCAACGATAGCGCCAGTAGCGACCACATCATTTGGTACTTTCGTGCGTCCTTGCTTGCGGTCCCGCGCATAGCTTAACGCGTGTTGAAGCGCCCCTTCTGCAACTCCTGTGCCTTGAATTGCCACACCGACGCGGGCGTTGTTCATCATGGTGAACATTGCCGCCATGCCCGCATGCTCCGCCCCAACAAGCCAACCAGTCGCACCATCATATTGCATCACCGCAGTGGGCGACGCGTGCAGGCCCATCTTATGCTCAAGGCTGACCACATGCAGCGCGTTGGGTTGGCCTGCATCGCCATTATCATCGGGTAGATACTTCGGGACCATGAAAAGGCTAATACCCTTGGTGCCAGCAGGTGCATTTGGCAAGCGCGCCAAAACAAGATGGCAAATATTTTCCGCCATGTCGTGATCACCGTAGCTGATGTAAATCTTTTGCCCCGTAATCTCGAACGTTCCATCCCCGCGCGGCACCGCTCTGGTGGTCAGCGCGCCAACATCACTGCCTGCTTGTGGCTCGGTCAGGTTCATCGTGCCGGACCATTCACCACTGATCAGCTTGGGCAAATATGTCTGCTTAATCTTATCATCCGCGTGGGCTTCAAGCGCCTCAATCTGGCCTTGGGTCATCAACGGGTTCAATTGCAGTGACAGGCACGCGCTCGCCATCATCTCGTTCACCGCCGAGGTCAGCGTTAGCGGCAGGCCCATCCCACCGCCATCAGGGTGCGCCGAAATCCCCATCCAACCGCCATCCGCTAAGGCGTGATACGCCTCTTTGAAGCCATCGGGCATGACAACAACGCCGTCTTTCAACACCGCATGCTGAATATCACCTACCCGTTGCAGCGGGGCCAAAACCTCTTCGCAGACTTTACCAGCCTCAGACAAAAGCGCGTCGGTGATGTCGCTGCTCACGTCCTCAAAACGGGCCGTTGCACAGATGTCTGAAAACCCAACAACGTGGTCGAACAAAAATTTATACTCAGCAAGAGGCGCGACGTATGGCATGAAAACTCCGGTAATTTACGCAGGCTTGGCAATCCAACCCCATAAGCGTAAGTCAGTTTGCACGGCCACAGCATCGCGCGGCCACCGACCTCAATCAATGGGAACGCGGCGTCATAGATGGAAACGAAACTGCTCAAGACCGCCCAAGACGCAGGCACACTTTTGGCCCAAGGCGGGTTGGTCGGGTTTGCAACCGAGACCGTCTATGGGCTTGGCGCCGATGCAACGAACGCAACTGCCGTGGCGCGCATTTACGAGGCAAAAGGACGGCCAAGCTTTAACCCGCTGATCATCCATGTGCCAAGCCTTGCCGATGCCGAGCCCTACGTGGAAATGAACGAGATCGCACGACGCCTTGCCGCCGCATTTTGGCCTGGCCCCTTAACACTTGTGCTGCCTCTGAAGCCCAATTCAGGCATTTGCGATCTGGTCACCGCAGGCCTTTCAACCGTGGCAATCCGCGTGCCTGATCACGAACAAGCCCGCGACGTTTTGCGCACAGCAGGCACCCCGGTCGCAGCGCCCTCCGCAAACCCGTCAGGTCGCATCAGTGCCACAACAGCCCAGCACGTTATGCACGGCTTAGGCGGCCGAATTGATGCCGTGTTAGAAGGGGACCCTTGCAGCGTGGGCTTGGAGTCCACAATCATTGCTGTGGCACCCACACCAACTATTTTGCGGTATGGCGGTTTGGCCTTGCGTGACATCGAAGCAATCACCGGCCCACTTTCCCACGACACAACACCCGCCGCCATCGCCGCCCCCGGCCAGCTCAGCAGCCATTACGCGCCGCGCCAAGCGTTACGCATGGATGCCGCCAGAGCCGAGGCCGGCGAAATGCTGTTGGGTTTCGGAGAAGTGCGATGTGATCTAAACCTATCGCCAAGTGCAGACCTGAGGGAAGCGGCGGCCAATTTGTTCACCCATCTGCACAGTCTTGATCGCCTTGACCAGCCGATCGCCGTGTCACCTATTCCAGATCACGGACTTGGCCGCGCTATCAACGACCGCTTGCGACGGGCCTCTGCACCGCGCGATTAAGGTGACCTAGGCCTGTCCGCCAACCATCGACAAAAGCCGCGGATCAATCCCAAGCATATCAAGCGCGACCGATCTTTTGTCATCGCTAGGCGTATCGAAAACAAGCGCGCTATCTGCCTCAACCGTAAGCCATCCGTTCATCGATATCTCAGCTTCCAGTTGGCCAGGGCTCCACCCCGCGTAGCCCATCGCCATAACCATGCTGCGCGGCCCAACGCCTAAGGCAACATCCTCTAAAATATCCCGCGTTGCAGTCATTCCAATGCTATCTGATACCTGCAAGGTGCTGTCGTTGCCTGCATAATCACCACTGTGCAACACAAAGCCGCGCCCCTGTTCAACCGGCCCACCGTAATACATGGGTACGCTCTCAACAGGCTTAAGCGGCTCAATTTCAAGATGCTCTAGCAGCCCTTTGAATGTCACCTTCTTGGTCGGCTTATTCAGGATCAGCCCCATCGCACCTTCAGACGTATGGTCGCAAATATAGACCACGCTGCCGGCAAATCTTGGATCATCCATGCCTGGCATTGCGATCAGTACGTGACCTACCAAGGTGGTTTGAGGAAAATTTGAGTCGCTCATGTCATTACCATGAGACACCAAAGAACCATCGGCAAGCGCGCATCACTGACATATCCTTGTCGTGAACGTGATTTCCAAAACGCGGCAAGCTGCGTATGTAGTGGATGCTATGACGAAGGCCCTGACAAAATACGCAGCCACATTTGTGGCCACCCTTTTTGGGTGTACAGTCGCGATCGCCTCAGATGCTGCAAGCGATGCGGCCTCTATTGACGTGCTCGGCGGGTGGCGTGAGGCTGACGGCACGCATATGGCGGCACTGCGGATCACCCTGGCGGATGGATGGCACACATATTGGCGCAGTCCGGGCGACGCAGGTGTACCGCCTGCGTTTCATTGGGGCGGCACGCGCAACGTTGATGCTGTGAAATTCCACTGGCCCGTCCCTGATGTGCATGTTCAAAACGGGATGCGCACTTTGGGCTACACTGATCAAGTGGTTATACCGATTACTGTAAGTCCGAAAAACGATGGCAGCATGCGGATCAAGGGCAAGGCAGAAATCGGTGTGTGCAAAGATATCTGCATCCCCACAACACTGCGGTTTGATGGGCGGCTACCCGAAGTTGGCGCGCTTGATGGGCAGATCGCCGCCGCACTTGTTGAGCAACCTCTAAGCGCGCGTGAGGCCGGCGCCAAACGGCCCGTCTGCACCATCACGCCCGCAGACGACGGCGTTGTTTTAACGGCATCTGTTACATTGCCCAAACAAGGCCTCGGCGAAATAAGCGTGCTTGAGGTGGCCAACCCAAATGTGTGGGTATCGGAGGCCGAAACTATCCGGACTGGCAGCACAATTTCGGCAACTGCAACGCTGCTTGAGGCGAATGGCAAACCCTTCAGCATAGACCGAAGCGGCGTCATTATGACTGTTTTAGCCGGTGGTCAGGCTGTGGAAATCAAAGGCTGCACGGGCGATTAAGCGCCACTGACCGTTTTGCTGGGGCGCATAGTGAACATGATCGGTGTCGCCACAAAGACCAGCACACCCGCACCCAAAACAATTCCCGCAAACCAACCGAGCGCGGCTAATGCGCTTGCCGCACTACCCCACGCCAAATTTCCAGTCGCCATGACCGAACCAAGTGTTGCCGCAAAGCCCAACGCGACAATCACACCAAGCGCCAAAACTGGCAGCACAACACCGCGCGCACGCGCCCCGAAACGCCCCCGCGCACTGACGGCGCGTCTTGCTGCTTCTGACAAACGGCGCACGTCCATTTGCATCGCGATTAATGACGGCACGATTAACAGAACAAGCGCCATACCAACGCCTAGACCATAGACGAGTGTAATCACCGTTGGCTTCAAGAACTGTGCTTGGCTTGAAGTTTCATAAAGCAGCGGCATCAAGCCCAGCACGGTCGTCAACGTGGTCAACAATACGGGCCGTAAGCGGTCGCACACCCCGTCGATAATTGCCGGTCCAAGGCCGCGATCTTTGGCATAGTCATCAATAGTTGTGACAAGAACGATTGAATCGTTGATCACAATCCCGATCATCCCGATCAACCCGACAACTGTGAACATCGACAACGGAACCCCCCACTGCCAATGGCCGTAGATTGTTCCGATCAAGCCAAACGGAATAATGGCCATAACAACAACGGGCCGCGTCCAGCTGCCAAAGACCCACGCAAGGGCCAAAAAGATGCCAAGTAGTGACAGCATCAACCCTAGGCGCGCATCATTCAAAAACGTGTCTTCGTCCTCAGAGGCACCCGAAAACTCGTAAGACACGCGCAGGTCCGCTTCAATTTTGGGAAGGATTACTTCGCGAATAGTATCAAGAATTTCATTGGCACGGGCGGCATCATCTTGGTTCAACTCACCGGTAACAGATACTAATGCCACACCGTTTTCACGGTTCACCGTACGGAAGCCCGTGCGCCGCTCAACCTCAACGATATCAGCGAGCGGTACGTATTGACCCGTAGCCGAGCGAACCAACATCTGGCTCAGAAAGTCTTGGGTCAAAGCGGCTTCGGGCAACTCTACACGGATCGTCGCACTACGCGCACCAACCGGATAAGTAGCCGCCTCAATACCGTTTAGACGAGCGCGCAGATCACGGCCAAGCCCGTCAATGGTAAAGCCCAAAGCCTGCCCTTTTGCCGTCAACTCAAGGATCAGCTCCTCTTTGTCGTAGGACAGATCATCTTCCACAGCGCTTACTTCTGGGAACTGAACAAGCTGTTCTTTGAGGGCGTCACTGGCGTCTTTCAGTGTCTGCGCATCAGCGCCATAAAACTGAACGTCAATCGCATCCCCACCACCCGGGCCGCTGCCCCAACTGCGAAAGCTAATCGCTTCAAGCTGCGGGTGGCGCGCAACGCGGTCCTGCAAATCAGACACAAAATCGCGACTTGAATAGCCAACCCGCAGGTCGGCATCGATAAGCTCAATACTCACGCCGCCTAATTGATCTTTCTCTTTTGTCTCAGAACCCGAAATGGCCCGCCCTGCGTTTCCGCCAATTTCGCCCAAAACGTAATCAACAGGGTTTGCCCCGATACGGACCTCAACTTCGGCACCCAACTCATCAATCGCCTGTTGCATCAACCGCATTTGCGCCAGCGTATCAGCCCGCACAGCGCTATCCACCATCGCGAAATTACCCGTGACCGAACCACGTTCAGGCGCGTTGAAGAAACGCCACTGCACATCGCCCTTGATGAACAACACAGAGGACAGCGCGAGCATCACAAGTGCGCCAGCAAAAACGGGGTAACGTGCTTTTATCACACCCGCAATGAACGGGCGGAACAGGGTCTCGCGGAACCAATCAAACCCGCGGTTCACAGTCCGGCTTGGCAAATCGTACCAACGCAATTTGTCCCCATGCGCCAGCGCACCCGCCATGTGGTGCGGCAAAATCAAGAAGCACTCAACCAAAGAAGCGATCAAAACAGCAATCACCGTAAAGGGAATATCGCTGATCAAATCACCAAATCGCCCGCCAATCGCCACAAGGCCAAAGAATGCGATGACAGTCGTCACAGTGGCGCTGAACACAGGAGACGCCATCCGGCGGGCTGCATTTTCGGCCGCAACGACTGGGGCCTCGCCAAGCCGTCGCGCTCTGAAATCAGCGTGTTCACCCACAACGATCGCATCATCAACAACGATCCCGAGCGTAATGATAAGCGCGAAAAGGCTGATCATATTAATCGTCAAACCGGCGGCATACATGATGGCAATCGCCGACAGCATGGCCACTGGAATGCCCGCAGCAACCCAAAACGCAGTACGGGCGTTCAGGAACAAAAATAGCAGCAACACCACAAGGCCCAAGCCGGTCAGGCCATTTTCAATCAGGATATTAAGGCGGCCACTGATAGCCTCGGCGCGGGTGCGGATCAACTCAACGCTAACCCCCGCAGGTAGATTGAGCGACATTTCATCGGCCACGCTTTGGACCTGTTCTTGGATGTTAATCGCATCCCCTTGATCCGAGCGATCCACACGAATGGAAAGTGCAGGTGCATCGCCCACGAAGTAGGCACGCTCGCGGTCAATGCCCTCAACACGGACCTGCGCTACATCACCAATCGTCAGCGCAGTGCCCCCCACATCAGAACGCAAAACAATCGCTGCAATCGCACGCGCATCACGTTTAGCGACACCCGTTCGCACACGCGCCGTGGCGCCCACATCACCTGCAGGGTCAGCCGTGACCTCAGCACCAATGGCTTGGGCGATGTCGGCCATGGTCACGTCGAAACGGATCAAATCCGTTTGGTTCACCTCAACAACTGTGTTGGGAGCGGCAACACCGCGAATGGTGGCGCGCGTCACCCCTTTAGCAAAAAGGCGGTTCACAAATTCATCAGCCAACAGCCCAAGCTGCTCAACACCAATGGGTCCAGTGATTACAACATCCGTAACGCGGTCGCGCCAAGTACCGCGCCGCACACGCGGATCATCGGCGTCTTCGGGCAACGTGCTGATCGCGTCAACAACACCCTGCACATCATCCGCCGCACGCGACATGTCCCAGCCGGGCTCAAAATCCAATGTGACGGACGCACTACCCTCACGAGAGACCGCGCGTGAACTTTGCACACCCTCAACGCCCAACAACGCAGGCTCAACCACCTGTACGATTGCCGCATCGACATCTTCGGCGCCAGCACCTTGCCAGCCCACCGAAACCGTAACGTTGTCGACAACAACATCAGGGAAGAATTGCGCACGCATTTTGGGCAGCGATGCCGCGCCCAACACAAGCATAACGACTAACAACAAATTCGCGGCCGTTTTGTGCCGCGTAAAATACGACAGGACCCCGCCTGTGGATGCACCAATATCGCGCATCAGCTGCCCATCCGCGCTTCAATCCGCTCAACCACGCGGGCAGGAACTACTTCCTGATTGAGTTGGGCCAAAACTCTGTCTTTTGCGGCCTTGGGCATGCGCGTATTGGCATTGATAAATGCAACAAGCTTGGCGCGTCGTTCCGGCGTCAGCGCAACGGTTTGCGGCTCTTCCACAACGGCATCGGCGCGCAGCGGGCGAACTTTGATACCCGCGCCCAGAACCGGAGACCGCGCAGTCACGACCTCGCGGCCTTCCATATTACGTGCGCGGACCAATACGGAATCGCCCTGACGGCGAAGTACCTGAGCCTGCACTACTTCCAAGCGCTCATCCTCACCCAGCACAAGCAGCTCACCACTGGCATTCACCGCCGTAGCGGGCAGGCTGACAACCCAGTTCAACGCGGGCTCTGCAATACTAACGCTGACGAAATCACCCGGGCGCATCCCCCTTGGGTCATTGAGGCGCGCAAATACCAATCGGCCGGTTTGCCCCTCACCAACACTTGCGCCTTCGCGGGCAATCACGCCGCTGCTTTTCATATCGGTGCCCAGAACGTCGAGCGTGACGGTGACCGGCGCTTGCATCAAAGCGCCAGCATCATCTAAAAGCCGTGCGTACTGGGTCGTGGATAGACGAAATGCCACCTCCAGTTGTGCAGGATCAACAAGCTGCGCAAGTGCCGCCCCTTGTGCGGCACGCGTACCTTCCACCACAGCCACGTCCGCCAAGGTGCCATCAAATTTTGCGCGGATCTGCGTGTCTGCTAGACGACGCTCTGCCTCCAGGCGCGAAATATCCAGCCGCTCAATTTGCGCATCGGCACGGTCCACACGTGCCTGCGCCTGCTGCACTGCTTGTCTGCGGGTCAAAATAGCTTGATCAGCCGCAGCTACCGCTAATTCAGCAGCCTCAACAGCCGCATCTGTGCCGACACCGCGATCCTTTAGGTCCTGCTGCCGTACAAGCGCGCGGCTGCGCAAATCGCGCTGTGCAGTAACGCCAGCCAGATCATCTTTTGCCAAGACCAAAGCCGCTGTTGCCTCGCGCTGTTCGGCAAGCGCATCAGATACGTCCGCCTTAACACGCGCCAACGCAGTTTGCGCTTCAAACGGGTCGATGCGTACCAACAACTCACCCTCAGAAACACGACCGCCTTCCGTAAAGTTAGGTGAAACTTCAATAACGGGACCTGCGACGGCGGCGCGCAAATCAAGGGTGCGGCGGCTTTCGATCTGACCGAACACAGTCATTTCTGGCACAACTGTTGTCGGCTCAAAGGGAACGACATTTACCGTAAATGTCCGCTCGCGTGCTGGTCTGGCGAACGGCGTTTGTGCCGCTTTTTCGCGCACAGCGCTCACCACCGAGTAACCAGCAAAGCTTACCAACCCCGCCGTCAACGCCAACATCACCACGCCCATGAGGCTACGCATCAAGAATCGCATCGCATTATCCTAATTGTCTACGAATAGATTTAGGCCCTTTTGGCGCTTTACCAAATCTTTAACGAACCAGAGCCGCGTTTCCGTCGGTCATCTGCACAAAAACTTCACTTCCGGCGTTTGTGTTCATCGAGGCGCGGCATGATTTCCACGAAATTACACGGCCGGTGGCGGTAATCGAGTTGTTTGACCAAAATCTCGTCCCACGCGTCTTTGCACGCGCCAGTGCTGCCCGGGAGTGCGAACAAATACGTCCCGTTCGCAACGCCGCCAGTCGCCC
>Ga0209137_1003640_pt1 | contig 12778 bp, 10 predicted proteins | sample SaaInl5LU_22_DNA_FD_184642 | JGI IMG/M metagenome (GOLD analysis project Ga0209137, IMG submission 184642) | Marine microbial communities from expanding oxygen minimum zones in the Saanich Inlet - ESP_105LU_22_DNA (SPAdes) (version 2) | ecosystem: Environmental > Aquatic > Marine > Intertidal... | reverse complement strand
CCACGATTAATTTTGTAAAAAGTAGCGCCTTTTGCAGTTAATTGTTGCTCATTTAGCAACAAATTGCTTAGGTCTCCGCTTTTTCCAAGCGTATATACATGAGGATGCTCTACAAAAAGGAAATGATTTTGAGTACTCTTTTGAAGTTGATTTTTTCGGTTTTCAGTCTTTGTGGTTACAATTTCTTGTAACAACTTTGATTGAAAATCCCACACTTCTTTGTAGTCTTTAAAACCAAGCTCAATAAGGTTGATAGTTCTATTCATAATTTTCAATTACAAAGGTAAAGAATTCCTTATATTTGAAATGTTTTAAGAAATTTAATTTATTTTATGAAATCCATAAACACCTATTTATTCTTTATATTTTCATTATTTTTCACATATTCTATACAATCACAAAAGCTGTGGAATGCCCTTCAAAAACTAGAATATGTTCCTAATAGTAAACAAGTCTATCAAAAAGATAATTTTCCAGGAGCTTATAAAATAGTACAATTTGATATTGATTATTTTAGAAATTCGATTGGTGTAAAAGCTAAATCTGCTCAACAAATCATTGAATTGCCAGATGCAACTGGTCAATTAAAACGTTTTTCAATCACAGAAACTTCCAATTTTGAGCCTGCATTGCAGCAAAAATTTCCAAAAATTAAATCATTTACGGGTCAAGGAATTGATGATGTAACATCTGTAGCAAAAATCAGTTTGGGAACAGATGGTTTTCATGCAGTGATTTTTTCGGGAACCCAAGAAACGATTTATATTGATCCATATACGAAAGATAACAAATTGTATTTGGTTTATAAAAGAAGCAGTTTGTCTCCTGAGGATGAAAATTTTAAATGTATGGTGGAGGAAACGAGTTCAAAAACGCAATTTTCAACTTTAGAATTTGCTAAAACTCCCAACGATGGTAAATTGCGCACATACAGATTGGCATTGGTATGCAGTGGCGAATATGCCGATTTTCATTTGAGTCCAACTCAACAAAATATTCCAAGTACAGCAACAGATCAAGTTAAAAAAGCGGCAGTTTTATCAGCAATGAATACTTCCATGACAAGAGTAAATGGTGTTTTTGAAAAAGATTTATCTGTAAAAATGGTGTTGGTAGCCAATAATGATCAGCTTATTTTTTTAGATAAAAACACTGATGGAATTACTGATGGAAGTCCCAATATTATGATCAATGAAGTTCAAACAAAATGTGATAATATTATTGGCAATGCCAATTATGATATTGGACATATTTTTAGTGTTGGAGGAGATGGTTTGGCAGGTTTAGGAGTTGTTTGTACAACAGGACAAAAAGGAAGAGGAGTTACAGGAAGAGCTTCGCCAGTAGGTGATGCGTATGATATTGATTTTGTGATTCATGAAATGGGTCATCAATTTGGGGCAAATCATACTCAAAATAATGATTGTAATAGAAATAGTTCAAGTGCTGTAGAACCAGGAAGTGCCTCTACCATTATGGGGTATGCAGGTATTTGTTCTCCAAATGTACAAGGTCAAAGTGATGATTATTTTCATGCAGTGAGTATTGCCGAAATGTGGAATATCATTTCAACCACAGGAAATTGCGCTGTTTTAACAAATACCAATAATGCTGGACCTACGGCAAATGCAGGTGCTAATTATTCCATTCCAGTATCAACGCCATTTAAGTTGACAGGAATTGCTACTGATGCAAATGGATTACAATCACTAACGTATAATTGGGAACAATTGGACAAAGAAGTTGGTACGATGCCTCCACTGGAAACAAATTTAACAGGACCAATGTTTCGTTCTTTACCCTCAAAAACAACACCTATTCGTTTTTTTCCTGACATCACTACTGTAATTGCTGGCAATGGTAGCACCGGAAACACTTGGGAACGAATTTCATCTGTAGCTAGAGAATTGAATTTTTCTTTTACAGTAAGAGACAATAATGCTGGTGGAGCTGGTTTGGCAAGAGATGATGTAAAAGTAACAGTAGTAGAGGCCATTCCATTTTCGGTGACTTCTCAAAACTCATTTGTATCTTATAACACAGGAACAAATCAGACAGTTACTTGGGAAAAAGGAACTACTGATGGACCAAGCATCAATTGTCAAACAGTAAATATCAAATTATCTACGGATGGAGGTTTGACATTTCCTATTGTTTTAAAATCAAATACGCCTAATGATGGATCAGAATCGATTTCAATTCCAGATAATGCGACAAGATCTGCCAGAATTATGGTGGAAGCTGCTGATAATATTTTTTTTAATATCAATACTACAAATTTCGAAATTGTTTCAACAGTTCCCACTTTTGTAATGACGAATGTTAATGGAACTGGGGCTGCTTGTAACACTGGGAATCAGTCTGTAAATTTTACGGTAAATTTCGATTTTGTAAATGGTTTTTCAGAAACGGTTTCACTTTCAGCAACAGGTCAACCTGCTGGTTCATCAGTAAGTTTTAGTCCAAATACCATCAATGCTGATGGAAATGTGGTGATGACAGTTGCCAATTTAAACGGAGTCTCTGTGCAAGATTACACGATTGTTGTTGCTGGAAATAGTGCCTCAATCAATAAAAATTTGAATATCACTCTCAAAATAACATCCTCAGTTTTTGGTAAAATCACCTTAAGTTTACCCAAAAATAATGCTACAGAAGTTTCGTTGAGTCAACAATTACAATGGCTTGCAGTTACAAATGCAACTTCTTATGATGTGCAAATTGCTACGGATGTTAATTTTACAAACATTGTTTCTTCAGGAAATGTGATAACAAATTCTTACACATCCACAAATTTGGCAGGAACAACCCAATATTTTTGGAGAATAAAACCAAAAAATAATTGTGGAGAAGGTGCTTTTTCTAATACATTTTCATTTACTACTATCAATCCAACCTATTGTTCATCCACTTTTACTGACGAAGTTGGAGGTAAAGAATACATTTCCAATGTAACTTTCAATACCATCAATAACAATTCAGGAAATAACATGTCTGGTGGTTATGAAGATTTTACAGCAATTTCTACCAATGTTAAAAGAGGAGATATTCATCCAATTTCGGTAACTTTAGATCCTGATGGATATCAAGATCACGTGTATGTATTTATTGATTGGAATCAAGATTTTGTATTTGACAATGCTACAGAAAGGTATTCTTTAGGAACATTTTCAGGAACTGTGGGTACTACAACAGGATCTATTACAGTACCAAATGCCGCAAAATTTGGTAGTACCAGAATGCGCGTTATTATTGAATATGATGATCCAGATGATGGTCATGGAGAAGGAGCATGTGATGCAGATCACCTAACAGAATGGGGAGAAACTGAGGATTATACTGTGATTGTTGATAACACAGCTTCAATTCAAGATCTGATTTTTGGTAATCTTAATTTATTTCCAAATCCTACAAAGGGTGCTTTTCAAGTTCAGTTTGATGCTTTAGAACCGAACAAAGTATTTATTCAATTATTTGATATTAGAGGAAGATTTATAGGTGAAAAGAGTTTTGAAAATTCTAGTAGCTATTTTTCTAAAAATATTCAGTTTGATAATTTATCTTCAGGAATGTATTTGGTGAAAATTAAAAATGGAACCAAACAAACTACTAAAAAGTTGATGGTGGAATAAACATCAAAACTAAACATACAAAAAACCTTATAATTTATTTATAAGGTTTTTTTATGTTCATATTAAGTTATCCCAAAAATGGATATTTATAATCTTCAGGTGTTACAAAGGTTTCTTTGATCAATCTTACGGATGTCCAACGCAACAAGTTTTGCGCAGAACCTGCTTTGTCATTGGTTCCGGAAGCTCTTGCACCTCCAAATGGTTGTTGTCCAACAACAGCCCCAGTTGGTTTGTCATTGATATAAAAATTACCAGCAGCATTTTCTAATGCTTTGGATGCTTTTTCAACAATGTATCTGTCTGTTGAAAAAATAGCTCCTGTCAAGGCATATTCTGTAGATTCATCTACCAATTTTAAAGACTGTTCCCATTCAGCATCTTCGTAAATATACACCGTCATTACGGGTCCAAAAAGTTCAGTTGTCATTGTAGAAAATGTTGGCGATTTTGCAACAATCACAGTAGGTTCAATAAAATATCCTTTTGATTTGTCGTAATTTCCACCAATAATAATTTCAGCATTTACATCATTTTTTGCAGCATCAATGTAGCTTGCAATTTTATCAAATGAACCTTCATGAATTACTGCATTTACAAAGTTTGATGGATCTTCAGGAGAACCCATTTTCAATTCATTGGTCTGAGCAATCAAGTGTTTTTTTACATCATCCCAAATAGAACTTGGAATGTAAGCTCTTGAAGCTGCAGAACATTTTTGTCCTTGATATTCAAAAGCACCTCTAGTAATAGCTGTTGCAACCTGTAACGGATTTGCGGAATTGTGTGCCCAAATAAAATCTTTTCCGCCAGTTTCACCTACAATTCTTGGGTAGGTTTTATAAGTATGAATGTTGTTACCAATTTGTTTCCACAAGTTTTTAAACACCGTAGTTGAACCTGTAAAATGCAATCCAGCAAAATCTGGAGAAGCTAAAATAGTATCTGTAATCATCACAGGATCACCATAAATCACGTTGATAACACCATCAGGCAATCCAGCTTCTTTAAATAAATCTACAATTACTTGCGCAGAATATGCTTGATGATCAGAAGGTTTCCAAACCACCACATTTCCCATCAACGCTGCTGCTGCAGGTAAATTGGCAGCAATAGAGGTAAAGTTAAATGGCGTAATTGCATACACAAAACCCTCTAAAGGTCTGTATTCAACTCGGTTCCAAATTCCAGGTGCAGATGCAGGTTGATCTTTAAAAATATCAATCATGTATTCCACATTGAAACGGAAAAAATCAATCATTTCACAAGCGGCATCAATTTCTGCTTGATGTACATTTTTAGATTGCGCAATCATAGTTGCAGCATTCATTTTGTTTCTATAAGGTCCTGCTAATAACTCAGCGGCTTTCAAAAAAATAGAAGCACGTTCCATCCAAGAAACAGATGACCAAGCTTGTCTTGCAGCCAAAGCAGTAGCAATAGCTTCGTCAACATGACTTTTTTCCGCCAAATGAAATTGTCCAACAACATGTTGATGATCATGAGGAGGTCTTATTTTTTTGGTATTTCCTGTTCTAATTTCTTTTCCATTGATGTACATTGGTACATCAATAGTAGTTGCATTCATTTTTTTGTAAGTAGCTAATAATTCTTCTCTTTCTTTTGAACCAGGAGCATAGCCTTTAACAGGTTCGTTTACTGCTTTTGGAACATTAAAAAATCCTCTTGTCATTTTGTATTTTTTTAAATTTTATTCGACAAATATTGATGTGGTAAAGGTACAATTTTTATCAAACGTTTTTGTACTTTTCCAATCCAAATTATATCGATTTTATGTGTACAGTAAGTTTTTTGCCTTTAGAAAACAACGATTTTATTTTGACTTCTAATCGTGATGAAACTCCGTTGCGGAAAACGATTGCTCCTGATTTTTATACAGAAAATAATGCCGCTTTGCTGTACCCAAAAGATGCTTTTGCTGGCGGAACTTGGATTGGCATAAGCAGTCAAAAAAGAGTGATTTGCCTCTTAAATGGTGCTTTTGAAAAGCATCAACGAAAAGAATTTTATAGAAAAAGTAGGGGAATTATTGTGACAGAATTATTGGCTGTTGAAGATGCAGTATCAGAAATTCAGCAAACTAATTTTATAGATATTGAGCCTTTTACCCTAGTTTTGATTGATTTTAAAAACGAATTGAAAATTTTTGAATTGGTTTGGGATGGTCAAAATAAACACTTTCAGCAATTGGAACATACACCCAAAATTTGGTCTTCAGCTACTTTGTATAACGAAGATATGAAACTAGAAAGGCAAGCTTGGTTTGCAGATTGGTTGCAAGAAAACAAGTTTTTTTCGAAAAATAAAATTCTATCTTTTCATAAAGATTCATCCAAAGGAACCAAAGAAACTGCTGTAAAAATGAAACGAACTTTTGTGGAAACAGTGAGTATTACATCAATTATAAAAAATAAATCTGTCCTATTAATGAATTATTTTGATTTGCTAAATGACACATTTACAGAAACGCAAATGAGATTATAAGTATTATAACTCCGCCCATAACAGCTACTATAAAGTAACTGAAATTTAGTAACATAAATTTAGCAATTGTTTTAAAATATCCTTGTTGATAAAAATTCTTCATCGCTAAGACTAAATATAATAAAAATAGAATGGTAAAAATCCAAAGAGGAGGGTTTAGTCCAAAAATTTCAAATAACATAAAAATGGTAAACAGCATAAAAAAAACTGTTTGTGTATGAAAAACAAAAATCAAATGATCTACGTATGTATATTTTCTTCGGATGTAATATAGTTTTAAAAATAGCGTAAAAAAGGGAGAAGTATAAACAAGGCAACTGAACCATAAGAGAGCATTTGGCTAAAAATGCGCTCTTTACTTTCTTCACTTTCGTTAAACGAATTGACAGCTTTTACTCTTGTATATAAAAATCGATTCGTAAAATTTTTCTCGAATTTTAAAGAATCTAAAGCGTCATCCATAGGTATGTCAGGGTTTTTCTTGTTAAATACGCCAAACTTATCCAATCTTGTGACGCCACCAAATTGAATCGTTACATCTTCGTTGCTTGATTTTGTGGTGTCTCTTGCTTCTTTTTCTATTTCCTCAAGTACTTTTTTCTTTGCTGCCTCAGGGATAAGAGGGCTGTTTAGTTGAGTATCTACATTTTTTATGATGGAGTCAATATTCTTTTTGGTTGCTTTTTTTGATTTCTTTTCAACCTTTTTTGTGAAAGTGGTTTTACTGTCTTTTGCGAATGATTCATATTTTTTCTTGGTTATAGACAAACCCACCAGTAAAAAAAAGATAATGGAAACCGCTAAATAAAACCGAAAAGGATTGGTATAACGCTGTCTTTTGCCTTCAATATAATCTCTAGAAACTTTCCCTGGTTTTGTTAATAAGGGAATTAAAGTTGTCCAAAACTTTGCATCAAAATTGAAAAAACCACTGAAAAGTTCACCAACAAAATTTTTAAAACTAATTTTATTTCCTTTGTTTTCTTGACCACATTCAGGACAAAATTTTTCATGACCAGTAAATGGATGCCCACAATTTAAACAAGCGGGATCTTGAGATTTTACTACTTTATTTTTTATTTTTGCTAGTTTGATAACATTGGAATTATGAGCTGAAACGTAGGTACATAAACTTTGAATTCTTCTAAAGTATGAACATCAATCATTATATAATGTCCTTTCATGGCACCAATTGTAGATTCTAAAAAGCAACCAGAACTGTAAGAATACGATTCACTTGGACTTAATATTGGCGTTTGTCCAATAACACCTTCCCCTGTTATAATTTCAGTTTTTTGTAAAGAATCATAAATGTTCCAATTTCTTTTTTTTAGTTGAACAGTTTGAGAAGAATTATTTTTGATGGTAATGTGATATGCAAAAATATAATACAAACGGTTATTTCTGTAACTAGATCCGTTATAATCGGTTCTTACAGATATTTTTATCCCTTTTGTTATTTGCTCTACCATAACAGTAAATGTAGTTTTTTTATTCCAAAAAGCAAGTGTTTTTCAGCTATCTATTTTGACTAAAGTTGCTCATGCCAACACCCACAACTCTGTCATATAAAGCGCCAAAAGCTTTAAAATAAACTAATACTTTATATTCGTTTTCAGTTTCAAAAAACGAGCCCATAATCTCATTTTTGTCAATAAAATTATTTTTATCAACTGTTACATATGAATAATTATAAAACCCTTGTTTTAGTAAAATAGTTCCTACATAACTGTTTGTATTTGAATTGTAATACAATTTATTCTCTTCTTCAATTTCAAAATTATTAAAAGCGCCATAAACATAGACCTCTTTATCAGAAAATGGTTCTTCTGATAGTAATGTAAAATGCATCATGGCATAATCTGCCTCTGTTGCGGTATTGTTCCCTTCTAAAGTTCTGATGGCAAATTGACCATTGATATCAGGATTGTATCTATAGGTTTGAAAAGTTTTTATATCATTGGGATATAAATAATGATGAAAAATATCTTTTCTTTCCACTTTCACGACATTCAAACTATTATTTCTGATGATTTTTGTATCAAAATTCAAATATTCATTTCCACCCCAAAAATTGGTGTTGTTATTGTAGGAATAACGCAATACATTTTGTTGAAAAAAAGTAGGTTGCAAACCTGTGATTGTCTCATTCCAATTTTCATTTTTTAGGATGACAACGTTTACCTCTTGAGAAGGATTGTTGATGCGTAATTTAGGATGACTAACCACAAATTCAACTGTTTGCTGTGTTTGTAACGTTTTTGCATTTCTGCTTCTTGATACATTTACACCCAAACTAACTTCATTTTCATATAACACAAATCGTCTTGTAAAAACTACTTCGTCTTCTTCATTTAAAACAGACAGCAAATAATTACCACTTTTAGTAATCACCGAATTTCTATTCGGAATTTGCACAGAATAGTGCGTGTAATTCTGAAACGTATTGAAAGAATTGTTAATTGTGTTGATATTATTTTGATCAAAACCATCAATATACTGACTGGAGAGCAATCTGCTTGGTTGCCAGTCATGAGTCATGTGTTGAATTTTGTACTGATACTCTTTGTTGTCATTATCTAAATCATCAAATGATAGTTCTAAGACAGTTCCTAAAGGAACAATTGCCGAAAAATTATTTTCTTGGAAAGTTCTTAATTGAATGGATTTGATGTTTTGCGAAAAAATTGTTCCACAAATTGCAACTAAAAATCCTAGAAAAATTATGCGTTTCATTTTACAAATATAGCATTCATAATTAAGTAATGTCAATTTTTAAATCAAAATTACAATTATCAAATAAGACTCAAAAAACAACAATTTAGAATCATTATAAATAATAATTTTAAGAAAATTTATGCAATAAATTATTTAGAATATGATGTGTAAAGCCTTAAATTTGCATGATTTTTTTAGATAACTAAAATTCCAATTTACTATGTCAAAGGACATTCGTATTAAAAAAGGCTTAGACATTAAGCTTGTTGGTGTTGCAGAAAAGACCACTACTCAATCTTCTTTAAGTAGTGTTTATGCAATAAAACCAGAAGATTTTCACGGAATTACACCCAAATTAATTGCTAGAGAAGGCGCAAAAGTAAAAGCTGGAGAAGCACTTTTTCATTCGAAAAGTGATGACCGTATTTTATTTCCAAGTCCTGTCTCTGGAACAATAACTGAGGTAATTCGTGGAGAAAGAAGAAAAGTATTGACTGTTAAAATTGATGCAGACACCCACCAAGATTATAAAGATTTTGGGATAAAAGATGCTTCAAAAATGACTGGAGAAGAAGTGAAGAACCATCTTTTTGCTTCAGGTTGTTGGCCTTTTGTGAAGCAGCGTCCTTATGATGTTGTAGCAAATCCAAACCAAGCTCCAAAAGCAATTTTTATTTCAGCCTACGCAAGTGCGCCATTAGCTGCAGATTTAGATTATACTTTGGCTGGAAAAGAAGTGGAGTTGCAAGCTGCAATTACAGCAATATCAAAATTGACCTCAGGGAAAGTACACGTTTCTGTGGGTTCAAAAAGTAATTCACCTTTTGAAAAAATCTCAGGAATTGAACTGCACAAAGTTTCAGGGCCACATCCTTCGGGAAATGTAGGGACTCAAATCGCTACAATTGATCCTATTAATAAAGGACAGGTTGTGTGGGTAATAGCTCCTCAAGATTTGGTAATTATCGGAGAATTGTTATTGACTGGTAAATTCAATGCTACTCGAATTGTCGCTTTGACAGGATCTAAATTTGCAAAACCACAGTATGTTGCTGCAATTATTGGAGCTTCAGTAGCACATTTTACAAAAGATAATTTGGGTACCGATAACACAAGAATTATCTCTGGAAATGTTTTGTCAGGAATCAAAATTAAAGAAACAGGTTTTTTAAGATACTATGACAACCAAATCACAGCCATTCCAGAAGGGAATGATTATGAGTTTTTTGGTTGGAATAAACCTGTATTTGACAAAGTTTCTACAACAAGAGCCTTTACTTTTTCATGGTTAAATCCAAATAAAAAATACGATTTGACTACCAACACTAATGGAGAGCATAGAGCATTTGTAGTAACAGGTTCTTATGAAGCCGTTTTTCCTTTAGATATATATCCAATGCAATTGCTAAAAGCATTTATGTATAAAGATTTAGATGAAATGGAAGCTTTGGGTGGTTACGAAGTAGCTCCTGAAGATTTTGCATTGACCGAATTTATTTGTGTGTCAAAACAGCCACATCAAAAAATAATTCGTGAAGGTTTAGATTTAATGAGACAAGAATTAGGATAAGATTATGAGCTTAAAACAAAATTTACACAATTTAAAAGAAAAGTATAAAGGCACTAAAATGGCCCCTGCATTCAATGCCATTCACACCTTTTTATACATGCCAAATGAAGTAACTCATGGAGGAACTCATATCAAAGCGGCAGATGATTTGAAAAGAACGATGAACATTGTGATTATTTCACTACTACCATGTTTATTATTTGGAATGTTTAATGCTGGATATCAACATTATGCAGCTATTGATCCATCTTTAAGAGATAATGTATTGGCAAACTTTTTTGCGTTTGACAATCTTTGGATTGGAATTATCAAAGTATTACCTCTGGTAATAGTCTCTTATGGAGTTGGGTTGGGAGTGGAATTTATTTTCGCCATCATCAAAGGTCATGAAGTAGAAGAAGGTTATTTGGTAACAGGAATGTTAGTGCCATTAATCGTACCTGTAGATACACCTCTTTGGATGTTGGCAGTAGCTGTAGTTTTTGGAGTTGTTATTGGGAAAGAGGTTTTTGGAGGAACAGGAATGAACATTCTAAATCCTGCATTAACGATTAGAGCATTTTTGTTTTTTGCATATCCAACTTGGATGTCAGGAGACAAAGTTTGGGTATATGATGCGGTAAATAGAGCAGGAACTGCTGATGCGATTTCAGGAGAAACTATTTTGGGGAGTTATGCTCAAAATCAAGAAGTTATATATTCGAATTGGGATAAATTCATGGGATTTATTCCTGGTTCAGTTGGAGAAACTTCTACATTCTTAATTCTTTTAGGAGCTGCATTTTTGATTTTTACTAAAATTGGAAGTTGGAGAATTATTGTTTCAACCTTTTTGGGTGCTGCAGCAATGGGAATGATTTTCAATCAAGTAGTTGCAGCAGATATCATTACTTCTTCTAGCAAATTTTATGGATTGATGAGCACTGCTTGGTGGGAACATTTAATGATTGGTGGTTTGGCTTTTGGAGCTGTTTTCATGGCAACTGACCCAGTAACTGCCTCTCAAACAAATAAAGGAAAATGGATTTACGGTTTCTTGATAGGATTTATTTCAATAATGATTCGCGTATTCAACCCAGCATATCCTGAAGGAGTATTCTTAGCTATTTTATTAATGAACGTTTTTGCTCCAACAATCGATCATTATGTAGTGCAAGCAAATGTAAAAAACAGATTGAAACGTGCTAAAGTTAAAACTGCCTAATCATGAGTAAGAAAACAGATAGTAATTTATATACCATAATTTTTGCCGTGATCATGGTCGTAATTGTGGGATCAGTATTGGCTTTCTTTGCGACGTCTTTAAAACCAAATATCGACGAAAATAAGCGAATTGAAAAACAACAAAACATCTTGTATGCAATGGGTGTGAACGAAAATGATGAAGCAAATGCAAACTTTGTTTCTACAGCAATTGCAGGACAAGAGTTTAAAAAATATATCAAAAAGCAATTAATCATTCAAGGTGATAAAGTTACGGAAGATGAAAACGCTTACTTAATTGATGTAAAAAAAGAACAATCACTTGCGAAAGAAGGTAAAACAAGAAAGCTTCCTTTATTTGTAGGTGAAAAAGAGGGCAAAACATTTTATGTAGCTCCTATTTACGGAAAAGGTTTGTGGGATGCTATTTGGGGGTATGTCTCTTTGGATGAGAATATGGTGATACAAGGGGCTTATTTTGATCACAAAGGAGAAACTCCAGGTTTGGGTGCCAATATCAAGCAACGTTATTTCATGGATGATTTTATAGGAGAGCATTTGTTATCAGAAGATGGCGAATTTAAAGGTGTAAAAGTTGCCAAAGGAAATAATGATCCAAAAAACGAAGAAAAAACAGATTATGAAGTAGATGCAATTGCTGGGGCTACCATTACAGGTGATGGAGTTACTGCTATGATTAAATCTGATTTAAAATTGTATGTACCTTACTTTCAATCATTAAAAAACTAATTTATGGGACTTTTATCAAAAAAAGATACGGCTTTATTAACAGATCCATTAGCAGATAACAACCCAATTACCATTCAAGTTTTAGGAATTTGTTCTGCATTAGCGATTACAGCAGAACTGAAAGCTTCTATTGTAATGGCAGTTTCGGTGATGTTTGTTTTAGGTCTTGGAAACGTTGTGATTTCCTTAATGAGAAATATCATTCCTTCTAAAATCAGAATTATTGTTCAATTAGTAGTTGTAGCAGCTTTGGTAATCATTGTGGATTTGGTGCTTAAAGCATTTGCATACGAATTAAGTAAAACACTTTCCGTATTTGTTGGATTGATCATTACAAATTGTATTATCATGGGACGTTTTGAGGCATTTGCTTTAGGAAACAGTCCATGGAGATCGTTCT
>Ga0209137_1003638_pt1 | contig 12782 bp, 27 predicted proteins | sample SaaInl5LU_22_DNA_FD_184642 | JGI IMG/M metagenome (GOLD analysis project Ga0209137, IMG submission 184642) | Marine microbial communities from expanding oxygen minimum zones in the Saanich Inlet - ESP_105LU_22_DNA (SPAdes) (version 2) | ecosystem: Environmental > Aquatic > Marine > Intertidal... | reverse complement strand
GCGGTTGCGGTCGCCGGGGTTGCAATACCCGCGCTGCCTCAATTTGATATGGCTTCGCTGATGCCCATCCTGCTCGGGATGCTTGGCCTGGGAGGCTTGCGCACTGTAGAGAAGATTAAAGGGAAGGCCGCAAAATGAAACTCACTCAAAATTTCAGCTTATCGGAATTGACGCGCAGTCAAACCGCGACCAGGAAGGGTATAGATAACACCCCGAACGACGAGCAGCTGGCCAACTTGGTGGCTCTGTGCGAATGTGTGCTGCAGCCGATTCGTGACCACTTTAAGACGTCGGTGCGCATCAGCTCTGGGCTTCGGGTGCCTGAGCTGAACGCCGCTATCGGAGGCAGCACTACATCTGACCATTGCCGTGGTATGGCCGCAGACATCGAGGTGCCCCCCGTAGACAATCTAGAGCTTGCTCGGTGGATCGAAGGTTCTGGCCTTGCCTTTCGACAGCTGATCTTAGAGTATTACGACGGCACCCCGGACAGCGGCTGGATTCACATCAGCTATGACCCGGCAGACAACAAGCGCCAAGTTTTGACTGCGACCAAGCAGGGCGGCAAAACCGTTTACCTGCCTGGCCTGGTCGCTTAACCCTGCGCTGCACCAAGCGCTTTGATGCGCTTGCTGTAGGCAGCTGTGTGGCGCACGCGCTTGACCGTGTCCACCTTGGCCAGCGTCTCTTCGTTGGCTTGCTTAAACTCTTTGAGGATAGTCATGCGCTCGCGCGGCTCACGTTTGCCTGCCCTGGCGATGCGGTCAGCCATGTCCTCATAGGCGTCCTGCCACTCTTCCAATCCAGCGTGGACGCTGATAGACTCGCCTGAACTGGACAGCAGCGCGAAGCCATCGGCCACCAGCTCTGTGGGCTGTGGTGCGTCCGCAACGACCGCTGTCTCCTGGGCGACAGGTTCAGGTTCAGACACAACATTATCCACCGTATCGGCCAGGGCCTCTTCGATCTGCAGCGGCTCGGTGATTGCCTGCGGTGGGGCGATGGCGTCGAGCGGGTTGCGTGGCGTGATGTCCTTGGCCGCCCGTGGCTTGGCCTCATCCGGGTAGTCCTGGGCCTCTTCCGCGGTGATCATCCCCTTGAGTACATCAGGGAACGCGTCGCGCAGCGCGAAGCCACGGGCACGCATCTGCATCATGCGCTTGGGATACGCTGACCAGGGACCCTGCTTGCCCCACAGGCCAGCGCGCTTGGCGTCCTCGACCGAGAACTTGGCGATGACCGGCTTGCGGTTCTTGCGCTTGGCCACGCACACGGCCACAGGGTTGGGCGTACCCTCATCCTCGAAGTACTCTTCGACATCCTCACACACGGGGCTGGCTTGCACCAGGGCCATCGCTGCGTCGCCATACACGCTGGGCTTGCCGTTGATCACAGCGATGTTTTGCAGGGCCTGCATGGGGGCCAGCCCCATCTCATAGCCCCATTGCACGCAGACCAGGACGTCTTGCGGTTTGCCTTGATAGGCACGGGGGACCATCGAGCTGCTGGCCAGCATCTCGCTGAATTGCACGGCCTCGGTGAGGGTAGCGGGCGCGAAGCCCTGGCGGTTAGTGTTTGATACTTGCATCGAAATCTCCATTAAATTTAATCATCAAAAAAACCAGCTCGACAATGCGCTCGACGGCTGCGGACGCGTCCAGCTCATCGCAGTTTGTAGTCTCCATGACGGCCTCGACGGCCAGCTCATAGGCGTGCTGCACTTGATCGATCTCATGTCCATCAGTCATTGGTGGCCTTAATCGTGAGGTTAGATTGGCGAATACTGTACGCCTCTTTGGCCGGCACCAACTTCTCAGGCTGCGCTTTGTAGTTGCGCATAGGCCAGCTGACAGAGAACCCGCAGCCGACTGCTTTGGTGGCCATGCCCATGCCTGCCTTGATGGCCTGCTCGGCGCGGTCTATCTCGGCCTCCAGCGTCTTGATCTGGTTCTTGCAATCCACAATAAGCGCTGCCTGGTCGGCCATGTCCATGGACAGGTCTACCTGGTCGCCGGTGGCCACGGGGTGCATGCGGTCCAGGTCCTTGCTGCTGGTTGGTGGGTACCAGTTCAGGATGGCCTGCTCTTTGTAGGCCTTGAGCTTGTCGTTAAACTCAATGACGGCCTTGGTGATGGCCTCAACGGTCTGCTGGTGCGGAGCGAACAGAAAGATGCGCAGCTCGGCGCCCTGGTAGAACACGCACACGGCGCCCCACTTCTTGCCGGTGATCATCATCTGGCCTTGCAGCTGGATGGGGCCGCGCGCCAGGTGCGGCGTGTCCTCCGGCGAGACCTTTGTGGTCTTGGCCTCGAGCACGCCCTCGCCCACCAGGACGATCTCATCCATGCCGACCACATAGATGCCGGCCTTGGGGTCATGCTTGATGGTCTGGCCTTGGCCAAACCCGATGCCGTCCAGGCTGCACTGCAGCGGCAGCGTGGGGTGCGTGAATGGCACGGTGATCTCGAAATCTCCCTCGATGCCCAGGCGCTTGCACGCCTCTTTGAGGACCACAGGCTCGAGCGTGTTGCCCCAGGCCATGTGTTCGTTGCCTATGTCTGGGCGCTCTTTGCCGTCGATGGCGTTGATCGAGAACTGCAGCTCATCATTGGGCGAGCTGTACTTGCTGTGGCCCATCAGGCCTGGCAGCCGTGATGCGCTCATTACTTTGTCGTCAGTTAGTTTCCCAGCCATTATTTTTTCCCCTTTTTGTTCCAGCTTAGTTTGTAGGATGCAATGTACTTGCCGGTGTCTGTGTGGACCGGCACCATTTCAATGTTGTGGCCCTGGCTGCGCAGCTCAAAGATGCGAGCCGCTAATCTAAAGCAACCGGCAATTTTGAGCGCGTCAATTTGGGTGAGGATGTGGCCAGCTTTGAGGTGGTCCAAGATAAGTTGGTTCTGCGTCATGGTTGAGTGCCCTCTTGTTAAAGTTGGTTTGTTCAATTCATACATTGCGGCCTGCTGCTTGAGCCGGTCTGGCCGCTTCCACCCGGCGCGCAACCAAGTCTTGATCACGCCTGTGTCGTCGGGTCTCATGGCACTAGGACGTCGAAGTAAGCCATGGCCAACGCAAGCAGCGTGACAAACAGCGCGCCGTAGGTTGCCCAGGACACAAACTGCGAAAAGATGGATGGCTTGGTGACATACAAGGCCGAGCCGTAGTCGGCGCCATAGGGAAATGCTTCGTGCATGGTTCGAGCGTATTTGCGCATGGTTCTATCTCCAAAGGTTAAGCTCTTGCGAGCAGGTTGCCGACCTGGCTGGCGTGCCACTGGCTGCCACCGCGGGCGGTTTGTACACCGCGAGCTGACAGCTCGGCGGCGATCTCGCGCAGGCTTGTCATACCCTGCGATTTGATGCTGTTGATGATGGGCAGCACGCGTTGGGCAAATGCCTGGGCGCGCTGCTGGATGGCCTCATTGCCGGCCTTGCTGCCAGCTGCTGGGGTAGGGCTACCCAGGCGCACGCCGCGGGCCTTGGCTGCCGCCAGGGCGGCTTTCGTGCGCTCGCTGATCTTGCGGGCTTCCCACTCAGCAAACACAGCAGACATCTGCAACCAGGTCCGGTCGGCTTCTGGGCTGTCGGCGCACACAAACGGCACGCCTGACTCAAGCAGGCCGCTAACGAAGTGAACGTTACGGGCCAGGCGGTCCAGCTTTGCAATGACCAGGGTGGCCTTGGCTTTCTTGGCTGCTGCCAGGGCTGCTGCGAGCTGCGCACGGTCGCTCTTGCGGCCAGACTCGACCTCGGTAAACTCGGCGATAACCTCGCCCTTGGCAAACGCCTCAACGGCTGCGCGCTGGGCTTCCAGGCCAAGGCCTGACTGGCCCTGGCGGTCGGTTGATACACGGTAATATGCGACGTAGTTCATGGTTTTATCCTTATTTTTTTAACCATTGAGCGGCTTGTTTTGCTGTTTGCTTGTACCCAGGGCGGATATACATTGGAGAGCAACCATCGCATTCCCAACGCTGCAGCAGCACGTTATTACCAAGCGCGTCTTTTTGTACGCGCATAACTGGGGTGGATGTGTAAACATCACCAAACGGTGTAACCAGTTTGCAAGGGATAAATTTTGTTGGGGTCATGTTTAACTCCTTATGCGCTTCATCTGCGCGTTGAACATGGATGTAGTGTAACACGAAACCGATATCAGTCAACAAGTACCAAAACATAGGTGTTTACCCTAGACTTTCAATCTTTTTCACAACCTACTGGTTGTATCGATATCAAAGCGATTACACTTCCAACCCATGAACAAGAAACCCAACCGCATCCAAATACCTGCGCGGCTGCACCCAGACACGCGCGCTTTACTTGAGCGCGCAGCAGAGGACCAGCACCGCAGCCTGTCATCAATCATCGACCAGTGCGTGCGAGACCAGCTGCAGCCCAAGTACGGCCAGCTGCAACCGCGCCTGGATCGTTTCCTGTCAGGGGTAAAGCAATGACAATCCAAGAGGCCAACAAGCTGCTTGATATGAGCAAAGACGGCGTGGCGATTCCGAGCGGCGTGCTAGATGAGGCTCTGTTTATGACTGGCGAGCGCAACAGCTCGCACGACGAGCCGGACCAGGACATTGAGGACTTCGTGGCCGCCATGCGCCAGTGTGGGCTGCTATGACGGCCAGCGTCTACTTTGTGGTGACCGGCAAGCCGGTGGGCAAGGGCCGGCCTCGCGCGTCCACCAGGGGCGGCTTTGTGCGCATGTACACCGACGCCAAGACGCTGGGGTACGAGGCGGCCATCAAAGATGAGGCGGCCAGGGCGATGGGTGGCGCGGAGCCGTTTGAAACTCCCATGCAGCTGCAGGTCAGCTGCTACTACCAAATCCCCAAGAGCTGGCCCAAGAAAAGCAAGCAGGAGGCCATCGATGAGGATCGGTTCCCCAACGTTAAGCCAGACCTGGACAACGTGGTCAAGGCGGTCCTGGACGCGATGAATGGCGTGGTTTACCGAGACGACGCCCAGGTGGTTAACCTGGTGGCCACCAAGCGCTACGCGACAGAGCCTCGAGTCGAAATCTATCTTTTTGAGAAGCTGAAATGAAAGTAAACGGTAAGTCAGCGGCGCCGAGCAACCACGCGATGCGTGAGTGCAGCCGATGCAAGCGCATCAAGGTGCCCGAGGGTGGCGTGGAGACGTCGCCAGGTAAGTGGAAGTGCGTCGATTGCTGGCGCGGTGTATTGCCAAACAAGATCAAGACGGGGATCAAATGAACTGCTGCAAAGACGGTATCTGCAACAAGGGCAAGTTCTGCCAGGCCAAGTACGTTTTGGATGACGACGACATCGAGCCAGCGGGCTCGCCATCACCGTGGCAGCAGTTCGTACGCGACTGCTTGTACCTGGTGCTTGCGCTGTGGATTGTGGCGTTCTCGGTGGGCGTTATGTCCGGCATCATGGAGCGCATCTAATGCTGTGTCCCATGTGCCAGGCCTGGACCCTGGTGAAAGAATCGAGAATGAGAGCAGACAACACCCGGCGCCGCACCCTGGAGTGCGCCAACCTGCACCGCTTTACAACGGTGGAGCGGGTCGAGGCGCTCAAGCCTGGCGGGTATCGCAAGAGAGGGGGCCAGCGTGGCCAAAAGAATAACGATTGAGGTGGACGACAACATCGACCGCATCCGAGACTTCATCCACCAGCAAACTGGGGTGCGCATGACGTATGTGCAGGTCTTTGATCATCTGATCCACTTCTATGTAAAGCACGCCAACGAGCCGCGCACCCAGTGGGCGCCGGTGTTTAGGGAGAAGAGCAAGTGACCAGGAAGAGAAGCAAGTACAAGCCCAAGGCGGTGCTGACAGACCCGATGACCTGGGTCAAGAAGGGCATGGAGCGCGTGGCCGAGAACGAGCAGGCCGTGGTGCTCAAGCTGCGCAACCACGACGCGCTGGTGGAGGTTACGCAGGGCCGTGGCGACCGTCGGGTGATGGACGTATTGATCGCGGCCATGAACCTGGCCGAGGCCTTTGCGACGCTGTACCCAGGGAAGATGGGCGGCCACTTGATGGATGACATCAGAATCGCCCAGGACGCGCTGCTCGATATGGGCAGGCGCGGTCTGATCCGCGGGTCCTTTCTGTTTACCGGCCAGGAGCTGCAGGCAATCAACATTGGCATGGAGATACACGACCTGCAGATGGAGGTCTGTACCATCGCCGAGCTGGAGAAGGCGCTGGACCTGGTGGCAGAGGCGATCAGGCAGCGACGCGTGAGGCGTATCGTCAATGGTTGATCTCAGGTGTCACGGCTGCGGCCAGGTCCACGAAGGCGCCAAGGCGGTGACGCTGGACGACGGCACCGAGGTGGGCAGCTACAGCCAGCGGTGGCGTGAGATCACCGAGGCCAGGTGGGTGCTCAAGACCCTGCCGCTCAAGGTGAACAAGCGCCGGCCAAAGACGCCGCAGATCAGCAGGCGCGACTACATCATGGGCGTGCAGGACAGGCGAGGCCAGCTCGCTGCCGACCAACTGAAGAGGGACATATTAGCGTTATGGAAGGCAACCAAATGAACGCGCCAGCCGAGGTGATCAAGTTCGAGCTGCCCAAGCGGCCCAAGATCGAGCAGAAAGACGCGCCGCCAGACCGTCGCACGGTCGCTGTGGTGCCCATCAGGGCAGTGTTTGACAAGCAGCTCACACACGGCGGGCTGCAGGCACTGGCTGCGCTGTGCAGCTATTGCAACAAGGCAGGCATCACATGGGTCAGTCAGACCAGGCTATCGTCAGAGCTGGGTATCAGCCAGCAAGCTCTGGCCAAGCAGTACAAGCAGCTGAAAGAGCTGGGTTACCTGGAGGTCATGCGCAGGGGGTTCAGAGGTAAGCGCACAGATACCCTGCGGGTTATCTACGACCCAAGCATCACAGGCGAGGAGGCCATCACCATGACCAACGGGCCGAAGGAAGACACCAGGCCGCCAGCAATCAGGGACGAGCAAGAGAGAGCCGCCAGGGAAGCCAACGAGCAGCCAGACCCAGAAGGCCAGGCTCGCATCGCCAAGCTGGTCAGAGACGCGCTCATGTCCAGCAGAGTTAACCAACCGAAGGAGTACACAATGCCCAAGCAAGAGACCAGGCTGGTCCGAGAGATCAAGGCCAAGATGAAGAAGCCAGCTGTGGATAAGACAGTGGATAAGGATGTGAATAAGGTGGGGATAAGTGAGGATTACATTAACAACCATGAGGTTGTAAAAGAGCCTCCATTAACAACTTTAAGTATACAAAATCACAACCCCCAGGTTGTACCGAACTACAAGAACATAGATACTTATAGACAGTTAAGCACAACCGAAATGAAAAGATTAAAAGAAAATGGAATGACAGACACAGACATCAGACAGGCGCATGACACGCTCGAGGAGCTGTTCAAGGCCGAGGGCTTGGCACCGAGCGCGCGCGTGATGGCCGACAGCATCCTGCAACTGCACCGGGATGCCAAGCCGTGAATGCCTCCAGGACGCGTCAGAAGGCCGCACACGCCATGAACGCAGGCAAGGGTAGGCAACCATACCAACCTGGCGCTGCAATCGCTTGTAGGGCCTGTAATCGCCTGGTGTACAAAACCCAAACGTTCGTATGGGGTCTGTACAGGGTGTCGTGCTGTACCCTGAGAGGGGCTGCTGAACGTGTATCCAGCCAGGGCATTGACCGCGGGCGCGCACCCGCCTACGCGCAGGCGATACCGCGCCCGTTGACGCACGCGTTGAAAGGCACCCTTTGCCCCCTCCCCCTTACCGTATGGATGGGGGGACCTGCCGCAATTTTTCCCCACTTTTCAGTGGATTTTGTAGACTAGCCTAAAGGAGAAAACCATGGCTTATGAGATGAGACCAGGCAGCGGTTCGCTGTTCAAGAACGACCAGAAGACGACTGATCGCCACCCAAACTTGAAGGGCAAGGTGATGTTGCCAAACGGCGAGGTGCGTTGGGTGTCGGCGTGGACCAAGACGACCAGCGCTGGTGACAAGTGGATCAGCCTGGCTGTTGGCGAGATTGTGCAGCAGCCTGGGCAGTCGAACCAGGTCAGCTCGCACAGTCAGGCCAAGGGTAACGGGTATGCTCCGCAGGCGGCTGACCTTGATGACGATTTGCCGTTCTGATGGCCACAAAGCGCACGCCCCGACAAATCCCTAGTGTGGCGGGCTGGGGTGGGACGCGCTCGATTGAGCGGCGTTTGGAGCGCTCTGCGACGCTGGCTGGCAACCGAGAGGCTGTCAGCTATGCGCTGCTTTGCATGGCTAACACGAAGATCACAGACATTATGGCTTGGGACGAAGACGGCAACGTGAAGGTAAAGCCTAGCAACCAGATACCTGAACACGCTTTGACGTCGATCAAGAGCATTAAGGTGCGGGTTGACCGGGACGGGAACAGCACGTTGGACCTAGAGTTGTACGACAAAGTAGGGGTCCTGCGCATCTTGGCCAAGGCAAGTGGCTTGCTAGATACGCCGGAGGAGTCGGACAAGCCGTCTGTGATTGGGATTAACGTACACGCGCCAGATACATCGACGGGGCGCGGGGACATTGTTGACGAACAAGGAGCGGATGATGAGCGCAATGAATGAGCAAGAGGGTGGCGACCACTACAAGGGTCGGGCTATCCAGCCGGTGCAGTACATCCACGCTAACGGCATTGGCTTCTTTGAAGGGAATGTAATTAAATATACGACCCGGTGGAGAGACAAGGGTGGCTTGTCTGATTTGCGTAAAGCCAGGCATTACCTTGATATGCTGATTGAACTAGAAAGCAAAAATGGCCAAAACTAAAGAAAAAAGCTCTAAGGAGATGCCTGCTACCGGGCTGAACCTAGACTTCCGAACCAGCCCCGTGGTGTACGATTACTTCCAATCGGACGCTTTTGTGCAGGGATTGATGGGCCCGGTGGGGTCGGGAAAGTCTTACGCTTGCGCGGCCAAGATTATGAAGAAGGCGGTGGAGCAAAAACCCAGCCCCATTGATGGCATCCGGTACACACGCTTTGCAATTGTGCGAAACAGCTACCCTATGCTGAAGACCACGACGATCAAGACCTGGCTGGACCTGTTCCCCGAGTCTACGTTTGGCCCGATGATGTGGACGCCGCCCATTACGCACCATATCCGGCTGCCTGCCAGGGAGGGGGCCTCTGGCATTGACTGCGAAGTGATCTTTTTGGCGCTTGACCAACCTAAAGACGTGCGTAAGCTGCTGTCTTTGGAGTTGACTGGGGCGTGGGTGAACGAAGCGCGCGAGCTGCCCAAGGCCGTGATCGATGGTTTGACCCATCGGGTTGGCCGATACCCCACAAAACGCGACGGTGGCGCGACCTGGCACGGCATCTGGATGGACACCAACCCCATGGATGATGATCACTGGTGGCATCGCATGGCCGAAAAAGAGAAGATGTCCGGCAAATACGCGTGGAAGTTCTGGAAGCAGCCAGGCGGCGTGGTGCCGGTGGATGTTGAGGACCTGCCTGAGATGCCCGAGGCCAACGACCACATTTTCTCTGCCGGCAAGTGGTGGAAGATCAACCCTAAAGCGGAGAACCTGGGCAACCTGCCGCCGGGTTACTACCCGCAGATGCTGCTTGGCAAGACCCTGGATTGGATACGCTGTTACGCTGGTGGCGAATATACCTATGTGCAAGAGGGCCGGCCTGTGTGGCCAGAATATGACGACTCGATCATGTCGGGCGAGACGACCGTTGACCCGAATGTGCCGATACAGATTGGTCTTGACTTCGGTTTGACGCCGGCGGCCACCATCGGCCAGCGGCTGCCGTCCGGGCAGTGGGTGATCCACAAGGAAATCGTCACCTTTGACATGGGGCTGGAGCGGTTTGGCACGCAGCTGCTGACCGAGCTGAACGCGCACTACCCGAATCACCAGGTCCTGGTCTGGGGCGACCCTGCTGGCCAGGCCCGCGATGCGATCTACGAGGTGACCGCGTTTGAGTTCCTGCGAACCCTGGGGCTTCGTGCGCAGCCGACCGCGTCTAACGACTTCAAGGTCCGGCGCGAGGCGTCGGCAGCGCCCATGTCCAGGCTGATTAACGGCAAGCCTGGGCTGATGGTCAACCGTGAGTGCAAGCTGCTACGCAAAGCGCTGGGCGGTGGCTATCACTTCAAGCGCGTCGCCGTTGGCGCTGGACAGGAGCGGTTCCGAGACGCGCCCAACAAGAACGAACACTCCCACATTGGCGACTCTTTTGGGTATCTGATGTTGGGTGGCGGCGAATATAACCGCATGACCAAGACGCCGCAGCTGGGTGGCAGGGCGCCAACTCAGACCGTTGCAAAAACTGACTTCGATATCTTTGGATGATTGCCGATCAACTCAACGCAGGGATGCGCCTGCCACAAAATGGCAGGTGGGTCGAGTTTGACTCGGGCCTTGTGCCTGGTGAAGATGCGATCCTGGCCACCGAGCAATCGTTTGCCGGGCCATGCGCTGTGCTGCTGGTGGACAACGCGCCACTGCTGGCCTGTGGCATTGTAAAAATCTCCGGCTGCGTCGGCGAGGCGTGGACCATGATCAACCGAGACCTGGCAAAACATAGGCCTTTGCTGCTCACCCGTGCGGTGCGCAAGGCAATAGATATCACGGCGATATCACACGGTTTGCACCGCGTGCAGATGGTTGTACACTCGCAGCAATATGAAGCCATTCGGTGGGCGTTTGCTTTGGGGTTCACCGTCGAATCGTTGATGATCAAATATGGCGACGACCAAAGTGATCACTTTATGTTTGTGAGGTTGTAATGGCAAAAACTGTCAAGAAGGTAGCGGGAACCGTCATCGGTGGAACAATCGGTTACGTTGTCGGCGGCCCAGCTGGCGCAGTCCAGGGCGCAAAGATTGGTGCCGGCGTTGACACAGCTCGAGCGGCGCAGAATGTTGCGCAAGAGCAAAAGGCCGCAGCAGCTGAAGCACAGCGTCAAGCTGAGTTGGCCCGTGCCGAAGCGATTAAGCAGGCAACCGCATCTCGAGACCAGGCCGCATCAGAGGCCGCATCCGCTCGCGCGCAGCAGCAGGCCGCATACGAGTCACAGGCCAAACAGAACGAAGCATTGTTGGGCCAGCAAAAGTCTGACGCCGCTGCCCGTTTGCAACAGATGAAGCTGTCCTCTGAAGAGCAGGCCAAGCTGATGCAGAGCCTGACCACTCAGCAGCAACAAGCAGCCGACTTAGCCCAGGTGCAACTGTCTCAGCAGCAGACCCAGTACCAGGAGCAGAAGGCCACAATGGAGAAGGCCGCAGCCGAGCAGGCCGCAACACTCGAAGCCGAGCGTCGAAAGGTAGCCGAGCGTGAGTCATCCCAGATGACCGCGCGCCGCCGCTCTGGTCGCCGCTCGCTGTTGTCAAGCGCTCGCATGAATGCAGAGGTCGGCCTGTCCGGGTTGACCCAACAAGACGCGAACGCGCCAAAGACTTTATTGGGGGCCTAAATGGCTTATGACTTCTCCGCTGTAGTCAATCAAATGCGCAGCGCTGGCATCTCTCAAGATGAGATCGATGCCTTTTTGCGCGAGCAGGAACGGGTGGACCGCGAGTTTAATGAGCAGTTCACCTCGACCAAGAGCGCGGCAGATACAGCGTTTAAGACCGCGCAAGAAGAGATCGCCGCCATGTTCTCGAAAGAGCAGGAGCTGCTAAAGCAACAGACCGCTGAGTTTGAGGCATCGCAAAAAGCCGCACAGGAAAGAGCCGCCGAAGTCGCCGCTCAAGCTGCCGCGCAGCAAGAGCTGATCGCCAAGCAGAAAGCTGAATCTGAGGCCGCGTTTGAGGCGCAGACCCTGCTCAACAGACAGCGCACAGAGGAAGTGCAGCGCGAATCTGGCGAGCGAATCGCTGGCCGCCGTCGCGCACGCCGCTCATCCGGTAACCGCCTGGACGGGACCATTAATGCCGCTGCATCGCCAGGCTCGCAGAAGGTCCCCACGCTGGGCTTGCAGCCGGGCGTGCAGGCTGGCGGTGGTGTATTGGGTGAATCTCAAAAGCTGGGGGTGGGTGGATGAACACCAAGAAAATCGAAAAGGTCATGCACGAATACAAGACCGGCGAGCTGCGCTCCAGCTCTGGCGAGAAAGTCACCAAGCGCAAGCAGGCCGTTGCGATTGCGCTTTCTGAGCAGCGTCGCGCCCGCAAGGGTGGCTTGATGAAGGGCATGCAGTGAGCAAATACAAAGACCCCGAGGGTGGGTTGACTGAAGCTGGCCGCCGCAAATTTGAGGCGTCTGGCGAAAGCAAGAACCTGCAATCAGGCGTGAAGGACAGCAGCCCATCTGGGCAGCGTGCCCGACGCAAGGGTTCGTTTCTGACTCGCTTTTACACAAACCCGTCTGGCCCACTGGTCAACGACAAGGGAGCGCCAACCAGGTTGGCGTTGGCCGCAAATGCTTGGGGTGAACCAGTGCCGCGCACCCGAGCATCTGCCGCTCGACTGGCTGCAAAGGGCCGCAACCTGCTTGCAAAATACAAATCCGAAGAGGAATAAATCATGCGCACAAGCTACGAAAAGGAAACATCTGGGGGCATGCGCTTGACGGCGCAGGAGATTATTAAACGGCAATCGGTCGCCCAGACAAAGAAAGACGAGTTTCAGCAGCTGTATCAAGATGCCTACGAGTTTGCGCTACCGCAGCGCCAGCTGTATGGCATTTGGGAAGGTGGCAGCACTGGGTCCAAGAAGATGCAGCGCGTCTTTGATTCGACCGCAATCAATAGCACGCAGCGCTTTGCGAACCGCCTGCAGTCTGTGGTGTTCCCGCCCCAGCGTAAGTGGTGCCGGCTC
>Ga0209137_1003637_pt1 | contig 12787 bp, 11 predicted proteins | sample SaaInl5LU_22_DNA_FD_184642 | JGI IMG/M metagenome (GOLD analysis project Ga0209137, IMG submission 184642) | Marine microbial communities from expanding oxygen minimum zones in the Saanich Inlet - ESP_105LU_22_DNA (SPAdes) (version 2) | ecosystem: Environmental > Aquatic > Marine > Intertidal... | reverse complement strand
GAGCGTGCTGCCAACATGGTTCCCAGTGCCAGCGTGGTCGACGCCGGCATGCCTCTGGCATTTCACAGCGACTTCACCATGGCACCGGCAGACCCGTTATTGCTAGCCTGGGCAGCGGTCACACGCTTCACCGCAGAGGGTAATGTTGTTGCACCAGCACAGCGTATTTCTGTCCATGAAGCACTTGAGGCGATCACCTTAGACGCCGCCGTACAGTTGCGTCGCGAGGATCAAATTGGCTCGATTACGGTAGGCAAAAAAGCTAACTTTACCATTCTCGATAGCGATCCATATCTCTCTGTGTCAACTGGTAACGGCACTCAGTTGAAAGACATTAAAATCATTGCGACAGTAGTCGATGGAAAGGTTTTCCAGCTCTTACCGCAGACTGATGAGGTCGATCCTGGAGGCTCAATGGTGAAAGTTGCCCCCTCTGATTAGACGTTAATGAACACCGGTGCGGCGACATATTCCCAGAGTATGACTGTAGCGGTGAGGATGACTACAGCGTATACCAGAAAAACCAAAAAGAGTGCACTGGCATAGAGCATGCCTTGGTCCTCAGGCACATTCATCATCGGCGGAACACCTAGATAGAGCAGTCGGATGGTATAGCAACACGCCAATGTCGCCAGCACTATATCGAGCTCCCATATCGGGTAGACCGCTGCTGCGCCGGCCAAATAAACCGGTACTGCAAGGCTGTTGACGATATGCAGCATCGCTACTGCCAATATGAACGCGCCAAAGAACCAATTTGCTACATAAATGTGTCTGGCGCGGCGCTTCATGATGGTGCCAAAGAAGACTATCGCATAGACAACCCAAACCACCGCAATCAGTATATCAATCGGCCACTCTAGCTCGGAGTACTCTTTGGTAGTCGTCAGCCCCATCGGTAACGTAATGGCTGCCTCGACAATGACCACTTGCCAGCCCCAAAAGGTGAATGCTGCCAATTTGTCAGAGATTAAGCGCGCCTGGCAGGTACGCTGCACTACGTGGTAACTGGCGGCAAACAGTGCCGAGCCGCCAAAGGCAAAAATAACTGCGTTGGTGTGCAGCGGACGCAAGCGGCCAAAGTGCAGATAGGGGCCAAAGTTCAGCTCGGGCCAAACCAACTGGGCGGCGATAATGACACCGACCAGCATGCCGATGATCCCCCACAGTACTGTGGTGATGGCAAACTACTTAACAATTTTAGTGTTGTACTCTGGCAGCGAAGCCGCGGAGGCGTGATCACTCATGCTCTGTTCCTATTTTTTTTCAACGCCGCACAGGCGACAAATACAGAGCACCCGACCTTTATGGCACCCTTGTGAGGTGTATTATCAATCCTTAACCGACTGCAAACCTTGACCTGAATCAAACACGCCGAGCGTTGTGCTCGGCGTGTTCGCTATAACTTGGCAGTGAGGCCTTTAAAATTTACGGCCTCGGTTGGCTGCTATGCGCAGACGCAACGCATTCAGCTTGATGAAGCCCTCGGCGTCGGCTTGATCATAAGCGCCCTGATCCTCTTCAAATGTCGCTATCTTCTCATCAAACAAAGAGTGCTCTGAGCGACGGCCGACCACAGTGACATTGCCCTTATAGAGTTTTACTCGCACTTCACCGTTGACCTCGCGCTGGCTAAAGTCAATAGACTCTTGGAGCATTTGGCGCTCGGGGGACCACCAGTAGCCGTTGTAGATCAATGAGGCATAGCGCGGCATAATCTCATCTTTAAGATGGGCAACTTCGCGATCTAAGGTCAGCGATTCAATAGCGCGGTGGGCGCGCAGCATCACGGTGCCTGCCGGTGTTTCGTAACAGCCGCGCGATTTCATACCGACATAGCGGTTTTCCACAATATCTAAACGCCCAACTCCGTTGGCACCCGCTACTTTATTGAGATGTTCAATCACTGTTGCCGGGGTCATCGGCACGCCATCAATGGCAACAATATCGCCCTGCTTGTAGGTCAATTCTAAATAGGTCGGAGCATCAGGGGCCGCTTCGGGAGAGACGGTCCAGCGCCACATATCCTCCTCGGGCTCAGACCAAGGATCCTCAAGATTGGCACCTTCATAGGAGATATGCAGCAGGTTGGCATCCATCGAGTAAGGTGACTTGGTGCCGCGTTTCTGCTCTACCGCGATGTCGTGCTGCGCACAGTACTCCATCAGTTTATCTCGCGAATTGAGGTCCCATTCGCGCCAAGGTGCAATCACCTGTACGCCGGGCTTAAGTGCATAGGCGCCCAGTTCAAAGCGCACTTGGTCATTGCCTTTGCCGGTCGCACCGTGGCTGATCGCGTCGGCGCCGGTTTCGTTGGCGATCTCGATCAATCGCTTGGCAATTAATGGGCGAGCAATGGAGGTGCCGAGCAAATATTCGCCTTCGTAGAGGGTGTTGGCGCGAAACATAGGAAAGACGTAATCGCGAGCGTACTCTTCGCGCAGATCGTCGATATAGATCTCTTTAACACCGAGCGCCTCTGCTTTAGCTCGGGCTGGCTCGACCTCTTCGCCTTGACCAATATCTGCGGTAAACGTGACCACTTCACAGCCGTAGGTCTCTTGCAACCAACGCACAATCACTGAGGTATCCAAACCGCCCGAGTAAGCCAAAACTACTTTCTTTACTGAAGACACAACAACTCCTTAACTGAAGAGCACACCATGTACTCACAAACAATAAGCTTATTTTAACCGATCGACAGGGTTTAAGCACGAGACTATCACTGGGGCCGATTATTTTTTGCACAGGCGGGTAAAACCACCACCGCAAACCCTCTGCAGCTGTAACGTAGCAGCCCTTTGCGGTAGCATAGCAACTTACATAGTGCGGACTTTTTAACCATGACTAACCCAGCGACACTCCAGCTCACCCGCCCCGATGATTGGCACCTGCACCTGCGCGATGGCGCAGCTTTGCAGACCACCGTAGCCGCTGCAGCCCGCGGCTTTGCACGCGGCATCGTTATGCCTAATCTGACTCCGCCGGTGACTACTGTCGCCGAGGCCAGCGCCTATCGCGAGCGTATTCTAGCTGCGCGCCCTGTCGGCTCAGACTGGCAGCCACTGATGGTACTCTATCTGACTGACAACACCTCGGTCGAAGAGATCGAACGCGCCGCCGCCTGCGATTTCATAGCCGGCGCCAAATACTACCCCGCCGGTGCCACCACTAACTCCGACTCTGGAGTGACTTCGCTGGCAAAAATTGACCGTGTGCTCGCCGCTATGCAGGAGTGCGAGTTGGTGCTGCAACTGCACGGCGAAGTGACCGACCACGCCATTGATATTTTTGATCGCGAAGCGACCTTTATTGAACGCCATTTGTCACCGATGGTGGAGAACTTCCCCTCTCTGCGCATTATTCTCGAGCACATCACCACCCAGCAAGGGGCCGAATTCGTCGCTGGTGCAGATGCCAATATCGGAGCTACCATCACGCCACAGCATCTACTCTACAACCGCAACGACATGCTGGTTGGCGGTATCCGCCCGCACCTTTTCTGCCTGCCAATCCTTAAGCGCAACGTTCACCAACAGGCGCTGCTCGCCGCGGCAACCAGCGGCAGTGGTAAATTTTTCCTCGGCACAGATTCAGCACCGCATCCGCGCGGCGCCAAAGAGTCGAGCTGCGGCTGCGCTGGCTGCTTTAGCCACCCGGCGGCTATTGAGCTCTACGCCGCGGCGTTTGAGGCGGAGGGAAAACTCGATCAACTGGAAGGATTTGCCAGCCACTTTGGCGCTGACTTCTACCAGCTACCGCGCAATACCGACACCATTACACTGCACCGCCAGAGCTGGCAGCTGCCAGACAGCCTGCCATTTGTCGATGGTGATATCGTGCCGTTGGGTGCGGGCACCACGCTCAGCTGGCAGCTCCAAGAGCCGGCGTTATGAGTGTTGGTGAAACGCGCCAGAAATCTCTGTTAGCCGAGCGCTTCCGAGGCTTTTTACCGGTAGTTGTCGATGTTGAGACGGGCGGGTTCAACGCCCGCACCGATGCCCTGCTAGAGGTCACTGCGGTGCTATTGGATATGGACGAAAATGGCACTCTAGTTGTCGACGAGGTTATTACTCGTCATATTGAGCCATTTCCCGGCGCCAATCTCGAGCAAGCAGCACTGGACTTTACCGGTATTGATGTCGACGATCCCGACCGCGACAGTTGCGAGGAGTCTATCGCACTGACCGAGCTTTTCCAGCCTATTCGCCAAGCGGTGCGCCGCCATGGCTGCACCCGCGCCACAATGGTTGCCCACAACGCACATTTTGATCTGGGCTTTATCAATGCAGCGGTGACCCGCAATCAGATAAAACGTGCGCCGTTTCATGCCTTTAGCTGTTTTGATACCGCCACTTTGGCCGGCTTAGCTTTTGGACAGACAGTGCTGGCCAAGGCTTGCCTTGCGGCAGGGATTGGTTTTGACAACAAAGAGGCGCACAGCGCCGAGTATGACGCGCTTAAAACCGCTGAACTTTTTTGCACTATCATCAACCGCTGGCGTGACTTGGGTGGCTGGCCGCTGGCCAGCAGTGACGACGAGTGCGAAGCCGACTAGCTTTGCTTCAAATCCGCTACAGTGGCGGCTGTCATATTGAAGATTCCCCGCGCACTCACCGAGGGGATAACAATGTGTGCAGGCTTGGCCAAACCGTGAATAAACGGGCCAATCAGCAAGGCATCAGTCATCGAACGAATCAAACCCATTGCGATGTTAGCCGCATCTAAGTTGGGCATTACCAATACGTTGGCGCGCCCCTGCAAGTTGGCATCTGGGTAGACTGTGGCGCGCAGCGCTGGGTTGAGCGCACTCAATACATGCATCTCTCCGTCGAGCTGCAACTGCGGATGACGCTCGCGCAGTAGCTCTGAAGCGCGGCGCATTTTGCGCGCCGAGGGAGCATTCGAGGTGCCAAAATTAGAGTGGGAGAGCAGCGCCACTTTTGGCTCGACGCCAAAACGCTGAACTAGCCCCACAGTCGACTCGGCAATGCTCGCTAACTCCTCAGCGGTCGGATCAACATTGAGCGCAGTATCGGCCAGAAACAGCGGACCATCAGGCATTAACAATACGGCGGTCGAACTAATTTGCTGATCGTGTTGATCGCCCCCTAACAGATGCATAATTTCGCGCAGATGGAAATCAAAGCGCCCAACCTTACCGCAGATCAGGCCGTCGGCATCGCCGCGCGCTACCATCACCGCCGCCAGTGCAGTGGTGTCATTGCGCATGATTTTGCGCGCCGCAGCCACCGAGACGCCGTGGCGTCCGACAACCGATTGGTAGAAAGCGGAGTACTCTTCGTGGCGATCATCATCTTGTGGGTTGAAGATCTCCACATCGCGGTCCAAGTCGAAGCGCAAGCCGAGGCGGTCTGCAGCCTGCTCGATGCGCTGGCGCCGACCAATCAGTACTGGCGTGGCAATTTTCTCATCAACCACCGCCTGCGTGGCAATCAGCACATCGTCATTTTCACCCTCAGCATAGACGATTCGGGCAGTGCGCCGCTTTGCACGCTCAATAGTCGGCTGCATGAAAAGACCCGCCTGATTGACGAATTCGTGCAAAGACTGGCGATAGGCCTCGAGATCGGCAATTGGTCGTGTGGCGACACCACTCTCCATCGCAGCTTGGACGACAGCGACTGGCACATCTTCGATAAGACGCGGGTCGAAGGGTTTAGGGATCAGGTACTCTGGCCCAAACTTGAGACGCTCATCGGCGTAAGCGGCGGCGACCACATCGGAAGTCTCTTTCATAGCCAGGCCGGCAATGGCTCTCACCGCAGCCATTTTCATCTCTTCATTAATAGTCGAGGCGCCGCAGTCAAGTGCGCCGCGGAAGATAAATGGAAAGCAGAGAACATTGTTAACTTGATTGGGATAATCGGATCGACCGGTGGCGATAATGGCATCGGGACGCGCCGCTATGGCCTCTTCGGGCATAATTTCCGGGACGGGATTAGACATCGCCAAAATCATGGGTCGCGGTGCCATTTTGGCGACCATCTCAGCTGTCAAAATACCGGGGCCGGAGAGACCTAAGAAGAGGTCGGCATCAACAATGGCGTCATTCAAATCGCGGTCGTCTGTCTCAACTGCAAACTCTGCCTTCCAGGGGTTCATTCCCGCCTCGCGGCCGGCATAGATCACTCCATTGCGATCAAGCATACGTACATTTTTGCGCTGCAGTCCCATAGCGATCAGCAAGTCGACACAGGCGATACTCGCTGCACCGGCGCCAGAGACGACCAGCTTAATCTCTTCAATATTCTTTTCTACTACCTTGAGACCGTTGTAAACGGCGGCCGCAGCGACGATGGCAGTGCCGTGCTGGTCGTCATGAAAGACCGGAATCTTCATCCGCTCGCGCAGTTTTTGCTCGACCAAAAAGCATTCTGGCGCCTTGATATCCTCAAGATTCACACCGCCAAAGGTCGGCTCTAGCGAGGCGATAATATCGACTAACTTGTCGACATCGGTCTCGTCGACTTCAATATCAAAAACATCAATATTGGCGAATTTTTTAAATAGAACCGCTTTACCTTCCATTACCGGCTTAGAGGCGAGCGCGCCGATATTGCCCAAACCCAGCACCGCAGTGCCATTGCTGATCACCGCCACCAAATTGCCGCGCGAAGTCACATCGGCTGCAGCCGCTGGGTTTTCCTCGATTAGCTCACAAGCAAAAGCGACTCCGGGCGAGTAAGCGAGCGACAAATCGCGCTTGTTGGCCAGTGGCTTAGTGGGACGAATTTCGAGTTTCCCCGGGCGAGGGTCAGTGTGATAACGCAGTGCAGCTTCTTTAAATGAATCAGTCATGAAAATCTCTTAGTGGCACAGCAACGGCAGGCGCGATGTTGTTGTTTAGTAATTTGATTATTTTAACTGTTGCACCAAGAAAAATCCCCCACTAAACGACTGGTTTAGAACACAGTGGTTGATATTCATCGCCATGGCCGGAACAATGTGCACCTATTCAAATCACCCTGCGAGTTTTCATGGCCAGCCAATCCATTGCGATAGATAGTGTAATCAACTCAGTTTACAGCGTTATCTGGAGCCCTGCACTCGTCTATCTATGCCTCGGTGCGGGCTTGTGGTTCTCTCTGCGCAGCCGTTTTTTACAGGTGCGTCATTTTGGCGAGATGATCCGACTGCTGCGCACCGGCGGCAAGTCTGAAGCAGGTGTCTCTTCGTTTCAGGCGTTGGCTATGTCACTCTCTGGCCGTGTTGGCACGGGTAATATAGCCGGCGTCGCCACCGCTATCGCTTTCGGTGGACCGGGCGCCATCTTCTGGATGTGGGTAGTCGCGTTTCTCGGCGCTGCAACCGCATTTATCGAGGCCACCTTGGCGCAAATTTATAAAGAGACCGACGACAATGGCCTCTATCGCGGTGGCCCCGCTTATTTTATCGACAAGGCTCTTGGGGTCAGCTGGTTTGCCTGGCTGTTTGCCATAGCTACCATTATTGCCATGGGCTTTTTTATGCCCGGATTGCAGGCCAATGCGATTGTTGAGGGGCTCAATAACGCCTGGGGGTTGGATAAATCGCTGGTATCACTGGCACTGACAGTAATGTTGGCGACTATTGTTGTTGGCGGCGTCAGGCGTATCGCTGCATTTGCTCAGTTAGTCGTCCCTGTTATGGCTTTTATTTACATCCTAATGGCCATTTTTGTACTGGCTATCAATGCCGATAAAGTGCCCGCCGCATTTAAATTGATTTTTGATAGCGCTTTTGGCCTGCACGCTGGCTTTGGTGCCATTGCTGGTGCAGCGGTTCAGTGGGGCGTGAAACGCGGCGTCTACTCCAACGAGGCGGGCCAAGGTACTGGCCCGCACCACGCTGCTGCCGCTGAAGTTGCCCACCCCGCACAACAGGGCTTGGTGCAAGCTTTCTCGGTTTATATCGATACGCTACTAATTTGTACGGCGACCGCGCTGATGATACTGGTCTCAGGGCTCTATGAAGTGTTCGACGGCAACTCGGCAATTTACAGCGGTCTGGCGGGTGTTGCGGCCGGCCCCGGCTATGTTCAGGCCGCTTTAGAGAGCGCCCTGCCTGGCTTTGGCAGCAGTATGACCGCACTCGCACTGCTGTTTTTTGCCTTCACAACCATCGTAGCCTACTACTACATCGCCGAGACCAACGTCGCATTTATCAACCGAAAAATGCATTCACCGTGGTTGTTCAGCGCACTCAAAGTGCTCATTTTAGCCGCGGTCTACTGGGGCGGTGTCAAAAGTTCGACTTCGGCTTGGGCGCTGGGAGACATTGGTTTAGGCATGATGGCATGGCTAAATATCATCGCCATTTTGTTACTGCAAAAACCTGCTCTACTGGCTTTGCGTGACTACGAAAAGCAACGCAAGCACCAACAAGTTGTCAGCTTCGACGCCAAATTACACGGCATTCAAAACGCTGAGCACTGGCGAGGTTAATCGCGCGCTTGGCGCAAGCTCAACCCCATTTGATAGAAGCTGCGCTTGTCGCCACCCAGCAGCTGCGCAGCAACTGCTGCCGCTCGTTTAAGCGGTAATTCGCGCAGCAGTATGGTTAACACTCGCTGTTGTTCGACGCTGTCACTCTGCTCTGCTGGCTTGCCCGCCACCACAACCACTATCTCTCCGCGCTGCTGATCGCGGTCACTTTCAACACGCTCAGCCAGCTCGGCTAGGCTGCCGTCGAGCAGTGTCTCGAATGTTTTAGTCAGCTCGCGACCAAGTGCCGCGCGTCGGTCACCGCCCCATACCGCTGCCATTGCCCGCAGTGATTCAACAATACGGTGTGGTGCCTCGTAAAATATTAATGTGGCGCGATCGTCCGCGAGCTGCTCGAGAATCTTCTCTCGCGCCGAATTTCGCGCTGGCAAAAAACCACAAAAGCGAAACTGATCGCTCGGCAAACCCGCTATCGATAGCGCAGCAATAGCCGCGCATGGGCCTGGCACAGTGATCACATCAAACCCCTCAGCGCGAGCGCGCTGCACCAGCCTGAAGCCAGGATCGGCAATTAAGGGCGTGCCCGCATCAGAAATCAGTGCAATTGATTGCCCAGCTGCTAAACTTTCCAACAAGCTCTGTTCAGCGTTTCCCTCACTGTGCTCATGGTAAGGGCGAAGGGGTTTTTTAAGTTGTAAATGGTCGAGCAAACGCTGGCTGTGGCGAGTGTCCTCGCAGGCAATCAGGTCGACTTCGGCGAGCACCGCAGCGGCGCGCTGAGAGATATCATTGAGGTTGCCTATCGGTGTTGCAACCACGTAGAGCGTTGAGCGCTGTGTAAACAAAATGGGGTACCTTCTTTGTCTGTCTTTAACTTAACCGCCATACAAATTTGGACGCTAGCTTTTGCTGTCGCATTTGTCGCAAGCTGTGCGCCGGTTCAGCCCATTGACCAACCTATACGCCAAGCCGCCGACGCTGCAACATTGCCACCAACTGAACGCAGCCGCGATGAGACTATCGCCCTTTTTGATTTAATAGAGGCCCAGTATACAAGTGATGCTGAACCGATGGGGATATCCCCTCAACGCCAACGACAGTTGTTAGCACTGCTCGCCTCACTCGATCCCGCACAGTTGGACAGAGCTCGCCGACAACAGCTATTGGTTAACCTCTTTCAACGCGGGCTTGACCACAGCCAGCACGCCGTAATAACTCAACTGCGTCAACGTCCACTCTGGTGGCAGTGGCGGAACGAGCTAACAGCACAACAGTCAGTGCTGCTAGATAAGCTTGAAGCTGGCTATTTTATTCGAGTTGGCGACTTCGCTAACGGTTTAGAGCTGCTGCTTGACAATACTGACAAACTCGCGCGATCCGATGCCGACACTGTTTGGTCTATTCTGAGCCAGCTCTCCGCACAACAGCTGTATAACCTTGAGAGCAGAGCCGGGACAGCGCTCGGCCAACTAGCTGCACTCATCAGCGATCTGCGCAGCTATAAAGATGACTATGCAAAACAACTCGACGTGAGCGAGGCGTGGCGCGAGCGTTATCCGCGCCACCCGATCAACCGCAACCCGCCGACCTATTTAGAAAAACTGCCATCAATCACTGACAATAGTGGCACTATTGCTGTCATTTTGAGTCAAGATGACGATTCTGTGCATGCCAGCGCCGCACTTACCCATGGTCTTTTGCGCCACTATTATCAGCTGGCCAGCCAGCAAAAAATGGCCTCTTTACAGTTTTATAGTCTCAATGATGACACCGACTACGCAACTCTCTACCAACAGCTGCGCAGAGACGGTGTAGAACGGGTCATCGGCCCACTGCGGCGCTCGCAATTGGAGCGCCTGCTCAGCCAAATCGCCAGTCCGCAGCCCTCTCGCAATCAACTGGGTAGCGACGCTGACAACTTAACTGAGACTTTTCTGCCAGTTGTCCGCGCTAGTGAAAATAACCGTTTGCCACAAACCATGCTGCCGACACTGGCACTCAATGAAACCAATTCCACCAGCACAGTTGATAATCTCACCAGCGCGCTACCCCTGATGCAACTGCCGCTGGCAATCGAGCATGAATTAGATCAACTAATCAAACGAGCGGCATCGCGCAATGCCCAACGACTGTTACTTGTAGCGCCCAATGGTGGCTGGGGAGCGCGAGGTGCACGCTGGTTCCAAGAGCGTTGGCTCAACCGCGGCGGTGACATCGAGGTTGCTTACTACAGTTCTAACGAGCGCGATTTTACCCCACTGTTGCAGGCACCACTGGCTCTGGATGACAGTGCTGAACGCAAACGCGATCTGCAAAGGCTAACTGGGCTGGCTTTGGAGAGCCGACCCCGCCGTCGCCAAGATATCGATTTAGTGATACTGCTGGCGGGACCGGAGCAAGCGCGACAAATCAGGCCGGCACTGGACTTTAACTTTGCCAGCGATCTACCGGTCTTTGCTACATCGCACATCTATTCTGCTGATCCTCGCCACGCTCGCGACCTCTCCGGCATTGAATTTCCCGCTTCGCTCTGGCAACTCCAACCGTTCTCACACTATCGACCTGAGAGCTCACTGGATCCCACCTTACACCAACAGCTACAAGCACTTGGAGCCGACGCGCTGAGTGTGACAATTCGCCAGGCTCAGTTCGGTGCTAGCTCGGCACCGCTTTACGCCAATAGCGGTTTGTTATTTGCCTCTCAATCCAGCTACTCCCGCAAAGGCCTGTGGCATAAAATTACCGATGACGGTGCTCGCGAGATTAATGCCGCTCAACTAGACCACCGCACGGCAATGAAAAGTCTCGGCAATACCCATGGCGCGGATTAATACGCATCGCGCACAGGAATCCGGCCGGAAAGCTGAGCAACTAGCGGCCAAGTGGCTGCAACAGCGCGGGCTTGAACTGATTGAACGCAACTACCACGCCCCTTGCGGAGAAATTGATTTAGTCATGCGTGATAACTCTGGCTGGGTATTTGTCGAAGTCCGCTTCCGAAACTCCCTTCGCTTTGGCGGTGCGACTGCCTCGTTGACGCCATCTAAACTACGCCGTTTACGCGCCACGGCTGAGCATTATTTACAACATCGGACACAGCGCGCGAGCTTTGCTCGAATCGATGCACTGCTGATCGACGGCCCCGCTGTCAATGATACCTCTACACAGATAAACTGGATCAAGAATATTTCTGGTGAATACCACTAAAAACCAAAGCAAAGAACTCACTATGCAACAACCTATCTTCGACCACTTTCAAAAACGCATAGAGTTAACCATGGCTCTGGCAGAACTGTGCAGCGAGCAGTTGCCCGCAGCCGTGCAGCTGCTAAGCGAGCGGTTGCTCGCTGGAGGCAGGGTTTTCGTCTACTCAGATCCTTCTATTTCAAGGCTAGCAGAGGCAACTGAGGACTTTTTGTTGTTTGGTGATAAGCTGCCGCGGCCACCATTCCCAGCCACCGCTTTAGGCCGCAATCCTACTGAACAATTTCGGCAATTTGCCTGCCAGCAAGACATTTTGTTGCTCTTAACCGCTGAGAACCCTTCTGTGCAAAGAGCAGAGCTACTAACTGAAGCATCGCGCACAGGCAGCGCCTCGCTTGAATTGAGTAACAGTCCGGTGAGCACCGAACCTTTAGCCCAATATACAGTCTCACTTAACAGTGGCGATATCGAGACAGGAGCTCTCGTCAACAGCCAGCTTGAGGCGCTACAATGCCTCTTTAATTTGTTAGATCATCAAATTTTTGGAGCTCAATAACAATGCACAAATCAGTCAAACTGCTCTCACTTTTAGTGCTATTGCTCTGTGCAGGTTGTACTTCGGTACTCACTACAATTGTTGATGAACCGATAACGTCTGACCCAACCCAACCACCGATTGGTACTGGGCTTAACGATCTCAAAATAGCCACCTACATCGGGGTTAATATCAATAAAGCAGATCCAATCCTCAACGAGGCTCACATCAATGTACACGCCTATAATGGGGTCATTCTACTCACCGGTGAAGTACAGAGTTCGGCATTGCGCAACAAAGCAGGCGAGGTGGCGAGAGACTTTCAGGGGGTTCGTCAGGTCCACAACGAACTAGTTGTTGCGGCGAACAGCTCCGTTGTATCTCGTGCAAACGACAGCTTAATCGCCAGCCAAGTGCGCACCAAATTACTTTTTCACGAGCAGGTCGAATCGTCTAATATCGATGTTATCGTTGAAGACAACAGCGTATTTCTGATGGGTTTAGTCACTCGCCAGACTGCAGACTTAGCCGCTAAAGTGGCCGCCAATACTCGTGGTGTCGAGCGTGTTGTAAAGGCCTTTGAAATCGCCGAGGAGTGAAA
>Ga0209137_1003634_pt1 | contig 12800 bp, 9 predicted proteins | sample SaaInl5LU_22_DNA_FD_184642 | JGI IMG/M metagenome (GOLD analysis project Ga0209137, IMG submission 184642) | Marine microbial communities from expanding oxygen minimum zones in the Saanich Inlet - ESP_105LU_22_DNA (SPAdes) (version 2) | ecosystem: Environmental > Aquatic > Marine > Intertidal... | reverse complement strand
TACGTGATCTGGACCACGATGTTCAGGAGATCACTATAGAGCAAAACCCGCGTGATTTACTGCGCGCGATGCGGCCTCACCAATATGTAAAGAACGTACTTTTGTTTTTGCCCATGCTGGCGGCGCATGATTTTTCGTTTGGATCGATTTGGCTCACTTTACTTGGTCTCGTCGCGTTTTCAGCGGCAGCAAGTTGTATCTATATCGTGAACGATTTGTTGGATTTGGAGGCCGACCGTCTTCACGAAACAAAGTGCAATCGCCCTTTTGCGTCGGGCGCTGTGTCGATCAAATCGGGTATGCTGCTGTGTATCGCTTTGGGCGCCTTTGCCGTGGGCTTGGCATCCATTCTGAGTACGGAGTTTCTGGCAGTCATCGCAATCTACATGACGCTTTCATTGGCATATTCGCTAAAGCTCAAGCGGATGCGGTGGGTCGACATTGCCGTTTTGGCCACGCTTTACGCATTGCGTGTCATTGCTGGTGCGGCGGCAAGCGGTGTTGAGGCATCAATTTACATGCTGATTTTTATCTTTCCGGTTTTCATCACTTTGGGCTGCGTCAAGCGAATGACGGAACTGGCCAAAGCAAACACGGACGCGCGGTTGCCCGGACGCGGATATGCCAAAGCCGATCGGCCGGATCTGTTGAACGTGGCGGCTCTGGGAGTGGTGGGGGCGCTGGTTGTTTTTTGGCGCTACACCCTGTCGCCACAGGCCGTTGCACTTTATCCGACACAGTGGCTTTTGTGGTTAGCTTTGGTGCCGATCTATATCTGGCTGTACCGGATGGTGAAAATCGGTTGGCTTGGAAAAATGAATTATGACCCCATCGTCTTTGCGCTACGCGACAAGATGGGGGTGGGCATCATGCTGATCGTCATTTCAATGATGTATTACGCCGCGGGTATATTTCAGATGTTGTTCGGGGGCTGATCGTTAAATCGACAACTTCTTGAAGATCGGTTCCGGCACAGATTTGATGATCCGCATTATGTACCGCCAGAAAAACGGCGTGTAGACCACGTTCTTTTTGCGATCTACGCCCTGCAAGATATCGCGCGCCACATCATCGGGACTAGCCACAAGGAACATCCCCTGAAGGCCCCATGTCATGGCTGTGTCGATAAACCCAGGCTTAACGGTGACCGCATGACCGCCCGCCCGCGTGAGCCTGTTGCGCAAGCCAGACATATAGGTATGAAATCCTGCTTTCGCCGCGCCATAGGCATAGTTGCCGATACGTCCGCGGTCGCCTGCTACGCTGCCCACGCCAACAACTGTGCCACTGCCGCGCGCCTCAAGGATAGGGGCGAGCAATTCAAGAAATTCAGCTGGTCCTGTAAAGCTGTCAGTGACCACGCCTTGGATCAACTGTGGTTGCGCGCTGATCTCGGACTGAGGCGGCATGGAGCCAACAAAAACGGCTGCGTTCAACACACCTGATTGTGCCTCGGCCAGCTCTAAGATTGGATTGAAAGTAGCGGGTTTTCGCGCGTCAAAGCGGATGACATGAGCGTCTGCCGCGCCGCGCGCTGTGCAATCAGCGGCGGTGGCTTTCATGTCGGTCAGATCACGCCCCGCAAGGATCAAAGTGGCGCCGCGCGCAGCCAATGCCCGCGCTAGTGCCCGCGCCATGCTGCTTGTGGCGCCCAAAATTATCCATGTTTCATCCATGCTACTGTTTCCTCAGGTTCAATCGGCGGATGAGATCTGTCACCAGATTGCCGTCGGGGTCTGCCTTTTCCACTTGGGTTTGCCAGACGTTGTGCTCGGGGTACATTTGCTGAACAGCTTCAGGCGTGCTCAGCGCATCTTTGGCCAGATAAATTCGCCCTTTTGCCGCAAGGGTCATCGCCTCAAGTTTTTCGATCAACGCGCGTGCTGCGGCGCGGTTCGGGAAATCAATCGCAAGGGTGTAGCCTTCCATCGGAAAACTCATAAACCCTGCGCGGCCGTCCCCCATTCGTTTGAGCACGGCCAAGGGCGATGCCAGACCACTTTGGGCAATGACCTCTAGCATATCGCGCAATGCGGGGGCATTTTCTATGGGCACAACGCATTGAAATTGGTGAAATCCGCGCTTGCCATACAGCTTGTTCCAGTCGTGGATTTTATCGAGCGGGAAGAAAAACTCTTGGATCGGTTTTACACTGGTGCGGCCCATATCGGGCACACGTTTGAAATAGGCTGCGTTGAACAGTTTGACGATCGGCCTGCTTAGCGCCCAGTGAGGCGCGTTGAACGGTACGGCTTTTGATTTAGCAGCTTTTGGCACAAGGCCAGGACCCGTTTCGCCTTCTTCAATGATGCCGCGCCCCAAAGCGGCACCTTTTGCTGTCGCGTCGATCCAGCCAACTGTGTAAGGCGCGTCAGATGTATCAAGTGCTTCAAGAAACATTTCCCAGTTGTCCATCCGCCGTTCTGTGACCAACATCACGTCCCCGCGACACGCCAGAAGTTGGAGCTTTGCACTTACGATTACGCCGGTTTGACCCAACCCGCCAACAGTTGCTTTGAATAGCGCAGTGGACGGTTTTACTGTTTTGGTACCGCCGTTTTGGCGCAGAGTTATCTCAAGAACATGCTGGCCAAAGCTGCCCATGATATGGTGGTTCTTGCCGTGCACATCCATCGTGATTGCACCGCCAACTGTGGCAAAGCCAGTGCCCGGCATCACCGCCGGAAGCCATCCTTGGGGCGCGAAAATACGCGCAAGCTCGCCGATGCAAATGCCGGCTTCCACTTCAAGAACACCTGTTTCCAGATCAAAATTAAGGATTCGATCAAGCCGGGTCATGATGCTTGCTTGGCCCGCATCGTTCAAAGACGCGTCACCGTAGCTACGGCAATTTCCGATGGCGGGGCGTTCCGCGGTGATCTGGCTGATGCGTTCCGGGCGGGCGAGTGAAACCTCTGCGCTAAGCGCGCGCCCCCAACCAGTGATATTTTTGGTTTTAAGCATGATTAACTTTCATCGACATTCGTTCAGCGACTGGAAACACCAAAAGGCCAATGGTAATCGCGAACCAAAGGGTTGTGACGCGGATGATCAGCGTTGCGGGCACGGACGTTTCAAGCGGCACGCCTTGCAATGATAAAGTTGCGATCATCGCGGCTTCTGCTCCGCCAACGCCGCCCGGTGCACCCGTAAGTCCACCCGCGAGAGTAGAGAAGACGAAGATCGCGATTGCCATCCAAACGCCGATGTCCGCTCCCATCCAAACCAACAGCAGATGAAAAGCGTAGCCTTCGGCCAGCCAGCCGATTACCCCAAGCGCTGCTGCACATAGCAAAAGCCCTGTACGGGTAAACAGCTTTAGGCTCTGTGTGCCACGTCTAACACGCACACAAAAGCGCGGCAGCCAGCCGGTGCTGCGGTAAAACGTTGTCACTAAAGCGCTTAGAAGGCGCGGCCTTGTGACTAAAACTGCAGCAGCCAACGCAACAAACGTGACCGGAATGGCACCTTTGATCCCGCCGGTGGATAGCGCGACAGCAGCGCCCAAAATGAGGGCCATTGCCGCAAGATCAGACGCTCTGTCGACCAAGACAAGCGGTGCTGTACGCTCAAAACTCCATCCTGTTTCGCGCCGGAGCCAACGCATTCGGACTAATTCACCAACGCGGGCGGGTGTGACTGTCATGGCAAAGCCACCAAGAAAATGCCGCACGTCTTGCATCAGTTTTGTCGGCAGCCCCAAGGTGCGCGCAAACAGATGCCAGCGCACGGCGCGAAAGAAATAATTTACCAAGCTTAATCCAAGTAGAACGCCGAGTTGTGCGAAACTGAGTGCTCTGATTTGTTCCCAAGTTTCGGCCCAGCCTGTTGCGGCGGCAAGCCCTGCCAAGCCCATCATCATTAGCGCAAAGAGCGCAGCCAACACAGCCAAGTCGCGCCCGCGCCGTTGTGGCGTGGTTTTGCTGCGTAGCACAGAAGAAGGGGCGCGCGTCATTTCCATGGACCTTTGACTAGGCTGTAATTGGGGCATCAATGTGAAACTGTAGCCTAAATCGAAACAGTTTTTAACTGCGGTTCGTGGCGGCATTAGCGGCCTAGCTAGGTTGTTCATTTGCCTGACAATGTTGGCGTCTCTGCCGCTAGCAAACTGTGTGCGTGCACTGGACAACTATATTGCGAAGGCGCAGTGTTAAGGCCCGTTTGATACAAGGCCTTTACCTCATTGTGACCACCCCGCTGCGCATCTCAAACACAACCGCCCGCTACCTTTGGTTGGCGCAAAACGGTCTTGGGGATGCGCCCACTGGGCCGCTTGATGTAATGGGAATTGTTGCGCGGTTAGGTTTTGTGCAGCTTGACACGATCCAAGTGGTTGCCCGCGCCCATCACCATATCATGTGGAGCCGCAATCAAAATTACCGCGAACACATGCTTGATGATGCGCTGGCCCAAGGTGGGCAGCTCTTTGAACATTTCACCCATGATGCTTCGCTTTTGCCCATTGAAACCCTCCCCATTTGGCAACGACAGTTTCGCCGCAAAAAGGCCCAGTGGGACCGTGCAGGGGGGGCGCGAAATTTGCCTGACGCAGCCGTACGAGCGCAAATTAAAGAGCGGATTGCGCACGAAGGCCCGCTCTCAACTCACGCGTTTGATACCAAAGTGACGGGGCAGAAACAGATGTGGGCGCGCCCGCCTCATAAACTTGCGCTGGATTACATGTGGTACGCGGGTGAGTTAGCTACCAGTCACCGCGTAAATTTTACCAAGTATTATGACCTTGCTGAGCGGATTTTCCCTGCGGCTTTGTGCGACGTTGAAATCGGCGATGAAGAGCAGTTGGACATGCTGTGTCATAAGGCACTTGGGCATCTTGGGTTTGGCACATCAGGTGATATTCAACGGTTTTGGGAAACGGCCACAGGCGCCGAGGTTGCGCAGTGGGTTAAGCACAACGCCGCCATGTTATGTCTGGTCGAAGTGCAATCTGCATCAGGCGCGTGGCATCCCGCTTGGGCGCCTGCTGACATAGAAGACCGTCTTATGGCACTTGGCAAACCGACTAGCCGTTTGCGCATCCTAAATCCGTTTGATCCGGCCATCCGCGACCGCGCGCGCCTCGCGCGACTTTTTGGTTTTGAGTACCGCGTCGAGATGTTTGTCCCTGCGGCTAAGCGGGTGTGGGGCTATTATGTTTTCCCACTTCTTGAGGGGCGTAATTTTGTCGGGCGGATTGAGGTTAAGGCGGATCGCAAGTCAGGTGCCTTGAACGTGCTGAACTTTTGGCCTGAGGGGCGGGCATGGCCGCAAAGCAGGTTCGCAAAGCTTGATGCCGAACTTGATCGTATGCGGCGGTTTGTAGGGCTTGATCGGGTTGTCTGGCAAAGTGAGTGGCGCTAGCCCTGCCAACGACAAAGGGCGCACCACTGGCGCGCCCGTTTTCTTGGCTAGATACATCTTCCCACCAAAGGGACCGGCGCTTTGACACTGTTAAACAATCGTGGCTTGTGTTGCAGCGCGTAGTTGTTCCTCGCTCACGCCTTCGGCGGTCTCAACAATCCGCAGACCGCCCTCTACCACGTCCAAAACACCCAAGTTGGTGATGATGCGGTCTACCACCGCTTGGCCCGTTAAAGGCAGGGTGCATTTCTTAAGCAGCTTGCTGTCCCCGTGTTTGTTGGTGTGATCCATAACCACCACAACACGGCCCACACCAGCCACCAGATCCATCGCGCCGCCCATGCCTTTGACCAGCTTGCCCGGGATCATCCAGTTCGCCAGATCACCGTTCTCATCCACCTCCATGGCGCCCAGAATGGCCATGGCAATCTTGCCGCCGCGGATCATTCCAAAGGAAGTAGCGCTGTCAAAGTAGACGGTGTTGGGCAGCTCTGTAATGGTCTGCTTGCCCGCGTTGATTAAGTCGGCGTCAACTGCGTCCTCCGTCGGGAAAGGGCCCATACCAAGCATGCCGTTCTCCGATTGCAGCGTCACCTCAACGCCCTCAGGGATGAAATTTGGCACCAAAGTCGGAATGCCGATCCCGAGGTTCACATACGTGCCGTCTTCAAGTTCAAGCGCTGCGCGTGCAGCCATTTGATTTCGATCCCACATGTTATGCGCTCCTCACGGTTCGTTGCTCAATCCGCTTTTCATGCTCGCCTTGAATTAAGCGGTGCACGTAAATGCCGGGAAGGTGGATGTGGTCGGGGTCAAGGCTGCCAACGGGCACAATCTCTTCCACTTCCAGCACACACATTTTGCCGCACATAGCCGCTGGCGGATTAAAGTTGCGCGCTGTTTTGCGGAATATCGCATTGCCGGTCTCATCGGCTTTCCATGCCTTCACGATGGATAGATCGGCAAAAATGCCTTCCTCCATGATATAGGTTTCGCCGCCAAAATCGCGGTGGTCTTTGCCTTCTGCAATCACGGTACCCACGCCAGTTTTAGTATAAAATCCGGGGATACCGCAGCCGCCCGCGCGCATCCGTTCAGCCAAAGTGCCTTGGGGGTTAAATTCCAACTCCAACTCGCCGGACAGGTATTGGCGCATAAATTCGGCGTTTTCGCCAACGTAGGACGAGATCATTTTCTTGACCTGACGGGTTTGTAGCAAAATCCCAATGCCAAAATCATCGACGCCGGCGTTGTTGGATGCAAAGGTCAAATCCTTGGTGCCCGCCTCCTTGATCGCCTGCAATAGCAACTCGGGAATGCCGCACAGCCCGAATCCGCCGGCAGCAATAAACATGCCGTCGCGCAAAACACCCTCAAGAGCACTCGCCGCGTCTGGATAGATTTTCTTCATCAAACCGCCCTCTAAATTTCTATCTTATAAAGAGCGTCCAGCGGCAGAGAGTCAATGCACTTGCAGCATAAATTGCAACCGGTTGCAATTTGGGGTGAAGAGTTTAGTTATCGATGGTGCGTAGTTCATAAATGCATCAAAGAAATGAATTGAAGCGGCACGAACACCTGACTTCGCGAGCACCAGATAAAGTGAAGCCGCCAAACCCGAAGTCAGGCTGGCGGCTTTCAATTACTTTTTAGGGGCTGCTTTCTTTTTGGCGGCAGGTTTTTTCGCGGCAGCCTTCTTCGCCGGGGCTCTCTTTTTTGCAGGCGCGCGTTTCTTCGTGCCTTTTTTGGCTTCTTTTTCTGCAATCCACTCAAGCGCCATATCGATGTTCACATCTTCGGCGTTGGTCTCTTTGGGAATGGTGGCGTTTACTTTTTCCCACTTGATGTAGGGACCATATTTACCTTCGCGGATTGAGATGTTCCCGCCATCGGGGTGATCGCCTAAATCTTTTAGAACTTTGGCTGGCGCGCCACGTCCTCCCCGGCTGGCAACTTTTTCGGCTAACAGTTGAACCGCGCGGTTCATGCCAACTTCCCAAACCTCATCAAGACCCTCAAGGTTGGCATTGGTCCCGCCACGGTCCGAGGTTGTTTCTGCGTGTTTGAGGTACGGTCCGTAGCGGCCAATGTTGGCCCATACATTTACGCCGTCTTCAGGGTGCGGGCCGATCAAGCGGGGCAGGGCAAGCAGTTTGACCGTTGTTGCAAGGTCCAACTCCTCTGGCTTCCATTCCTTGGGCACAGATTGGCGCGGTGGTTTTTTGTTGTCGTCCGTCACTTCGCCGCGTTGTGCGTAGGGGCCAAAGCGTCCTTTGTGGATCCAGATGTTATCGCCTGCGTCTTCACCCAACAGCTTACCTTCAGGTGGGATAGCACTTGCTTCAGCCTCGGGGTCCGGTGGGCCGAAGGGGCGGGTGTATTTGCATTCGGGGTAGCGTGAACATCCGATAAACGCACCGCCGGCGCGTGCGGTGCGCATGGATAAGCGGCCTTGTTCACAATTAGGACATAGACGCGGGTCTTTGCCGTCTCCTTCGTCGGGGAAAATATGCGGTGCAAGGACGTCGTTGATTTTCTCCAGCACATCCGTAATCGAGTTGTCCATCGCCTCATCGATCGTCGCTTTGAAGTCGCGCCAGAATGTATCGAGCAGCTTTTTGTAGTCTGCCTCGCCTGCGCTGACGTGATCGAGCTGTTCTTCAAGAGACGCGGTGTAGTCATAGCCTACGTATTTGCGGAAGTAATTTGTCAAAAACGCAGTGACCAAGCGGCCTTTGTCCTCGGGGAAAAGGCGGTTCTTGTCTTTGCGCACGTATTCGCGGTCTTGAATGGTTGTCACGATCGACGCGTATGTTGAGGGGCGGCCAATGCCCAACTCTTCCATCCGCTTGACCAGTGTCGCCTCAGTATAGCGGGGCGGGGGCTGCGTGAAGTGCTGCTCAGGGGTGACGGAGGCTTTCGCCATCGCTTCGCCTTCGTTCACTTGGGGCAGGCGCTTATCGTCATCATCTACAACAGCGTCGTCATCGCGACCTTCTTCATAGACTTTCAAGAAGCCTTCGAAAATCACAACCTGCCCAGTAGCGCGCAGCTCGACCTGACCATCGGCGCTGCTAAAATCAACGGTTGTGCGCTCCATTCGGGCGGCAGACATTTGACTGGCGATGGTCCGTTTGTAGATCAGGTCATACAACTTGCGCTGATCCGCCTCGGTCACTTTGATGTCGTCCGCGCTGCGCATCATATCTGTGGGGCGGATACATTCGTGCGCTTCCTGCGCGTTCTTGGCTTTGTTTTTGTACATCCGCGGAGACGCAGGGACGAAATCATCACCGAACTTGGTCTTGATCGCCGCGCGGGCTTCGTGAACCGCTTCGGGTGCCATGTCGATGCCGTCGGTCCGCATGTAGGTGATGAGACCCGCTTCATAGAGACGCTGAGCGGCGTTCATGGTTTGCCGTGCGCCCATGCCAAACTTGCGGCTGGCTTCTTGTTGCAGGGTCGATGTCATGAACGGGGCAGAGGGGTTGCGGCTTGTAGGTTTGGCCTCAACTGACTTGACCGAAATATCGCGGCTGTTGATCGCTTGTTGGGCCAATTCGGCCTGTGTTGCGTTTTCAATGTCGAATTTATCAAGCTTCTTACCGGCCAAAACCGTAAGGCGCGCTTCAACCGATTTTCCACGCGGTGTCTCAAGCAGGGCTTTGACTGACCAATATTCGCGGTTCTTGAAGACCTCGATCTCCATCTCGCGCTCGACGATCAGCCGCAGGGTGACTGATTGGACGCGGCCCGCAGATTTTGCACCGGGCAGGCGGCGCCACAATACGGGCGACAGTTTGAAACCCACTAGATAATCAAGCGCACGACGGGCGAGGTATGCCTCGACCAATTCCGTGTCAACTTGGCGCGGGTTCTGCATTGCTTCGGTGACGGCGGTTTTGGTAATTGCGTTGAACACGACGCGGCTAACTGGGGTATCTTTCTTGAGGATCTTGCGTTTGCGCAGGGCTTCCTCAAGGTGCCAAGAGATCGCTTCACCTTCGCGGTCGGGGTCGGTTGCAAGTATCAAGTTGGGATCATCTTTGAGCGCGTCAGCGATTGCTTTGACGTGCTTTTTGGATGCGCTTGCGACTTCCCACTGCATCTCAAAATTGTTCTCTGGGTCAACGGAACCATCCTTGGGCGGCAGGTCGCGCACGTGGCCGTAACTGGCCAAAACGGTGTAGTCGCTCCCCAGATAGCTGTTGATGGTTTTCGCTTTTGCGGGGCTCTCTACAACAACAACTGGCATGATGGTCCTAACGACTCGGAAGGGAAATTAAGTTCGCACGTAGATGTGGTGGTGAGGGGGTGCTTGTCAACACAACTCGTACATGGGCGGTGTCTGACCGTATTCATACAAGGGTAACCTAACGTTAACATCACATGAACAGGCGCGTGGTTTGCGGTACCTATAGCCGGTCAGGAGGCGTAGATATCATTCCCCCATGGTGACGGATGATATGACCTTCGATCTCAAGCTCCAGCAGGGCTGCGCCGATCTGAGCTGGATCATGATGGTCTTGGTTGTGTGCGACATCGCGGGTTATCTGATCTTGTGCAGCAGGGGTTGGTCCGAGCCGTGAAAGGATTTGAGCATGCAAATCTTGCGTCGTTGGTTTGGGCGTTAATGCGGTGCTGACGCGCGTGTGTGACGTGGCTGAGTTTGTCAGTGTGAGACTATTTTCCGCACTTCTAGTTTGTGGTTGTCGGGCGATCTGCTGCGCACCAAGCACTTCTAACACATCGGCGGCGTTACGAATTAAAGTAGCCCCATCACGCAACAAAATGTTGCAGCCAGACGCGCGTGCATCAAAGGGGTGACCGGGCACGGCCAACACATCGCGCCCTTGATCGGCGGCGTTGCGGGCGGTGATCAAGCTGCCGGACTTTGCGGCGGCCTCAACCACGATTACGGCTTGCGCCAAGCCGCTGATAATACGGTTGCGGCGCGGAAAGTGGCGTACGGTTGGCCCAAGGCCAATTGGCATTTCAGAGAGTCGCAGACCGCGCATGGCAATATCGTGATGAAGCTGCGCGTTTTCGGTTGGGTATACATAGTCAACGCCGCCCGCTTGGACGGCAATGGTTTGTCCGCCTGATTGGTGGCTGCCCGCATCAAGGGCACTTTGGTGGGCGGCAGTATCAATCCCGCGCGCAAGTCCTGAGACAATTGTGATGCCGGCTTCAACCAATTCGCCTGCAATTTTTGAGGCAAGACGCACCCCAAGCGAAGACGCGTTTCGCGATCCAACCATGGCGACGCAAGGGGAGTGCAGGGCTTCTAAGTCACCCAATGCCCAAAGAACCGGCGGCGCATCGGCTATGGCTTTAAGGTGTGCGGGGTAGGCGGCGTCTGCTACGGTAAGCAATGTTGCCCCTGCGCGCTTAGCTGCAGCGATTTCGGCAAGCACTACTTGTTTGGGGCATGCAACGTATCCACGTACTCCGGCCGCACCAGCAATATCAGGAAGCGCGTCGAGCGCAGATTGAGCATCACCATGTTCGCCCATCAGCCGGTAGAACGTGGCAATACCAACCCGGCGAGAGCGTAAGAGACGGAGCCACGCGATGCGATGTTCTTCCGTGGTGGGTGGGAGTAGGGGGTGAGTGGAAGAAGGGGTGTCTTCGTTCATCCGTCGCTCCGTCAGCTTACAGAATCACATCTACCGCGAACGGGTTAACGGAGCATTACTCGCCTTAAAGTTGTGTAAATGTCCTTGTGTCGCATATGTTCGCTTATGTGGCCGACCCGCCCACTGTCAGCCCCCCAATCATCAAGCTGGGCTGTCCCACACCTACGGGCACCCATTGGCCCTGTTTGCCGCACGAGCCCATGCCCGGATCAAGGGCCATGTCATTGCCGATGCCGCGAATTTGTTTCATTGCGGTTGCGCCGTCGCCAATAAGGGTCGCACCTTTGACAGCCTCGCCCACAATGCCGTTTCGCACGCGGTAGGCCTCGGTACATGAGAAAACAAATTTGCCGTTCGTAATGTCCACTTGGCCGCCGCCAAAGCCCACCGCATAAATGCCGTCTTTAAGGTCTGCCACCAAATCCCCGGGGGCCGTATCGCCGCCCAGCATATAGGTGTTGGTCATTCGCGGCATGGGGATGTGTGCATGCGATTGACGGCGACCGTTACCCGTGGGTTCAACCCCCATCAAACGGGCGTTTTGGCGGTCCTGCATGTAGCCGACCAGAATGCCGTCATCGATGAGGACGTTCTTGGCTGATGGCGTGCCTTCATCATCAACGGTGATTGAGCCGCGACGGTCAGGGATGGTGCCGTCATCAAGAACTGTCACGCCTTTCGCCGCGATTTGTTGGCCCATGAGCCCCGCAAAGGCAGAGGCACCTTTGCGGTTGAAGTCCCCTTCAAGCCCGTGGCCCACGGCCTCATGAAGTAAAATCCCGGGCCAGCCGTTGCCTAGAACCACATCCATAATGCCAGCGGGTGCGGGCACCGCATCAAGGTTGACTAGAGCAACGCGTAACGCCTCACAAACCATCGGTTGCCAATGGTTCGGATCAATAAGCCCGTCCATAAGATAGCGCCCGCCGCCGCCGACACCGCCGCTTTCGCGGCGCCCTTGGTCTTCAACGATCACCGAGATGTTGAGCCGTGCCATGGGGCGGGCATCACGGGTGATGGCCCCATCAGGGCGCATGATTTCGACTTCTTGAAACGAGGCCGACAGGGTTGCGCTGACTTGTACGATGCGGGGATCAAGAGCGCGGGCAAAGGCGTCAATCTCGGCCAACGTGTCTACTTTTGCCGCAAACGCGATCCCGTCGAGCGGGTTGTCATCCGCGTAGAGCTTTTTGTTGGTCCCTGCGGGTGCATCGGCCAATACGCCACCGCCTTCGCCAACGGCCAAGCGGGCGGTTTCAACACAGCGCGCTATGGCAGCCTCAGAGATTTCAGAACTATGTGCGTAGCCCGCCACTTCTCCGCGAACGGCGCGCAGCCCGAATCCCTCTGACCCATTATAGGAGGCGTTTTTCACGCGGCCGTCATCAAAAACGATGGACTCAGTGCGGGAGCGTTCCAGAAAAAGTTCGCCGTCATCGGCGCCTGCGGTAGCGGTTTGCAGCTGTGAAAGCGCTGCATTTGCGTCTAAAGCTGTTTCAAAAGGGCGAAAAGGCGCATCAGTCATAAGCATCCCTACGTGTGAAATATTTGATCTGGGTCAAAAAAGCGTCCGTTTGCCGCAACGCCAAATCTTGAGATTATATTCAGGATATGGTTTTAAGCGCTCAGAATACAATTGGATTCCATGCGATCGGTAGCTGACGCGTGGAAGTGGACCAGACGGGACAGACCGTCTTAAGACAACGGGAAGCAGATATAATGCGTTTTTCGACCTTCATGGCGGCCTCTTTTGCCGCGTTCGTGGCAGGGCCAGCATTGGCCCAGGACTCAGAAGTGGTG
>Ga0209137_1003620_pt1 | contig 12828 bp, 3 predicted proteins | sample SaaInl5LU_22_DNA_FD_184642 | JGI IMG/M metagenome (GOLD analysis project Ga0209137, IMG submission 184642) | Marine microbial communities from expanding oxygen minimum zones in the Saanich Inlet - ESP_105LU_22_DNA (SPAdes) (version 2) | ecosystem: Environmental > Aquatic > Marine > Intertidal... | reverse complement strand
ATCATTTTAAAATGAGCATGATGTAAAACATCGAAGCACCCATTCATCCATACTTTCTTCATTATAAGAACTTTTCTAATTCGTTAATTACCATTTCGGATGAAATACCTTTTGTACATTCAAACTGCCTATTTGTACCTTTATGGTCTGGACACCAATTCCAATCACCTGCATCTAATTTTAATCTATTGAAACACCCACCACACTTATCATTAGGTGGTGTGATTCTAACACACTCTTTCATTTCAGCCCAATCATATGAGAATCCACTAATTAAAACTGTCTTAGTTCCTAATGCCCAACTTAACCAACTTAATCCACTACCAATACCAATAAATGCTTTTGATTTTCTCATTTCATCCATAACCGATTCTAATGGTCCTTCTGGGTGTTTTACAATACCTGTTGGGTGTTTGTTTCCCATATAGTTATCTCCTTCCTTAGATAAGAGTTTAACTGTATATCCTTTATTGTTTAACCAATCTACTACATCTTGCCAACCAGTTGGATTATTCCAATATTTAGATTGAGCAGTTCCATGTATTGCTATTGTGATTAGTTTATCATCTTTAGTAACTTTTGATGTTGGTAATAGTGGTTTTATTTCTTTATAGTCTAACCCTAATATATCAGAACCCATTTTTTGCATTGTTTGGGTTTTGAAATCGTTTGGATTTTTTAATTCATTTACACTACCATCTTCATTATAGAATAAACCTACATTATACATTGCATATAAGTTTTGTACAGTAGAACCAGGTTTAACAAATTCAAAGTGAGGATATTGTTCCTCAAACATATTATTGTGAAATGTCGAAACAATTAGTTCACAATTATGCTTCTTTCTGAATTCTTCAAAGTATGGAAACCATGCTAATGTATCTCCCAAAGCCTTTGAACCCATTGATATAAAAACTCGCTTACCAAATGGATTAAAATCATGTTCATAAAATACATCATCATTTCTAAGTACTCTAACCTTCCAATCTATACAATATTCTATATTAGATTTAGCCCAATTATTATTTCCAATTTTAGTTTCAAATCGTATTGTGTTTGTAGATTTATCTATAAATTGTACTTTATATTCTTCATTAATTGTTCCTGTTATTTCAACGAAAGGTCCATTTACAAAATGAGTAAATACTTTATTTTGTACATCTACAATATTATTTTTATTTTTTGTTAAGTTGGTATATATCATTTCCAAGTCTTATTTGTTAAATCCAATAATGAAAATCCTTCGGCTTGATTTGAATACATTTTATTTGTTGTATATCTAAGTCTTGGATGGTGATAGAATACATGGTTATACCATAAATCAGCAACATCCCATTCACAATCTTTGATTCTATCCATATACCATTGTTTATCTCTATTCGGTATCAGATAGGCATGTGCTAAGTCTTGATTATGAGCTGTTTTACTAAATAACTCATCTATGTTTTCTTTTGAATTAGATGGATTGTTAGCAAATGAAATAAATGGAACATTATCCCTTTCTGATATAAAACATGCTTTATGTATTATTTCAACAAACTCCATTAACCCACTATCGATATAAGCATCAGCTTCAAAAATTAAAGTATAATCGTAATCAGGATTTATAGTTTCTAATGCAAATCTATGTGCCATATAACAACCATAATGTCCTCCAGTTATCCAACCCAATCCTGCACCAGGTGAGAGTTCTCCAGGTGTGTTTGTTGGTGATATATGTTGAGGTCTCCTACAATGTTCTGCTGGAGGGAAATCAGTATAAGGTGTATTTACAATTGCCTCATAATCCATTCCGTATAATTCCAATTGTTTTAATGATTCTTGACTTATACGTTCCCTTAAATCATTGGGCTTTGTCATTAAATGCTTTATTTGAATCTTTGGCTTCTTACGAACAAAACTATGATTATCAATTAAAAATTGCTTATAAAAGAAATCATTTGGAGCATGGGTAGAACCTTCAAAAACAAAGTAATCATCACCAGTTATAAATCCACCAGGCTTTACTTTATGATACCAACGTTTTATATCACTCATTACGGAATCATACTCATGACCAGCATCAATCATTATAAAATCAATCGAATCATTTTGGAATTGAGTTGATGCATTTTCTGAGGTATCTTTTATAGCTTTGAATGTACCGAAGTTATCACTCATTATTGTATTTTCTACAAACTCACCATAAATATCCCCACCATAAGAATCAACTATATTTTTATGTAATTTCTCATCATAACTACCTTTCCAAGTATCAACAACAGTAAAATTTACATTCTTCTTAGATTCTCTTATTTTTGTTGCCATATGATTGGATGATTTTCCTAACCAACTACCAACTTCTACAAATACTTCACCACCCTTAGCGTTCCTTACAAATCTATCATATAAACTTTCATAGGAAAACCAACCTGGTATTTCATTAAATTGAGGTTCTAATAATTCTATTATTGTTTTTTTAGTATTTAGAATATCATCATCAATATAAGTAACCAATTCATTAGAATCATATGTATCTAAATAGGTATCTAATTTTCTGAATATACATTGTAATCCATATCCCAATGCTTCTTTAATTGATAATGGATTTAACTCCAATTTAGAACTAAAGTAAAACATATCAGATGCTTTATAGAATTTATCTACATCACTACGTTCACCCCAAACTATACAATTATCAGGCTTATACTCCATTATAGGTCTCCAATATGATTCAAAGTTAATAGCTTGGTTTCCAACGAAATGGAATTTGATTTTATACTTTTCTAAGATTCTAGCTACTTTAAATATTTCACCTTGATTCTTACCTTCGGTAAATAACCCAACCATAAGAACATGCTTCCATTCAGTATCAAATCCTAACTCATTTTGAACTTCTATTTTGTTGAATGTTTGCTTCTCTATTGGATATTCCCATACCTTAGTATCAACACCTAAATGTTCAAACTTTCGTCTACTCCATTCGGATACTAAAACATATCTATCGGGTTGATAACGAATTTCGTCTGGATTTGTTGCAGAACCATGCGTTGATGCTACAATATTATACTTGCGTGAGTTTATCCATAATTTATCTAATATATCGTAAGATAAAAAGTGTTCTGGTATTTCAGTAAAATGTATGATGTTTGGCTTGATAGATTTTATCAAATCAACAATTTCAGATTTATCATCGCCTAATGTATGTAGTTTAACCAAATTATTAATTTGGTCTTTTTGAACTACAAATACTCCACCACTGTGGTTGTTTACCTCAATTACTTCAATATCAAAATCATCTCTAAAGATTTCGATTTGTTTTAATAGGTATTGTGGCATTCCACCAGTAGATAGGTGAGATGATACGTATAACAATTTCTTTTTTGACATAAACAAATTTAGTGTATAATTACACTTATTTACAAAGATACAAAGAATATTTTAATTTACCAAATATTTTTTAGTAAATTATTGTTCCTGCATCTAAGTCAATTTGTCCATTTGGGTATTGTTTATCCAATTCGGCTAGTTCTGAATTCATTTCATCCATTGAAGAATCCAACTTATTACCAAATTCAATTTCCTTAGAATTAAGTTCTTCTAATTGTTTTTCGAGTTCTCTTCTTCGAACCGCAACTTGCCCCAATCCAATTACCATATTGTTTTGTAATTCTTGAATTGATTTTAGTTTATCAATTACTGATTTATCTAATGCTTCTGTAGTTTGTTCCATAACTTTTAGTTTATTATCTATATATAAGTATATATGTTTTCAATTAAACGAAATTATTTCGAACCACTTATTTGTGCTTCTAACTCCAATACCTTATCACTCAGTTCTTGAATTGCCTTAATCATTGGTGAGAGGAATTCGTAATATCTCAATCCATAAGTTGAACCAGTTATCAATCCAGCAAAATCCATTGAATCCTTTTCAAATGATTCCAATGTAGTTTCTACACTTTGTGCACCTAAACCATAATGAGTTCTACTACCACTTATAAATGTGTATGATATTGGATTTAATTCATTTATAAAATCTAATCCCAAATCAGATGTGATAATATTTTCTTTTTGAGTTTCATCAGAGGTTTGTATGGTACCATTGGTTGCATATACATCATCCCATCGTTGGTCAATCTGACCTAAATCATATAAATTATCGGTAAATGGTATTACCTTACCTTTAGCTATGATTGAGGTTCCATATGATGTATTACCAAGTAATGTTGTAGCTAACCCAGTAAAATACGATGCTCCACCTTGAGCGTTAAATATCTCTGGTCCAAATGTGAATGAACCTTTATTGATATTCTCAGGGAGTCTTTTAGCTCTAACAAATGTTACTTCATCTGATACTACTTGTAAACCTCCTGCTTGTATTTCAACAAAGTTTGAAGGAATTGAAAATTCTAATGATGTATCTAAACTACTACCAAATGCTTGTAAAACACCAGTTGTAGATGTAGGATTATTTGTGGTATTTTCATATTTTGTTATTGCCGTTGTATATGAATTAGAAGTAGTACCATTGGATGTGGTATTTTGTGAATATCCAGCGGTTGTACCCAATCTAACTGAGTATCTTAACTTAGCGTTTGCAGCTGCTGTTGTTATGTTTATGGTTACATTTGAACCACTTTGTGCTGATACAAAACCATTATTTGCAGTAATCCCTCCTTGAGATGTTGCCACATAAGTCCAACCAGATGTTACAACGTTGTGAGATAATATATCATTTGATATGTAGTTATATACACCAGCAACTGAGAATGTATATACATCAGCTCCTTCCAATAACTCAATCTTATCAACCAATTGTAAAGAAATTGAATCACCATCTTTTACATAGATTTTACTTTCACCTTCAACTAATTCAGTTGTTTTTATCTCTTCGTTATTATCTAACCAAAATCCATGTGAATCCGAAACTTCAATAACTTTATCACCTATTGTAAGTTTATATATTTCAGTTGTTGTTCTTCTTTTAATTGCATCTATGGTAAATTCACCAAACTCATCTATTCCTATATGTGAGTCCAATTTATCATTCCAATTCCAAGATAATATCTTATCTCCTATTTTAGCATCTTTAGCTAAAATATAAGAACCATCAGATAATGTAATTTTGGTATCACCAACTACCGATGAAATTTCACTTGAAAGGCCTCCACCACCTCCACCTCCACCTTCGGGTGGTACATAAGTACCAGTGTAGTAGTTACCCACACCAGCAGTAGCACTTCTTGCTTCAGAAGTTTGTGCTATTTTAGTTCTACCAATAACTGCATTCGAATTATCGGCATCAACAACTTCTAAATACAAATATGCTATTTGTCTTATTGCCGTTGGACCTACTACATTACCATGCGTTTGTCCAGTAAATGTTGGTAAATAACTTGGATATGAAGTTGTTTGTGATATCGTTTGTGTTGGTGGTTTCAAAGTTAATTCGGGTACATTTAATTCTAATTGAATATCTCCAACAGCCACAGCTGTTGCTGATGTCCCAGCATTTGTTACACCACCAACACTAAACCCACTAAATGCAAAAGTTGCACTATTACTTTGTTGTACACTAAGACTAGTTGGACTATCAGGAGTTGCATGTGTGGTGTTTGAAAATTGCATAGTAAAACCTGCACTACCCGCCGTATCAGTTAATTCTGATTTAGTTCCTATAACTACCTTTTTCTCACTACCAGTAAAAAATTGAAGTTCAGGTATATTTGGTTCAAATACTATTTCTGAATTATCATCTCTTAATGCCTTTGTATCTACATCAATTACCCAATCTCCGATTCTACCACTATCAGCGTTTATAATACCACCAATAGAAGCATTTGATGCGGAAACGTTTCCATTTACATCAACACTAAATTTTGCACCTTCTCCAATAGCTGGTACGCTGATTGAACCTCCTACGATATCAGATTCTTCAATTGTACCACCATTAAAATCACCACTAAATTGAACAGATTCACCATTGTATCTTAAAAAATCACCAGATGGGCTTCTTAATGAAAAGTGTGGTATTTCCGATGCTGATGGGAATCCTAAAAATGCTCCTCTATTATCGTAACCAGCAGATGGTTGTCCAATTGATATAAATGGCTTATTAGTACCAGTCGATGAACCCGATGTTGATAATCGAATAGCATCTCCAGTTATAATACGTTCACCTAACGAACCAGCTGTTACAGTACCAACACTCGTAGCAGTTAAATCTTCAGTACCCTTATGGATTGTATATAAGGTAAATGGATTGGTAGCTGGGTTTTGTCCATTCTTTGCTAAAATCAAAGTTGGACCATTATTTATTCTATCAACTTGTAACTGAGAGTCCGTACCTGGATTGAATGGTTCAGGTGAAACTAATTTTAGTGCTAACGAACTAGTAACGAAATTATCACTATCATCATACACATTAGTAGCAAGTACATATGCATTAGTATGTGGTGCATGGTCAGGTATACCAACCCAGTTTTGGTCAAAAAATGAAGCTGTGTTTGCTACCTCTGCCCAACTCATAGGAGTTGCTGTTGCAGTTTCAAATGCTTCAATATAATCTGTTCCCGATTCCCACACTATATCGGCTTTGGTACTACCGGCTCCACCTGCACTCAAATCATATGATGATGTTAAGTATGTTTGAAAATCAATAGATGATGAATCTGCGTATAATGCAGGTCCCTCTAATGTATATACTGCATTATCGGTGCCGTTATTTACTGAAAGTCCATTTAAAACATGAGTAGTTGTAATTTGACCATATACAGTTACAGTAGAACCACTACCAAATGGGTCAGGAGTTCTAGTGAATACTCCATCTGAAAATGATGGTGGGTTTCCTGTTGGGCTTCCCATTGAGTAGTAGGGGAACTCAGTTTTTACATCTGCATATCTAGGAGTTGTTGCGTATTGGAACCACTGATACAGTCCACCACCTGTTTGTGATGATGTAAAATAAAACTCTGGTGTTATCGCATCTCCAATTGAGTATTCCGTTTCATAAAATAAACCACTTTTATCAACTTCCCATCCACCAATGTTTGTTTTAACATTATCACCAGCTAAAGATAAACTTGCAGTTCCTTCATCAAATCCTATAAAGATACCATCACTTTCAAAACCTTGTGTGGTTTGACCTATTGATATAAATGGATTTGCATATCCAGATGATGAATCGGCATTTAATGCGATTACAGGGTTTCCACTTTCACCAGTACCAATGTTTATTGTTCTATTAGCGTAAACATCTTCAGCAAATAAGATATCAGTTGCAACAGATTCGAATTGTGCACCAAAGGTAGCCCAATAAGTAGCATTTGGTGGTGTTATATTTCCAGCAAATGTATCACCACCATCATAATCTGCAATATAGAAATCACCATTGAATTTAACAACATCTTTTCTTGCATCCGATGAGTTATAGGTTACACCAGCATCATTTGCCCACTCACCTCTATAAGTTATACCAGCTCCAGAAGCACCTGCAGCTCCAGGTGCACCATCACTACCAGCTTTTGATTTAGAGAACGATTGTGTTTTGAATAGAACTATATTTGTACCATCCAACTTAGTTATATCAATCTCATATTCTATTGATGCGGAATCAGCGGTCATATTACTATGGTCACCAAACACAGCATTATTACCACTATCAGAAATAGTACCTACATCAATATTCGTAGCATCTGTGGTGATATCAAATCCACCAACACCACCATTATCATGGTTAAGTGGGGTTGCTCCCTCATATACACTAATCGTAGTACCACTACCAGCAAAAGATGCAACATTGCCAGAATTATCTGCCGCAAACGTATGCGATTCGTTTGATAATATTGTTGTAATTGCATCACTACCTTCGGCAAGTTTTACAATAGTTATTTCATCCAATAACCCATCTGCAGTTGCAGTAATTGTTACCGATGTATTAGAACCAAAGTTTGTATTGGTAAGTGTTGCGGTATCTCCACTACCACCTAAAGTTACAGTTGGTGATGAAGTAAATACAGTAGAATTAGTTATATTTTGTCTATTAGCTGTAAGAGTAATAGTTGATGGAGTTATTGTACCATCTTTAGCTACGACAAATGATTGTGCATCGGAGGATAATCTTATTGTTTTTGCCGTTACACCCTCCTTAGCCTTAGTAATAGTTTGCGTTGTTTCTGATGTAAATGAATCCCCATTTACCCTACGACCTGTGATAGTATGTGTAATATTTGCGATTGATTCACCACTATCCATTCCACTATAATCACCAATTGTAATATCATCACCATTATCGGTTATTGAACCAACAGTAATTACGTTATCGGGTGATATAGAAGAAGATACTTTCCAAGTTGCAACTGATGTACCAAACCCATCATACGATAGAGAACCAGTTCCCTCATATACAAAAATATTAGTACCACTACCAACATAAGATGAAACTACTCCATCAGATGAGGCGGGTAATGTATGTGATTGATTCGTATTAACAACAGTTATTGCTGATAACCCATCGGCTCCATCCGAAACAATATAGAATGTTTCGTTAATCGTAGTTGTTTGTGAAGTAGCTGGGTCTGTGAATGTTGCAACTAATACAACATCTTTAGTTGCTACCGATGAACCACCCAATGTGATACTACCACCATCACCATCATTTGCGGTAATTGTGATTTCACTATCACCACTAGCAGCACCAACTTCCATATAGTCGGTTACACCACTTAACGATGGTGTGATTCTAACTTGCTTTTGGTATTCGGTTCCAGATGTATCGAAGAATGATGCGGTTGCTGATAAGAATGTTGGATTGTAAATTCCGTAACCAGGATTTCTAGTTGACTTTAAGTTTGGCGATAAGAATGAACCACCACCTAAACCATCACTAACATCAACTAATGTGATTGAATCTAATACGTTATCAGATACATCTCTTAATTGTAGATTTAGTGTACCAGTTATTGCATCCGAATCTAATGTTGGATTATATTCATCACCAGTAACACCACTCATTGAAGCGTTTAATAAAGATGAATCGTTTTTGTATATTTTAATATCACCACTATTTACATCACTCAATCCATTTATAGATGATTCTTGAACTTGTAGTTCAATATTACCACTACTATTTTTGATTTGAGTTCCAGTCAATGGAGTAATCATATATTGTGGTGTAGAATCTGCTCCAGATTTTAATGCAGTTATGGTAATTGTATCGGATAATTTTTCTACCTGATTACCCTCAGAAACTGCAACTTTAATTGTCAATGGTGTTGAGAAATACGATGATGGGACAGTTAATGTTGCCGTATCGGTATTTGCGGTTAACCCATCAGTAAATGAAGTTTCATCCGTAAATACCGCACCACCTCCAGTAAACTTATAATATGCATCAACAAAATTTGATGATGATGCAATTAAGGTGATTGTTGAAGATGGTGTTGGGTTTAATCCAAATTCATCATATTGTATTACATATGAATCGGCTGATAAACTTATGTTTTTACCCGCACCAGCTGCAATAGTCCAAGGGCCTGTTCCCGGAGGGCCATCAGTTGCTCCACCTGATATATTTGATGTATGTGTAGTATTTGAACTCCAAGTCTCACCAATGTATTGTACTAAATCTTCTGGATTGTAATCTACTCCATCTGCCCAAGTTCCTCTAAGTGATGGTTCTACTACACCAGCCGCAGTTTGTCTAATTGAACCTCTAATTGTGAGTGTATCACCATCCCATTCTAACGATTTATATTCACCACCATTTGGTGTTGATTTTAACGATAATATACCCATTGTACCAGACGTACCATTAGGACCACCATCATTAGTCATACCCATAAACACACCAGGTTGAGCGAATCCTTGAGTACCTTGTTGACCAATTGCTATATAAGGTTCATCGGTTCCACCAACTATTGCAATATTTGCGTTAGGGAATCCATCAGGTGGAATACCAACATTTATTGTATTTTCTACAAATGATTCTTCGAAGATTGCTATCTTAGCAGCAACAAACATATCTTGCTGTCCTAAGTATTCCCAACCAAATGTATCCACATCACCTTGCTCTTGAGTTCCATCATAAGATGGTTCATCAGTAATACCAACTGAAGATGTGTATGGTAATCTCTTAAAATCGTTTAATGCATTGGTTGTACCAAAATAGTGAGTTTCTTGCGTACCACTATTATCATATTTATATACTACTGCATCTCTACGTTTTTGTTCTAAACTAAATAAGTAATCAATCGAACCAGTCCATTCACCCCTTACAACAATACCAGGCCCAGTTGCTCCTTCAAATACAGTTGATAATGATTGTGATAAGAAATAAGTTGCTCTACCATTTTCTATATCAACCTTATAAACAATTGTAGCTGCTTTGTTATCTTGTGGTGTACTCCAATCGGTTATTGGGTCTATGTTAGCGGGATTTCCGTTTGGTATATTTGGTTGTGTTATAAATGTAGGTACATAATACAATGATGATGAAAATTCACCAATTGTACCAATCGGGTCTCCAATTAAATTTAAAGTTTCCTCTGAATATGTTGAGACGTGAGTTAATTGAGTTGTACCTTTAAGTGCCGTTATTTGAGTTCCAGTCGTATCTAATGTAGTAGTACCATCAACCTCAACTCCAACACTTGGTGATGGGTTTGTTAAAAATACTTGATAGTTATCAGCCCCTGCTTTGATACCCGCAATAGTTACCTCTGCGGATGCTACTACTGGTGAGTTAGATTGACCATCTCTAATTTGAACTCTCCAAGTTGCAGTTTCACCAGGTGAAGTTGCATCACCAGAACCAATTTCAAATGTAGGGTCAGTTCCAACTAAACTATATGCGAATCCATCTCTAAAGAATTGGTAATACGTTTGTGATGCAGTTACGTTGAATGCAGTTGCTTCTAAGAATATCGAGCCTAATGGTGAGGTAACCACACCATCTCCATCAAAGTTTACAACTTCTGTTGTGGTTGATAAACTTACACTTCTAGCAGCAGTACCATCATTTGATTTTGAGAATAGTTGTTTTTTGGTATATATCTCTTCTACACCAGCTACACCATTTGTCAATGAGTATGGATATACATAGAAGTTATAATCAACCGATGCTGATGCTGAGTTTAATTCACTAAAGTTTGTGTAGTGTACAGTCTCATCTCCGAAATCTAAATCATATTGTGAAGATGCGGATACGTTACCAACCACAATACCACTACCGGTTGCTGATACTGTATATGTACCCGGTAAACTACTTGTTTCATATGAAAGGTATAAGTTACCTTGCTTAACAACTATATCGGTATTTGCAGATGTATAATCTGATACCGTCCCATTCTCATTTGCTTGTAAACTTACAACAGATGGATTTACTTCAATTTCAATTGCATCGGAACCATCTACACCTTTAGTAATACGTTGTGTTATAGTTTTAAGTTCAAAGGATGATGTATAATATGGATAAATTTGTAAATCATAATCTACACTAGCAATTAATGATGCGGTTCCAAATAATGTCCAATCATCAAACTTTTTAGAATATGTAGTACTACTTTCACTTATATAGGTTATATTATCAGGAGTAACTAAATTAACAAAGAAAGTACCCGGCTCACCACTACCACTATAAAGTAAATCCAACTTACCCTGCTTAGCAGTAATTGTTGTATCTAATGGAGAAAAGTCATATACCTCACCTTGTTGATTTGAATTTAGATTCACCACAAGCGGGTCAATAGTTACGATAACAGGTTCGATACCAATACCATCGGGTGCTACAAATATTGTTTTATCAACACTAATAGATTCTGATGTGAAATCTTCTACATATGTAAAATTAAATGTTAATTGTTTACTATCAATAGGTGTGTAATAATCTACCGAATCACCGGGTACACCACTATCAATAATTTCATTTTGTGCGTTTGTTGCTGTTACACTTATTCTACTATCAAATGCCCCAGTTTCAAAGAACATATAATATTCAGGTAAAAGGTTGGGTTGGATAGACATTGAAGGAAACACCTTTAATGTACCACTTATCGGTGATTCATTAGTTCCTCTTAAATAAAAGTTACCAGCTAAACTTGCAGTTTGTGGTGTGAACGTTGTATCTTCCTTTGGGTTGATATTAAATTGTTCAGCATCAAATGTAACAAAACCAGCACCTAATCCATCTTGTAAATCAGTTAATAATAAAGTTGTTAGAATATCTTCTTCATCATCACCATCCATTAAATATAATGGTAATTGACCTGTAATCGATGTTCTATCAAATACAGCGTTATAATCCAACTCACCACTACCAGTTGTACCAGCCGTTAACCCTTGAATAAATCCACTTGATTGTGCATCCGATAATAAAATATATTCCGAACCACTTTGTACTTTTAATTTTGCATCAGAGAATCCATTTTGTGGTAAGTTATCTCTTAGTATGATTTCATTCACACCATCTATACGGATAGCTTGTACCTCTAACGTTTTATCATCTTTATTTTTGATAATAGTACCTCTATAAGGTCTAATCTCAAAGTTTACACCACCCTTACCATCTTGAGTTCTAGTGATTACCACATCATCAGATACACCCTCAACCTCACCTGTAAATCTAATATATTGTACAGTAATATCATTTCTGGAACCAGTAAAATCAGCAACAGTTAATATTGGAGATAGAGTTTCATATCCACTCATTAAACCAGGATACTGACCACCTACATATTCCGATGATAAAATCAAATCACCAAACTCATCATATGCACCAGATGTATATGTAATTGAACCCGTTACTAATGTAGTTTCCACATCAAATGTAATTGTTGTAGGTGGCAATGG
>Ga0209137_1003611_pt1 | contig 12847 bp, 13 predicted proteins | sample SaaInl5LU_22_DNA_FD_184642 | JGI IMG/M metagenome (GOLD analysis project Ga0209137, IMG submission 184642) | Marine microbial communities from expanding oxygen minimum zones in the Saanich Inlet - ESP_105LU_22_DNA (SPAdes) (version 2) | ecosystem: Environmental > Aquatic > Marine > Intertidal... | reverse complement strand
TTATACTAGATAATGAATTTTAAACAAGAACTTTTTACGCAATGTGAAAACTTTGTAAATAAACGCTTACAAACTGTAGAAGAAATTATTACTTCTAACCAGAAAGGATTGCAATCTGAAACTAAAAATTCTGCTGGCGATAAACATGAAACAGGACGTGCCATGTTGCAGTTGGAAATAGAAAAAGCGAGTCAGCAATTAGCAGGCATAACACAAATGAAAGAAATATTAAACAGAGTAGATATTTCTAAAACTAGCAAAAATGTACATTTGGGTAGTATTATTTTTACCAACAAAGTCAATTATTTTTTAGCAATTTCTGCAGGTAAGCTAACAGCCAGTGGTAAACATTTTTTTGCTATTTCTGTATCTTCTCCCATTGGAAAATTGTTATTGGGCAAAGTAGAAAATGATGAGGTTACTTTTAACGAACAACGTATTAAAATTGAACAGGTTTTTTGAGTTTTTACTAACGTGTTAGTATATGAAAAGTAGCAGGGTAAAAGTACAATTACTTTCAATTAAAATTAAAATAGCAGATAAGCACAAACTTTGTAGTTTGCACTTAACTGCTATTTTTTATATACCTGGTTGTGTGCAGTTATTTTTTCCCGGAGTTAAATGAAGCGCCTAAAAATAATCCAATGTATTTAAATATGTTAAGATTAAAAATTAAATCAATTACTAATCCAATTAATGAAAAAATTAACATATAAATTACCATATATAAATAAAATTTACTTTTCATTTATAATAATTTAGCTATCCATTTACCTTACACCAATAACTGAACCTACAGAACCAGTAACTGCACCCTCTATTGCTCCATAAACTACAGATTCTCCATCAACAGGTCCATTAGTTCCATTTCTAATTCCTTCTTGTACTATTGCTAAACCAACACCAACAATTGCTCCAATTGCATCAGCTGCTACAACGTTCCAGAAAAGAACTTTTTGATGATTACCACTTTTAGATGCTTTTCTTTGCAATGTACTCATATTTGCTTTAAACCATTCTAATGAATTTACACAAATTTCTATTATTGATAATGTTGTAAATACATTCTCGATAGAAGTATCAAGATTTTGACTTTTATATTTAGTTCTTATTTGCTTTGCGAAGTTTAGTAATTCTTCATCACTCTTAGTTCCTTGATAATTATCTCTGTATGCATTATATAATTCTTCAAGTATTACTTTATCACTATCAAGAATTACATTTGAATCATGTAAGAAGTTAATTTTATCAAAGATATTACTTTCTTCCATTGAAAAGCTTTTACCTGATTTTGCATAAGATTTACTAAAGTTCTTTGCTATTAAATCATTTGTATTTAATAACTCAATGGATTTTTCTTCACTTTGATTTATAAATTTCATTCCAGAAATTTCTCTACTTAAAAAAGACTTATTTTCTTTAATTATTTGAGACTTTAATCCATTTTCAGAAACATTGAAATTAAACTTGCTTTCGTTATTTAAAATGTTATCAAGTGCATTATTATGTATTTTTCCAATTAATTCAGGTGTTAAGTTTTGCTTTTCTATTGTTGTGTCTTCTTTTTCACAATTTACTATAAAAAAAGAACTCGTTAAGATCAATGCTATTATTGAAATTGATTTTAAATTTTTCATTTTAATTTAAGTTTAATATTTCACGCGTTCAATTTTTTAGGAGTATTGAACACTTGCAATTTTGCCTTTTTTTTCAAGAAACTCCGTTTGTGTACAATTTAAGATTTTAACTCTTTTAGTTTTTTCTTCCAAGAAGAGCTGACTCTCGGATATGGTTGTACTTCGGTTTTCATTGCACACAACGTTTAGTATAAGAATAGTAGCCGATTGCGTAGCACTTTCTTGTCAAGTTACAAGAAAATTGAAGCGAGTGACAACCCTTGAATTTACTACTATCTCGGCTATTATTTTTATACATTGTTACCAACTGGGTTTTATTCTTCTTTAGCTATCTCATTTAAATTATTTGGAAGCCCTTTTTGACGATATTTTGAGTACTCTATCAAATTAATAACATTAACATTTTTCTTCCATTTTATTTCAGTCGAAATTATTATACTCATAAGTACTGATTTACGTATTTCATCTTCTTCCTTACCGTCCTTGTTTTCGTTAAATATTTCTTCTGATGTTTCATTTAAGTCTAGTATGGAGGTATATAAGTTAATTGAATCACTAATTTTATCTAATGAGTATTTATCAATTTGTACTTTCTCTATTGCTTTAGTACTAATAAATGGTAAGTCAGTCTTTTTAAGCAAAAACAAAGAAGAGTCAACTAGTCTTGAGCCATTATACGAGTGTATCTCAATGTCCTTATAATTTTGTAGCGACAAATTTGGAATCTTTAAGTAATTGATATAATGCTCAATATTAATTCCAAAGGAAACAATCAAATATTCATTGTTTATGTTAAGTTTGTCTATTGCCTTAAAGATATCCTCCTGTTTTAGTAAATAGGTTTCTGATTTTTTGTAAAAGAAAGTTGAGGCAATCCCATCGCTAATATTTCTTGATAATACTGATGCTAAAAATGAGTCAAAATCAATATGATGCACCTCAGGATTTTCAGAAAAGGCATCTTTGGATTGTAACATTCGTTGTCCATTCACATACCACTTGTCAGTTTCACCTGAAATATCTGCTTTTCTAGATACTTTATTAAAGCTATTAATTCTCTTTTCAATTATTTCTTTGGTTGAATTTTCAAATTGAGCTATTTTTTCTTTTGAAATAGGGATTGTTATTGCGTTTTGCTGGTACTCATTTAATAATTTTTCTTTTAAGGAATCAATGAAATCTAAAGGGTGTTTTTTATGATTAGACTCACTCCATTCAGGTGTGATAAAATCTAGATTCATTGATGATATCAATTCTTTATTATTTAAATGTTCGGAAACAAGCTTTTTGAAGAAGTCAAGACCGTCAATCCAATTCTTTATTTCACTTTGCGTTTTAGGTAAAGCTGGAAAATCTAAAGGCTTCATTGTTATTAAGTATGGAGCTATAGTGTATTGTCTTAAAAAGAGAACAGCAAAGTATGAAGAAATCCATTTTTTGATTACGTAATCTGAGTTCATTCCTCTTAAGTCTGGAAATGGATATTGGCTAGATATCCAAGGGTATTTCATTTCATATGGGTCTCTAAACTCATTATAAAAATGGAAAATGTCAGACATTGAATCAGGTAATAATTCATATTTTGGAGGGTGGCTCGTTGTGTACTCAAATATCTGTTTAATGCAAGAGTAACGATTTTTATACATTAGTAGACCTCCTAATGCATAATGAAACTCAAGGAATTTTTCACGTTCTTGTTTTCTATTATTTACTTGTTCATTATTTTTAACTTCAAGTTTACCTGAAGAATAGTCTTAATCAGGCTGAATGAAACCTAAACTATATGATATGTATTGATGAGATGTTTCCCAATGATCCAAAATCATATTGTCTTTTTCGTATTGAATTGCTAGAATTAAATTTCTCCAAAGCCAAGTATATGTATTATCCGATATTTTGGAACCTTGAAGTTCTCCTAACAACCAAATTCCGCCAACCGTTCTTTTTTCTATAGATGCAAATTTTCGATTATTCAATTGGGCTAATTCTTCAATGGTTTTATAGATTAATTCATAATATGAATTAGGATAAACGACTGGTTTATGACCTGCTTTATCTCTTTCTTTTTTATATGCATCATAAAGAAATCTAGATATTGTTGAGACTAGTGTATAGTTCTTTCTTGTAATTGAGTTAAGAAAAACATCAGTAAGAGCTTTAAAGTGTTCTAATTCAGTTTTCTTCATTATGCTTCTTTATTAAGTATGCGACAAATTTAGATGGAACATAATATTCAAAAATTCGATGAACTAAGAGTATAAAAGAAATCACTAATAAAATTGATGTTAATATTAGTAGAATAACAGCAGAGTTATCTATGAAAAAGCCAATTTCAGAAAATGCATCTAATGGTTTTAATTTAAGCGACCATATTAGTACAATAAACAATGAAACATATAATTGAATTTGAAACCATTTTTTTCGTGGTTCTTTTTCAAATAATTCTATAATTAAGGTTGATGAGTAAGTTTCATCCAACCTTGCCATTACTTGAAGGAGTATTGGATAGGCAATCCCTAGGAAGCTAATTATGACACTTGAGTATATTGCTATTTCAATCATATTTTCAGTTTATTTTCCTTGTTGGTAACTCTTTATAAACAAATAAAAAGTTGTTATATCCCGTTTATAAAGTGGGTTATCTTTTCTCTTGTAAAAATAAACCCTAAAAACGATGTTGTCAATCCCTGAATTCAGGGATATGAAGTTTTTAAATAAATGATAATCAGTACTTTATATTTTGGTGTTTTTTACACAAAAAAAGAAGGTTTAAAAAATGAAAAAGCTAGCAAAAGAAATTTTAGCTCCAAATATAGATATCTTAACATCTATTGAAGCGCTTATGAAATTGCATGAAATTAAGCGAATATTGGTGAAGAAGTAATGTTTACTTAAATATGAGGTTGTTTAAATAAATTTATACTCAAACAAAATGTATAGCAGCACATTCTAATAAGTTATAAAGACAGTAAAACTTCTTCTCCTTTTTTGATGTCTGAAAAATGATTAAAAAACACTATTTGCCCATCAAAATCAGCTTCTATTAACCAATAAGAACCTTTAAAATAAGTGTTTTTTACTGTTGCTTTTAAGTCTGATGTTTCTGTAATTTTAATTTGGTGCGGATATAACAAAACCGTTTTTCCGTTTATGGTTATTTCATTAACATCATCAAACAAAGCCGCCACATATGTTGAGTTTGGATGGTTGTAAATTTCTTTTGGAGTATTGTGTACCAAAATGTTACTTTTTTTAATAACAAGTAATTTGTCTGCAAAGGAAAGCGCATCATTTTTATCGTGAGTAGCCACAATACAAGCAATATTTTCTTCTTTTAAATAACTAAATAACTTACGCCTTAAACCATTTTTTTTAAAGTTGTCTATTTGTCCAAAAGGTTCGTCTAGCAGCAATAATTGGGGTTCTTTTGCCAAAGCTCTGGCTATAGCAACGCGTTGTTTTTGGCCACCACTTAAGTTTTTTACTTTGGTGTTTTTAAAGGCAGTCATTTCTATAACTTCTAGGAGTTCTTGCGTACGTTTTTCGCTTTCTTCTGGATAAAATCTTGAAAGGTGTTTTTTGATGTTTTCGGATACAGAAATGTAGGGCATCAAATCGAAATCTTGTGCTACATATTTAAATTTTTCAAAACCGGGTACCAAATTAAATTCTGGACCTAAAACTTGTTCATCATGCCAAAAAATAGTTCCTTTTTGCAAGTCTAGTAAACCATAAATTGTTTTTAAAAGTGTCGATTTTCCACAACCACTTTCGCCCATAATACATAAGTGTTCTCCTTGCTTTACAGAGAATGTAAAGTTTTGTAAAACAGGTTTGTTTTTGGTGTAATTGAAAGAGATGTTTTCGACTTTTAGCATGTAGCAAAAGTAAGGTTTCTTTGTCATTCCTGCGAAGGCAGGAATCTATAAATTGCGTTTGTATGGATTCCTGCCTTCGCAGGAATGACAGGACGTTGCCAAGTAAGCCTGCGTTAGCGATTGTAGCGGCATCCTTTTTGTTTTTCACAAAAAGATACAGCGTAAAGCGCGACCTGAAAGGGAACGCCCAAATGTATAAAAGCTAAGACAAGAAAAACCGACACTTTCGCATCGGTTTTTGCTAATTTCTAAAGTATATTGATAAATACTTAAAGACAATGTGTTTTTACCAGATTCTTACTCTGTCTTCTGGTTTTAGGTACATTTTATCTCCAGGTTGTACGTTAAATGCTTTGTAAAATGCGTCTACATTTTTAAGAGGCATGTAAGCTCTGTACATTCCAGGAGCGTGTGAGTCTGTCATAATTCTGTTTTTTAGTGCTTCATCACGCATTTTGGTTCTCCAAATGGTACCCCAAGATAGGAAAAAACGTTGTTCTGGTGTGTAATCATCTATTTTACCAGGTCTACCGTTTTTATCTAAAAAGATTTGTAAACCTTCGTAAGCTGCTTGTACACCCCCTAAATCTCCAATATTTTCTCCCAGTGTAAATTCTCCATTCAATTTCATACTGTCTATAGCAACAATTGTACTAAATTGATCGATTAGTTTTTTACCTGCTTTTTTAAATTCTTCTGCATCTTTGTCTGTCCACCAGTTTTTTAGATTTCCGTCACCATCAAAACGTGCTCCAGAATCATCAAAACTATGAGAAATTTCATGACCAATAACTGCTCCAATTCCACCATAATTTACAGCTTCGTCTGCTTTGTAATTGTAAAATGGTGGTTGTAAAATTGCTGCTGGAAAAACAATTTCGTTATTTACAGGATTAAAGTAAGCATTTACAGTTTGTGGAGACATACCCCATTCTGTTCTGTCTACTTCTTTTCCTAATTTTGCCATATTCTTATTGTAGTTCCATTTGGTAACATTTATAGCGTTTTCAAAATAAGAACCACCTTCTTCTAAACCTTTTACTTGTAATTCTGAATAATCTTTCCAAACATCTGGGTAGGCAATTTTAACGGTTAATTTGTGTAATTTTTCTAAGGCTTTTGTTTTTGTTGCTTCACTCATCCAAGGTAATTGAGCAATTCGTTTTTCGAAACCTAGCATTACATTGTCTATCATTTCTTTGGCTTTGGCTTTGGCTTCTGGCGGAAACATTTTTTCTACATATAATTTTCCTAAAGCTTCGCCAATAGCACCATTTAAATTACCTAAAGCACGTTCGTCTCTTGGGCGTTGTTTTTTAGCACCACTCATTTCTTTGCTGTAAAACTCCCAATTTGCTTTTTCTAAATCTGTAGATAAACTACTTAAAGCACTGTTAATGGTTTTCCAACGTAATAATAATTTAATGTCAGCCACAGAACGATTGTTAAAAATAGAACTCATGGCTTTAAAATAACCAGGGTCTGTAACAATAACATTGTCTAAATCTGCTACACCAATACCTGTTAAATGTGCTTTCCAATTGATTGCTGGAGCCAATTTTGTAAGTTGTGCAACCGTCATTGGGTTGTACATTTTACGGGTATCTCTTCTTTCTTCTTTGGTCATCATTGGTTCTGCCAAACTTTTTTCGAAAGCAACAATGGTTGCTGCGTTCTTTTTGGCTGTAGCTGCATCATCACCAAACTCTTGTAACATTTTAGCTACAAACTCTTCGTATTTTGCTAGCTTATCTGCTACTTTAGCATCTACATAATAATCTCTAGTCATCCCTAAAGAACCAGCGCCTAAATAACCTGCATATTGGCTACTGTTTTTTAAATCGTTAAAAACACCAAAACCGTAAAAACCACCTCCGCCATAAGGGGCCATGTTCGTTATGTAATTTTCTACATCTTTTTTGGTTTTAATTTCGTCTACTTTTGTTAAAAAAGGCAATACTGGTGCTTTGCCTTGTTTGTTTCTGGCAACAGTATCCATAATAGTTTGGTAATAGTTTACTGCTTTTTCTTGGTCAGAATCTATTTCGTTTCCTTTGGCATCTTTAACTTTTGGAAAATCTCTTTCTGCAATGGCTTGGTTTAGGATATTTAAAACATCTGCATCTGTTTTTTTACGCAACTCGCCAAAACCACCCCAAGAAGTTCTATCGTCTGGAATTTTTGTGTTTTTTAACCAGTTTCCGTTTACGTGTTTAAAAAAATCGTCTGTTGGTTTTACTGAAGTATCCATGTTTTCTAAAACGATGCCTGCAGTTTCTGCTGATTTTTCTTCTTTACATCCAACAAAAGTTAATGTGGCAATTGCAGTTGTAAAAAAAACTTTTTTAATTGTTTTCATTTGACTGTTTTTGATTTGAATATTTATTTCACTCTTTTTCTAGCATTTTAAATGCCTTATAATTGGTTAACTTTATTTGTATTTGTTACAAAGTTTAACCTTTTATTTTATTCTTTGGCGGATTTGGTAATTTTTTAAAACCCATATTGTATAAAGTAAAACCAAAAATATCGGCATATTGTTCTATGGTTTTAGCAACGGGTGTACCTGCTCCGTGGCCCGCATTGGTTTCTATTCTAATTAAAACAGGATTTTCGCCAGCTTGTTTTTCTTGAAGCTCTGCTGCAAACTTAAAACTGTGTGCTGGCACAACTCTATCATCATGATCTCCTGTGGTTACTAAAGTTGCTGGGTATTTTGTGCCTTTTTTTACGTTGTGTACAGGTGAATATCCTTTTAAATAATTAAACATTTCTTTGCTATCATTTGCTGTGCCATAATCGTAAGCCCAACCTGCACCTGCTGTAAATGTGTGATAACGCAACATGTCTAAAACACCCACAGCTGGCAATGCTACTTTCATTAACTTTGGTCTTTGCGTCATTGTTGCACCAACTAATAAGCCTCCATTTGAGCCACCTCTAATAGCTAAATATTCTGAGGATGTGTATTTTTCTTGAATTAGATATTCTGCAGCTGCAATAAAATCGTCAAAAACATTTTGCTTTTTAAGTTGTGTACCTGCATCATGCCATTTTTTACCATATTCTCCACCACCACGTAAATTAGGAACTGCGTATATACCCCCTTGTTCCATCCAAACAGCATTGGCAATACTAAAACTTGGTGTTAGACTAATATTAAAACCTCCATAACCATATAAAATCGTTGGATTTTTACCATTTAATTTTACTCCTTTTTTATGGGTGATGATCATCGGAACTTTTGTGCCGTCTTTAGAGGTATAAAACACTTGTTTACTTGTGTAAGCGTCAGCTTTAAAATCAACTGAAGGTTTCCAGTATGATTTGTATGTACCTTTTTTTGGGTTAAATTTATACAAAGAACTTGGGGTGTTGTAATTGGTAAACGAAAAGTACAATTCAGTTGCCTTTGTTTTTCCTCCAAAACCTCCAGCAGAGCCTACTCCTGGTAATTTTACTTCTCTAATTAATTTTCCATTAAAATCATATTGTAATACTTTAGAAACTGCATCTACCATATATTCTGCAAAGAAATAACCTGCACCAGTTGAAGGACTTAAAACATTTTCTGTTTCCGGTATAAAATCTTGCCAGTTTTTTGGGGTAGGATTAGCAGCATCAACTGTAACTACTTTTTGATTGGGTGCATTTAAATTGGTAACTAAATAGAGTTTACTTTCTCTATTGGCAATGATATAAGTATCACTTTTAACATCACCTAAAATTGTAACTAATTTGCTATTTGATTTTGATAGATCTTTGATGAATAACTTGTTTCCAGAAGTAGAAATAGAGGCGGTAATAACTAAGTACCGGTTATCTTCTGTTACATAACCTCTAACATACCTGTGTTTTTCTGATGGAATTCCGCCAAAAATAACTGCATCATTTTTTTGAGATGTACCTAATTTGTGATAATACAATTTGTGCTGATCTGTTTTGGCAGACAATTCACTTCCTTTCGGTTTGTCGTAACTAGAATAGTAAAAACCTTCGTTTTTGTACCAAGAAATTCCTGAGAATTTTACATCAACCAAAGTATCTTCTTTAATGGTTTTGGAACGGACATCCATTACAATTATTTTTCTCCAATCAGAACCACCTTCAGAAATAGCGTATGCAGCTGTTTTTCCATCTTCAGAGAAACTTAACGAACCTAAAGAGGTTGTACCGTCATCAGAAAATGTATTTGGATCTAAGAAAACTTCTGCATCACCATCCTCTTTTTTACGATAAACCACATATTGATTTTGTAAACCGTCATTTTTATAAAAATACGTGTAATCACCTTTTTTAAAAGGGCTACCAACCTTCTCATAATTCCATAATTCAGACAAACGAGATTTTAATTGTTCTCTATAAGGAATTTTGCTTAAGTAATTAAAAGTAACTTCGTTTTCTGCTTTTACCCAAGCTTCTGTTTCTGTACTTCTGTCGTCTTCTAACCATCTGTAATTGTCTGTTACAGCAGTTCCAAATAAGGTGTCTACAACTGGTTTTTTTATAGTTTCAGGATAATTCACGTCTATATTTCTTTGTTTCATTTCTTTAGAACAAGATGCTAAAATAACACTTGCTGTAAGAACAGGTAAAATGATTTTTATTTTCATGAGTAATAAAATTTGATTTATATCAAAATTAGATGTTATTTAACATATTGTCAGTTATTTAACATTTTTTAACGTTTGTAATTTCATATTGATGTTGATTTGTAATTTGAAGCAAATAAAAACGACTATTTTTGTGAAAATTATTTATTATGACAGAAAATTTAACAAAAAATAGCTTTTTAAAAAAGGTATTTAACTTTGAAGAAAATAAGGAATGGAAATTTGAAGGAGACAAACCAGCATTAATCGATTTTTATGCAGATTGGTGTGGGCCATGTAAAATGTTAGCACCCATTTTAGAGCAACTTTCAGAAGAATATGATGGTAAAATAAATATCTATAAAATTGATACTGAAGCAGAACAAGAATTATCTGCAGCATTTGGTATTAGAAGCATCCCTTCTATGTTGTTTTGCCCAGTAGATGAGCAGCCACAAATGGCAAATGGAGCCTTACCAAAAGCGGAGTTAGAAAGGGTAATTGCTGATGTTTTAAAAGTGAAGAAGTAAAAAAACCTTTTATCCTCTAAAGGGGAAAATACTCAAGATTGTCATTCTTGCGTAGGCAGGAATCTTATTTATAAAAAATCCTGAAAAGTTAACTTTTCAGGGTTTTTTTATGTTAAAATTTTATGCATAAGATTTATATGCATCAAAAAATTATGTATATTTGATGCGAGTCGCATAGATAAATTTAAAATGTCACCTTAAGTGATTTTGAGAAATTATCGAAATAAAAATATATTTTTATTGAAGATAGTAAGCGTAGCTTAACAAATTTGTATAGAGAACACACAAGACTTCTCGATACAATTTCGATTAAAAAAAATCGAAATTACTCGAAGTGACAGGAAAACAATTATACATTTCAACAATTAAACGATTACACATCAACAAAATGGGAAATCAGAAATTATACAAAGGTTCTTTACAAACCATTATTTTAAAGTTGTTAGCAACCAACGATAAAATGTATGGATACGAAATTACCCAAAAAGTAAAAGAACTCACAAAAGGCGAACTAAAAATTACAGAAGGTGCTTTGTACCCAGCTTTACACAAGTTAGAAGCAGATGGTTTGTTAGATGTAGAGGTTGCAAAAGTGGGAAATCGACTAAGAAAATATTACAAATTAACCGAAAGTGGCACTAAAGAAACTGCCAACAAGTTGGAAGAAATGCAGGAGTTTTTAAAAACCATGCAGCATTTGGTAAACCCTAAATTTAGCTTGGAATAGTATGGAATTAACAACAAAACAAATACAAGAAATAGAAAATTATCTAAACGTTAAAGATATTATATATATAGATTTAAGACCAGAAGTTTTAGACCATATAGTTTCTGAAATTGAGGAAAAAATGGAAATAGAAAAAGTAACCTTTCTCAATGCTTTTGCAACTTCTAAACAAAAATGGAATGCTCAACTACAAGAAACAACAAGTATGTTTTTTGGTTTGGGTTTTTCTGCTCCAAAAATTGTAATACAAAAAGCTAAAAAAGTATACTGGAAACAATATTTACTTTTATTAGTATCTTATTTTTTACCTTTTTTATCATTCACTCATTTTGATTTCAAGGTTGAAAATCCAGATAATCTTACCTTTTTTATTGTTGCAAAATATATTGTTGGTTTTAGTTTACTTGCTTTTTTTTATATGCTTTTTTTTAAGAATCGTAAAATAAAAACTACCTACGGTTTTATACTAAAATCTCAAAGTTTAGGCGTTTTAACAGGTTTAATTGTTTTTTTAATTATAGTAAATAAATTAAAAGAATTAAATGGTATACATATTGGTATGATTTGCTCTTACCTTTTTATAACGTATAGTTATTATAATTTTTTTAAAAAACACAAAGAAGTAGTTACAAAACATCAAATTTCAAAGACATGAAATTATCAGAAATACAAATAGAAAACCTATACAAATTTACAAGACAACATTATGTATATCATTATGATGTACAAACAGAATTGGTAGATCATTTGGCCAACGATATAGAGCAAATTTGTAAAGAATACCCAAAAATTACCTTTGAACAAGCCAGAGATAAATCGTTTAAAAAATTTGGCATTTTTGGTTTTATGGATGTTGTAGAAAAGAAGCAAAGGCAAATGACAAAAAAGTACTTTAAGGTTATTTTTAAGTTTGCCAAAGAGTGGTTTCGTTTGCCAAAAATAATATTGACTTTTTTTCTACTTTTTGCCTTTTATAAAATTCAAGAATTGCAAAATGGGTATTATATATATGCAACCATTTATGGTGTTGTAATTGTTTTAGAATTAATTGTTTTAATCAACAATAAAAGAAAAGCAAAACAACAATTTAAAATAACGCAAAAAAAGTGGATGTTTAAAGATGTAATTCATATGAATGGAATTGGTAATTCTGCAATTGTATTTTTTTATATGTTTGATTTTTTCTTACCCAACAATACAAAAGATTTTTTAGCAATGGGCGATTTTAGGCGTGTTTTTTCAGCTATTTTACTAACTATTTTGGTTATTTTTGGATATGTAACTTTAGTGATAATTCCCAAAAAAGCAGAACAGTTACTAGAAGAAACATACCCAGAATATAAATTAGTAAAAAATTTGTAACAAATTTTACATTTAAACTAAACATTACTAGAACAAAATAACCAACGTATGATTTCACATTTTTTAAAGTTAGAATGGAAACAATTTTTTAGATCTGCTGCTTTTGGTAAAAGTATGGGTG
>Ga0209137_1003610_pt1 | contig 12848 bp, 11 predicted proteins | sample SaaInl5LU_22_DNA_FD_184642 | JGI IMG/M metagenome (GOLD analysis project Ga0209137, IMG submission 184642) | Marine microbial communities from expanding oxygen minimum zones in the Saanich Inlet - ESP_105LU_22_DNA (SPAdes) (version 2) | ecosystem: Environmental > Aquatic > Marine > Intertidal... | reverse complement strand
CAAGCAAATTGATCCCATTAGCGGGCGCGAGGTCCCCGTCATGCACGCCTGTGGGCACGATGTTCACATGGTCAGCCTAGTCGCCACTGCGCGGCAGATGGCAGCGCGGCGCGACAGTTGGTCAGGCACCTTAATGTTGATCGGCCAGCCGGCTGAAGAGCGTATTTCTGGCGCGCGGATTATGCGCGAAGATCAAATTTGGGAGCGCTTTGGCACCCCTGACTACGCTATGGCACTACACGTTATGTCTGGGCTTGAAGCGGGTATTATCAATGTTACCGAGGGCTCGCCAATGGCTGGGTCAGACTCGGTCGATATCGTGATTCACGGCATCGGCACTCACGGTGCAGCGCCGCATTTGGGCAAAGACCCGGTCGTGCTCGGCAGCCAACTTGTCATGGCCTTGCAGACCCTCGTAGCTCGGGAGCTGTCGCCGCGTCAACCAGGCGTCGTCACCGTCGGCTCTTTTCACGCCGGCAGCAAACACAACATTATTTCGGATCGCGCCGAGCTGCAGTTGACCGTACGCAATACTAATCCCGAGACCCGCCAACTGCTGCTGGAAGGGATCGAGCGTATTGCCGTCAATCTTGGCCGCGCCGCCGGGCTACCCGAGGACAAACTTCCCGAAGTCTCACTAAACAATCCGGGCACTCCGCCCACAGTCAACAACGACGAACTGGTAAAAAGATTGCGTGGCGTCTGGCAGCAGCAGTTTGGCGAAGACAGAGTTCTAGCGGTTACCAGCAGCTCGATGGGTGCCGAAGACTTCCCTTATTTCACTAGCGATCCCGCGATCCCCAGCGTTTACTTTGCGATAGGTGGTAGCGCCAAGAGCGATCTCGACGCAGCGGCCAACGGCGGACCAGCGGTACCGTGGAACCACAGCCCAATGTTTAAAATTGAACCCGAGCTGAGTATCACCCGCGGTGCCGAGGCGACCATATCAGCACTGCTGGATTTAATGCCTGCACAATAAAAAATTGCGATATAAAAAAACCGGCTCTCAGGCCGGTTTTTTTTGTCACACCAAACTCAGGGCTCTGAACGGCTGAGCACCTCGCGTAGTGCCGCCACGCAGTAGTCGATATTGCGCTGAGTAGAAGCGCTGCCCATTAAGCCTATGCGCCACACCTTGCCGGCCAGGGCACCGAGGCCCGCGCCAATTTCTAAGTTGTAGTCAGCCAGCAGTGCCGAGCGCACGGCTGCATCATCGACACCCTCGGGAATAGTCACTGCATTGAGCTGTGGCAGGCGATCGGCCTCGGGGACGATGAATTCTATTCCCAGTTCGGCCAACCCCTGCTTAAGCAGATTATGGTTGTCGCGGTGGCGCTGCCATGAGGCTTCAAGCCCCTCTTCTTGCAACATCACTAATGACTCGTGCAGCGCATAGAGACTGTTGACAGGCGCAGTGTGGTGATAGGCGCGCTTGCCCTCACCCGCCCAGTAACCCATTACCAGCGAGAGATCTAAAAACCAGCTTTGCACTTTGCTTTTGCGATTGCGAATCACCTGTGCAGCAGCATCGCTAAAACTCACTGGCGATAATCCGGGAGGCGCAGAGAGACATTTTTGTGAGCCTGAGTAGATCGCATCAATGCCCCACTCATCAACTTTGAGTGGCGAGCCTGCCAGCGACGTTACCGCATCAACAATACTCAGAGCGCCGTGGCGTTTGGCAACAGCGCACAGTGCTTGCGCATCAGAGCAGGCTCCCGTAGAGGTCTCAGCGTGAACAAACGCCAAGAACTTAGCATCTGGATGGGCAATAAAAGCCTCTTCTACTTTGCTGACATCAACCGCATGGCCCCATTTGTCCTCAATCAATATCGGGACGCCGCCACAGCGTTCAATATTTTCTTTCATGCGGCCGCCAAATACACCGTTTTGACAGACTATGACCTTATCACCCGGCTCAACTAAATTGACGAAACAGCACTCCATACCGGCAGAGCCAGGTGCAGAGACAGCAAAGGTCATCTCATTGTTAGTTTGGAAGGCGTACTGCAACAGCTGCTTGAGCTCGTCCATCATGCCGATAAAAGCGGGATCAAGATGGCCTAGCGTCGGCCGTGCCATCGCTTCGAGGACCCGTGAGCTAACATCAGAGGGGCCGGGGCCCATCAACGTGCGCTGCGGAGGATGAAAGGAACTTATTGCCATGCGGATGACTCCATATAGATCGGTAGCGACTAAAACTCCGCTATTCTAAACAGCCTCCCCAACAGTGTCGAATATTGCTCAACCTGTTGAGCGGCAAACTCAAGGGCAGTCATCGACTGCCTTGCAGTTGCCTGTGCTGCGGAGCACACTAAAGGGAAGCATAACCGGCTGCAATGGGGTGGCCGGGCAGTCAGGAGAGCCGTGTGCAAATACTGCGTCACATAGCCAAACCGCCTCTATTGCGAACAAGCCGACTATTGGCTTATGTTTTTTTATTGGCTACTGCAACGCCTACCCATACTTTGGCGGAGAACGATGGCGGCAGTTCAATCGATAATCTGCTTGCCCGCATTGAGCGCCAAGAAAATCTTACAGACAGCTATTCACCTGAACTGGGTGAACTCTACTTCTCTCTTGGCCGAGCTTTGGCCAACCAAAATGCCCACCTCGAGGCGCTGGATGCGTACCGCACAGCGATGCAGATTGAGCGTATCAATCAAGGCCTCAACGCTATCAGCCAGACGCCCTATCTGTTTGCTGTCGCCGATAGTCACTACCAGCTCGGTGAGCGCGAACGCGCAACTGATGCTCTCTACGCACTGTATAACCTCGCCATAAAATACCATGGCAAAGAGAGCGAAGAGTTGATCCCTACGCTGGATCGTCTGCTTGATTGGCAGTTACACGCCTACCGTCTCAGCGAGCCGAGAGCCGGATTCAAGCACCTTATCGATGCCGACAAAATCGCCGCTCACCAACTCAGCCTGCTCATTGCCAAAGCAGATGATGCCGATATCTCGGCCGATATGCCCAGTTACCGACGCGCCATCGAAGTAAATTATACGGTTGCCGAGCATATCAAGCAGCATGGGTTACCCAGTGAGAGCGGATTTTCAGTGTCGATGGGCGCATCTATCGAAAGGACACCATCAACTCATACCCAGTCGAGTTATCGAAATGGCAAAATGGCATTGGAACAGATTATTTTGAGAATAGAACGCGCACAGCGGACGAATAGAGAAGCACTGGCTAAAGCGATTGCAAGATTGGGTGATTGGTATCTAGTCTTTGGCCAGCACAGCTCTGCAGAGCAAGCCTACCAACTTGCCTACCAGGTGACCTATCCCATCGATAGCAGCGCCGAAAATCCAGATACAACCATAAGTGATGAAGTGCAGCGGGAGCAGCGTTCAGAACTTGGCGAACAGCTATTCAACTCACCACAAGCGATTCTTTTTCTCACCCCTGACGCCTCATGGAGCAGTCAAAACCTCTCCGTTGAGGTCAATAAAAAAGGCCGAATCACCGCGGTAGAGTGGTCACAAAATAACTCTGCTGTAGCTGAGAAAAATCTTCAGCGCGCACTCAAATTAGCCAATCAGATTCGCTACCGACCGCGTATCGATCAAACGGGAAGCCGCGATAGTGTCGCTCGTATTGCCTTAGCTATAAATCCTGAGCTGGTCGAGCTACTCAGCACCATTGACACCCAGTCATCAGCAGCACCTCCCGAGGAACAGACAGATGCCGAAAATACCACAGCCAACACGCTTTAATGAGAGCGCGATAGCCGCTGCAATACTGCTGCTTTTGGCCGGGCCAAGTAGCTTTGCAGGTGCAGATACCGAGCCGTTAGATCTCGAGCTCGAGCGAAAATTAGAAGAGTTTGACCGCGCTATCGGCCGTCAGAACAGTAGCGATGAGGTGGATATCCTGTCGCAAAAAGGTCGCAATATGCCACTCGATCACGGCTCTGCATTCGATGAAATTGAGCTTGGCGAACTGCATGCCAATATGGGCATAGGCGACGAAGATGACAGTATTGTCGGCCGCGCAGGTCGCGACTCGGGCAGCCAGAGTGGATCACAGAGCCCCGGCTCAAACGGAGATGGTGGAAAGGATAGCGGCAGTGCAGGTCGCGAGGGTGATAGCGGTGGCGCCCAAGGTGGTCCCAGCGGTGGTGGATCTGGCGGTGGTGGATCTGCCGGAGCCGGCCAGGCGAGCATCCCCCTGCCCGATGACATTGACGATGGCCAAGGGGATGATATTGTATTGCGCCAAATCCGCGAGGCGGCGATGCGTGAGCAAGACCCTCTGTTGCGGGAAAAACTCTGGGAAGAGTACCGCAGGATAAAAGGTCAATAAAATGTTTACTGTGCCAATAAAAGTTTGCTGTAAACCGTTGCTGGCTCTCTGTACGGCATTGTTATTGCTACTATCAATACCCAGCTTAGCAATCGACAAAGTCACCTCTTCGACTCCGATTTCGCTGCTCACGCCCAGTAGAGCTTTTGCCGATAGCGCGCTGCTCGATATCGGCCTATTGCCACTCGCCGATGGGCTCGAACTGGTCGATCAGGACGAACCCGTGTTTCCAGAAGTGCGCATGGCAGAGACCATCTACTTTGTTAATCAACTGGGCAAAATGTTAGAGCGCAGTGGTGCCTGGGGTGCGGTGCGAGTGGTTGCCAGCGAAACGATGGCGGTTGATTTGATCATCACCGGCAAGGTGATCTCCTCGAACGGCGAAGAGCTAGAGCTACAAATCAGCGCTCGCGACAGTGCCGGGGAAATTTGGCTAGACAAAAATTATCGTCAGGTCGTCGGTAAATACGCCTATGACCGACGCCTGAAAAAACTGCGCGATCCCTTCCACAATTTATTCACCGAAATTGCTAATGATCTACTCAGTGTCCGCGAAACTTACACGGATAAACAAGCTGCCCGGCTGCAAACTATCACCGCTCTGCGTTTTGCCCAGGAATTCGCACCGCAAGCGCTTCAAGGCTACCTACAACAAGACTCCAATGGTCTGTGGCGCATTACCAAACTGCCCGCCGAAAACGATCCATTAATGGTGCGTATCGATAAAATTCGCCAGCGCGACTATCTCTATATAGATACCATGCAGGACTATTACGACCAGTTCAGTGTTCAAATGCACGAGCCCTATCAGAGCTATCGCGCTAGCTCATACAGCGCAGTCGTGCAGGCACGCCAACTCAACTCCAAAGCCACTCGACAGATGATTAGTGGCATCGGTGCGATTATTGCCGGGATCTATGGCCGCTATGAGGGCGGTGGATCTAACACGACTCGCGCGATCAGCACTGTCGGCGCAGGCTTTGGCGGGTTAGCGGTGCGCAACAGCCTCGCCACACGTGAAAAAGCTGCTGCGGCCAACGAATCTGTTGCCGAAATGGGCGCTTCACTGGGTGCCGAAATCGCCCCCCAACAGATCGAACTAGAAGATCGCACTATCACTCTCAGTGGCAGCGTCGATGCACAATATCAGCAGTGGAAAGGACTTTTGCGTGAAATTTATCAGCGCGAGCGGGCGCTTCCAAGCACACCATGAATGCATTAACCTCAATCCAAAAACGCTGGCTGCTTGTCCTCGGGGGAGCGCTTGTTGTTTTATTGCTGCTCACACCGCAGCTGCGCCAACAGCGTTTGGCGGCGATTGATACTAATCCTGAATTGCCCGCAGTAAAACAGGCCACGACTGCCTCGCAGCGCGCCGTTCTAGCGCGGCAGCGCCAACAAACCCAGACACTCCTTGCAGAAATTGCTGTTGCCCAAGAGCAATTACAACCCAGCCGCCCACAGCAGTGGGCCGCCAGCGAATTCACCACTTTGCAAAACCTCCTCACACAGGGCGACAAAGAGGTTGCCAACAGTCAGTTTCCAGCGGCACTAGCCAGTTATCAACGAGCACTCACTCTTCTGGGCCAATTGATTGATCAGCGTCCTCAGCGCCTTATCGAGTTACTAGACGCCAGTGCGCGCAACTATCGCAATTTTGCCTTAGTTGAATTCGACAGCAATTTAGCTCTTGCCGAGTTACTCGCTGAGCCCTCAGATAGCGTCACTGGCCAGCAGATTGCACAATGGCGGCAGAAACAGCTGCAACTCAGTGCCACTCAAAAGAGCGCCAATGCTATTAATTTGGCTCTAGAGAGTAATCAGCTCAGTGATGCCAAAACACTGCTCTTCTCAGCAAAAAAAGACCGAGCAATAGACCACCAACATCCCGCTATCCAACTGCTCGCTGAACAATTGGCCAGCCGGCAGCGCCAAGCTGACTACACCACTGCGCTAAATAGTGGCTACAGTGCGCTCAGCAGTGACCAGTTAGACGCTGCAGCTTCGGCGTTTAATCGCGCGGCTCAGCTCCAACCCGACAGTGACAATGCCCAGAATGGGCTACAACAAGTAGCTAATCAGCGCCGTCAAGTTAGTATTGATCGGCAGTTGGTTGCGGCTGAGCAATTTGAACAAAACGAACAATGGTCGCAAGCTGTGTCTGCTTACACAGCACTAGAAAACAGTGCACCGGGGCTACTCGAAGCCAAAGTGCGTTTAATCAGCAGCCGCGTGCGGGCAGAGTTTGATCAGCGTTGGCGCGACTTGACTCGCTCACCCTACAATTTAGTCGCAGCTGATCAACAGCGCGCAGCGCAACAATGGCTGGACCAAGCTGAGCAGATCAATCCGCGCGGTGCTCTGTTGTCGGCTCAGATGGAGCAGTTGCAAAAACAGTTGCGACAAAGTGTGCAACTGCAGCAGGTGCTGCTACTCTCAGACAGTCAAACTGAAGTGACACTATTTAGAGTCGCCCAGTTAGGACGCTTTAACCAACAAGTGCTAAAACTACTCCCTGGTCGCTATACGGCCCTGGGCAGCTGTCCAGGCCACCGCGATCGACAAGTGCAGTTCCAAGTAGCCCTAGAGCAAGTCGATAGCGCACCGCTTACTGTCAATGTCACCTGCGGAGAGGCGTTGTGACTACTTGCCGCTTGAGTCATTTCAGTAGAGAGAGGATAACGTGAACCAACCGCGGGAAGATTTAACCCTCGATTCCCGTCAGCGCCTTTGGCGGCGGGCAGTGCTGAGCCTTTTAATGCTGTTTACTGCACTGGCTATTGGCTACAGCTTTGCCAGCCGCGCTATCATTTTTACCGTGCAAGCTGAACCTGGTGCAGATCCACTCCCGGAATCTCTATCGATAGAGATCGACATCAGCGGCTGGTCTTTGCGCCTGGGCGGCAACTATTTACTCCTGCCCGGCAGTTACATCGCGACACTGTCAGCCCCCGGTTATCAGTCGCGCGAATACCCGTTTATCGTCGATGAGCGCGCCACCCAACCACAGCGTGTCACCCTCGCAGAGCAGCCAGGCTCAGTAACACTGCATTTCTTCGATCAGCACAACACGGTTGTTCCGAGTAATGACGGATACCTGCTGATCAATGGCGTACGCCAACCATTGACTAGTCAGCTGCAACTGGCTCGTGGACACTACCGAATTGAGATTTCTCAACCGCGCTATCGCAGTGTTGAACAGGCGATCAGGGTAGAGGGCCGCGGTGTCGCGCAGACAGAAGCTATTGAGCTAACCCCCGCTTGGCAGGTGCGCACATTAACTAGCCAACCTAGCGGAGCGGTTGCGGTCGTTGATGGGCTCGAGGTGGGCACAACCCCCGTTCAAGTAGAATTACTCGAGAGTGGCAGCAGCGTAGAACTGTCTCTTCCAGGCTATGAACTCTGGCAGCAGACTATTGCTGCAATACCCGGGAGTGAGCGCAACTACCACGCCCAGCTCGAGGTTGAGCGCGCATCGCTCCAACTGACGACTCAGCCCGAAGGTGCCGCCGCAACCCTCAACGGCCAATATATTGGTACCACACCGCTCAGTGAGCGCATTCTCGTCAACCAACCTCATGAATTGTCGCTACATTTGCCGGGGTTTCTACCGCACCGGCAAAATATCATTGCTAAAGAGAGCAGCGATTTGACGCTCCTTGTTGGGCTAAAACCTGCGTTGGGTGAATTAGTATTGACGATCAATGTCACTGCTACCGAGCTCGCTATCGATGGTGCCAAGACTGCGCTGATAGAGGGGCGCGAGCACCGACTCGCTCTGCCGGCAAGACGACATCAACTGACCTTTAGCAAGCCAGGTTATGTGACCCAAACACTGACAGTTGATCCGATCACCGAGCGCACCCAACAAATTGCCATCAATCTGCTGACCCATTATCAAGCCTTTTGGGCAACGCGCCCGAACAGCATTGTCGCCAGCAATGGCAGTGAGCTTAAACGGATCAAGCCGAGCGGCAGTGTGCAAATGGGCTCGCCACGGCGCGCTCCAGGCCGCCGCGCCAACGAGGGTGACTACACGGCAAAACTGACTCGACCCTACTATATCGCCACAACCGAGCTCACCAACCTGCAGTTCAAACTGTGGCGAGAGCACAATAGCGGCACTGTCGGCGGTGCACCACTGGGCCTCGATGATCAACCGGTGGTGAACATCAGTTGGTATCAAGCCGCTGAGTACTGCAACTGGCTGAGTGATCAGGAGGGCTTTCCGCGCTTTTACCAGTTGAGCGGCGGTCAACTTTTTGGAATTAACTGGGATTCAACCGGCTATCGATTACCGACCGAGGCAGAGTGGGCCTATGTATCACGCAGCCGCCCAGACGGTAGCAGTGCCACTTATAGCTGGGCCAACCAGCTCTATCCTCCGAGCACCGCCGTAGCCAATTTCGCCGATCGCGCTGCTGCTGTGTTGCTGCCATTTACACTGGCTAATTATCGCGACGGTTTCACTGTCAGCGCACCCGTAGCCAGTTTTTCGAGCAACCGGTTTAGCCTGTTTGATCTGGATGGCAATGTCTCCGAGTGGGTCAATGATTACTACACCTCGCGCCCGATGGCTGCCGACAATAAAACCGATAGTTACGGCCCTGAGAGTGGCGATCTATTCGTCATGCGCGGAGCCAGCTGGACTTTAGCCGGTCGCAGTGAACTGCGTCTCGCCTATCGCAATAGTGGCAGCGCTGGCAAATTGGATGTGGGGTTCCGGCTAGCGCGCTTTATCGACAAACAAGGTGTCGGGCCAGGGCCCGGGAGCAGCAATGAATAAGCAAACCCTTTTGATCAGTGTATTTATGCTTTTAGTCTCTGCCTACAGTGCAAGCGTTGAACCGGAGCAAGAACCCGACATCAGCCAACCACCAACGGCCATAGAAGGCGAGCCTGCTACCGTTATTGAAGGTTATACGCCCGATGAGGCCATCTCGGAGGACAACGCTATCGCCCTCCCATCCGATATATAAACAGCTAGCAGGAGTTATTGTGAGCTATCAACAACGTACCCATCATCAATTTTTCTATCAACTGGTAGCCCTGCTGCTATCGATCATCGTCGTCCATTTAATATATACAGCAGTGATCAGACCCAATGCCGATCTGTTGTTGGCCATTAATGCAGAAGCGATTGCCGCCGGCGCCACTGTAGGACCTGCCAGCGAACGCTCTCTATTTATTATCTTAAAGGACTTTGAGCAAGAAGCCTGCTTTATTTTAATGTGTTGGGCACTGGCGATTATGGGGCTCAAAGCGCAGCAACTTCGCGCAGAAAACTCGCTCTTACAGCGCGCTCATAAAGGTCTCGGTGCATTTGAGAATCTGCCCGCAGAGGAACAGAGCCGGCTGCTGCCGCGACTGTTGCGCAGCGCCCAACGCCACCCACCCGGACAGCGTGAAAGCACCATAGAGACGCTGTGTAACCAGGAGAGCGACTTGCTCGACTCTGAGCTATCCATGGTCCGCTACATTGCTTGGGCGATTCCTTCGATCGGCTTTATCGGCACGGTTCGCGGTATCGGTGCCGCACTTGGACAGGCTCATCTCGCTATCGAAGGCGATATTGCTGGGGTAACCGCCAGTCTCGGAGTGGCTTTTAATTCAACCTTTGTCGCTCTATTGGTCAGTATGTTGGTGATGTTCTGCCTCCATCAGCTACAACTCAATCAAGAGCGTCTGGTACACCACTGCCGCGAGGCTTGCGACCAACTGCTGCCCTCCCAACAAAATTTCAGCGACTGACAGGCCTATTTAAAGATGCCGCGCAAACGTCGTCCTACACCCTTCAATCTGTCGTTTCTCGACATCATGGCGTGTGGCTTTGGCGCAGTGACGCTGCTGTTTTTAATCCTTCGCCACAATGCCGAAATCGTCGCAACTGAGCAACCCAGTGGCGATGCACAATTGCTCGCAGAAGCTGTAGAACAACAGCAAATTGAAGGTGCCCAGCTAGATAGCCAACTGGCCGCACTACAGCAAAGGCAGCAACAACTCGCCGAGCAGCAAGCAGAGCTCGCCCAGCAGTTAGAAGAGCAGCAACGCGGCAATGAGATTGGCGATAACGAGCTACAACAACTGCGCGACGCCGTCGCGGCTTTGGAGATAGAGTTAGATACACTGGCCGAGCCCGCATTTGGCAGTAATTTGCGCCAAACTCTGGGGGACGGCGACCGCCAGTATCTCACTGGCATGAAACTCGGTGGCGAACGCATTGCGATATTAATCGACGGCTCAGCCAGTATGCTCGCCGAACAGTTAATCAACGTCTTGCGCCTGCGCAATGCCGAACCAGAGCAACAACGCAGTGCCGCCAAGTGGCAGTGGACATTAAACATCGCCGACTGGCTATTGGCACAGCTGCCCGCCAGCGCCCGCTATCAATTGGTGGTTTTTAACCAACAGAGCCAAGCTGTCCTAGCCGCAAGCGAAGGCCAGTGGTTAGATGCAGCCGACTCGCTCTCAATCGAACGCAGCAGCCGCGCTCTGCGCAATTTCTACCCTGCCGGTGGCAGCTCGCTAATCAGCGGCATTGATGCCATTGCCGCTCTGGAGCCGCAGCCAGATAATTTGTTCATCATCACTGACGGGCTGCCGACACTGGGCGACAAAGCGCCTGCCAACTACATGGTCTCGGCACAGCAGCGCAAAAACCTCTTCAACCAAGCGCTCAGCCGTCTCCCCTACGGCTTACCGGTCAATATTTTGCTACTGCCGATGGAGGGTGATCCCGAGGCTGCGGCACTCTACTGGCAGCTGGCGATTAATAGCCGCGGTTCACTGCTAACCCCGGCGCGAGATTGGCCGTGAGTCGCCGAGATCGCACTGGTCTGGATACCAGCTTATCGTTCTTAGACGTAATCAGCTGTGGCTTTGGCGCTATTGTTCTGCTGCTGATCATCGCTCGTGTTGGCGGTCCCTCTTCGCAACAGCCCGATATCGAACTGCAGCGCCAGTGGGTCATCGCACAACAGCGTGTAGACCAGTTGCAAGAGAGTATCACTCGCACACGTGCCGCTCTCACTCGCCAACAGCGCGAGCTCGAGGCGAGCCGTCAGCTCTACGCTAGCCGCGATCTTAGCGTCAGCCAGCGCAATCAGCAGCGTCAAGATGAGCAGGCGCGCTTAAAGCTCGCCCTACAGGTGCTCAGCGAGGAACAAAAGAGATTGTTGGGCGATGAATTCACTCGGCAAAATCAAGTGATAGGAGGCATACCGGTCGATAGTGAATACATCATTTTTGTTATCGACAGCTCCGGCAGTATGCAAGCTCTCGGTTGGCAGCGGCTGCAAAAAGAGATGATTAATATCCTCGATATCTACCCAGCGGTAAAAGGGTTGCAGGTGATGAATGACATGGGCCAGTTAATGTTCCCCGCAGCCATTGGCGAGTGGCAGCAAGATAGTCCCGAGCAGCGTCAAAAAATCCTGCGCCGTCTGGCCAGCTGGTCTCCGTTCAGTAACTCAAGTCCCGTTGAAGGTATTCAATTAGCGATAAAAAATTACTACGCAACAGGCAGTAAAATTAGCATTTATGTCATGGGCGATGACTTTCAGGGCCGCTCGGTGCGCGCGGTAGCGACTGTTGTCGAGCAACTCAACAGACGCACAGATACTGGTGAACGCAGAGTCCGCATTCACGCTGTCGGTTTTCCCGTACAGTTTGCCGAGGGTCGCAACCCCTCAGCCAGTGCCGTGCGCTACGCCCATCTAATGCGCGAACTGACCGCTGCCAATGGCGGTACATTTATTGCGCTGGGCAGTTTAGATTAACAGCCGCCCAGCAATAGGCTACAGTAACAGACACCTGCGGCGGGGAAACCCAACTAGAAGCAGCCAGGGAGTAGACGACAAAGTGAGCCACTATTGCAGTGACAGAGCAAATCGATCTCGGAGCATCTGGTATGTTGCAGTGCTGCTGACTTTGTTACTTCAAGGTTGTGCAAGTGTCACCCATCTAGCTCCACCCAGTTCAGTACCCCCACCCGTAGTGGCCAGCGAGGCCGGCGCAGCTCTGTTGTGGCTAGATGAGGACTTTCGCAGCGCTGAGCGCAGCCCTAACAAGAATACCACTATCGATCTTGGTGAAGCTCAAATCAAAACCTTCACAACACTCTTCAGTGCACTCATTGCCGATTTGACTATTGTCGACAACACGCCCGAACAGCTCGCCAGCGGTCAAATCATGATCCGTCCGCGGTTGCGTGAGGTACAGATTGCCGCCCCCTCCGAAACCTACCTGAATGTCTATGAGGTGTGGCTGAAATATTCTCTGCAGTTCTACAACGATGAACTTGAGCTAGTCGATGAATGGTTTATGCCGGCCTACGGCAAGACTCCTGATAATTTTATGCTCTCGCGCAGCAAAGCTATGGAGCGCGCTACCGATACAGCACTGCGTGATGCCGGCGCCAAACTCATCATCGATTTCCCACGTATCCCTGCACTTGGCAGATGGCGCCTTGCCAATAGCGCCAAGGAGAGACCGTGAGCAGGTCAAAAACAGCTTGGGCAACAAAAGTTCTACTCTCT
>Ga0209137_1003608_pt1 | contig 12853 bp, 2 predicted proteins | sample SaaInl5LU_22_DNA_FD_184642 | JGI IMG/M metagenome (GOLD analysis project Ga0209137, IMG submission 184642) | Marine microbial communities from expanding oxygen minimum zones in the Saanich Inlet - ESP_105LU_22_DNA (SPAdes) (version 2) | ecosystem: Environmental > Aquatic > Marine > Intertidal... | reverse complement strand
CATTTCCAAACTGACCATCAGCATCAGCAATACTTCCTACCAAAATAGCTCCATATTTAGACTGTGCTGGTGCCGAACCTCCGTTTCCTTCTGCCCAACTTTTTGCTGAAACAAAATCTTCATAACTCGTCATTGGGAAATGACTTATATTATTTTGCTTTCTATCTGGCACTCCATCACCGTCTAAATCTTGACTTTTACCAAGTGTTTCTAGCTTTGTAGATATCCCATCATCATCAGGGCTTTCAGCGATAACAATGGTAACTTTATAAGGGCCTTTTCGCTCTCCGAAACTATCTTCTACATAGTACTCGAATTCAACTTCACCATAAAAATGTTCTTCAGGTACAAATGAGTATGTTCCATCATCATTAAACTCTAGAGTACCTTGAGATATTGAAGATGTTGGTGTATTCAAAGCGTAAGTGATTGTATCTCCATTGTCTGGATCTGAGCCTTCAACTGCAGACACTACTTTTACACCTTCAGTTATTGTTTGAAATACGTCATTCCCATCAATATCTATCTGTTTATTCCCTTGATCATCAAATACAGGCGTTTGTGTCTCTACTTTATCTACTGCAGCAGGAGGGTCATTTTTACCTTCTATAACAATCTCGTTACTAACATCTATATGGGCTGTACCATCCGATACCTGATATGATATTCTAATTTTTCCATTTTGCAAGCCCGTCAAGAATGCAGAATTAGAAAGATTTAATTGAAGTTTATTTCCATTTAGTGAAGCTGTTTCAACAATTTGTTTGAATTGCTCAAGAATATCTTGATCAGTAATAGCTTCATAATTAGTTCCATTAGAATCACCGCTAAGATACTCTATTGTAAGATTTAAAATGGATAATTCATCACCGTCAGGATCTGTAATCCCATCTGTAAGATCTACTTCAATATCAAGATCATTTTGAGTATAACTAAAGGATGATGGGGTTCCTGTAGGGAGATTATTAGACGTATCGATTGATAATGTTCCAGAACCTGCATTTGACATATTACCTGAAGCATCCGTTGCTGTTACACTGACAGTATAGTTTCCATCAGTAAGATTAGTTGTGACATCAACACTCCAATTGCCATCAGTACCTGCAGTTGTTATATATGTCTGTCCATCAACAACTACAGTAACAATTGCATTAACCTCTGCAGTACCTGTTAATGTTGGGGTAGTATCATTAGTCGCTAAATCTGATACTACTGGTGCAGCAGGAGCTGTAGTATCTGCTACTGTTACCGCGGTTGAACTACTCTCATTACCTGCAGCATCTGTAGCGGTAACTGTTAATGATGATCCCGCAGTTTGAGTAGGAGAAAGTGTAATGCTATAATCTCCATTGCTGTCCGCTGGTGCATTCCCTAGAACTGTTGTGCCATCTGAAGCATAAACTGTTACTGTACTGCCTACTTCTGCTGTTCCTGTTACTATCGTTTCAGTAGCTGTAGTATTTGCTGGTGCAGCAGGTGCTGTAGTATCTGCAACCGTTACTGTTGTTGCACTACTCTGATTACCTGCAGCATCTGTAGATGTTACTGTTAATGACGATCCTACAGTTTGTGCTGAAGAAAGTGTAACCGTATAAGAACCATTTGAACTATCTGCTGTTGCTGTTCCTAATATCGCGTTACCTGAATCATAAACCGTTACAGTACTACCTGCTTCTGCAGTTCCTGTTACTGTCGTTTCAGTAGCTGTAGTATTTGCTGGTGCAGCAGGTGCTGTAGTATCTGCAACCGTTACTGTTATTGCACTACTCTGATTACCTGCAGCATCTGTAGCTGTTACTGTTAATGACGATCCTGCAGTTTGTGCTGAAGAAAGTGTAACCGTATAAGAACCATTTGAACTATCTGCTGTTGCTGTTCCTAATTCTACGTTACCTGAATCATAAACCGTTACAGTACTACCTGCTTCTGCAGTTCCTGTTACTGTCGTTTCAGTAGCTGTAGTATTTGCTGGTGCAGCAGGTGCTGTAGTATCAATAGTAAACACAAGATTATCAGTACCAGCATAAGCATTACCTGCAAGATCTGCTCCTGATACAGTAACCGTTGAGTTACCGTCGCTTCCTGAAGGTACTGTCCACTCATAAGTCCAAATTGTTGCATCTAAGCCTTGTGTTGTTGTAGCGGCGGTAATATCACTACCATTACTAAGTACTAGATCCATAGTCGGAGCAGCAGTCATCGCCTCATTAAAGGTCGCTGTAATAGTAACTGTGTCATCTAAAGCACTGACCAATAAATCACCATTATCATGAGTTAAGACTACTGTTGGAGCGTTTCGATCAATGATATAAGTTGGTGTTGCAGTTGCAGTAGCTTGTGTACTAGGATTAGTAGCTGTTACAGTAGGTGTATATGTATCGTCAGGTATTGGTAAATATCCATCTTTCACATCCGTCACTGACCAAGTACCATCGCTTGAGACTGTACCTTCGTAAAATCTTTCTGCACTAAATTCTACTCTAATTTGATCTCCAGAAGTACCCGTACCCGTAAAAGTTATTGGGCTACCATTTGCAATATTGAAAGTAGCATCATTCGCTGTTATTGTAGTTTCTGGTGTACCTGTTGCACCTGGATCTTTTACGTAACCCTCTCTATCATCACTATCCCACTCTGAATTATCTGTTATAGTAATTTGAATAGCTGTAATTTTTCCATCGCCATCAAAAGTTAGAATTGCTCCGTCAGAATCTCCAGTTGCCATAAAAGGCACCCAAGAACCGTCAGATTTTTCTTTAAAATACGTGTCACCCTCTATTGGTGTGCCTAACTCAATGAAAAAACGAACCTGCGTACCCTCTCTGTTAGGATCAATATCTTCAATAGGTGTTGCACCCTCAGGACCAACAGCAAATTCCATAATATCTGAACCAAAGTTGAAACCTTTACTCAAATCATTTACTTTTGCGCGCATATTTATTGCTGCAAGCTGTGCGTTTATATCAGGCTTGTTGGCTCCTGCTTCTTTTTTACCAACCCAAATAACAGACATTTCATCTGCTGTTGGCACTGCATTGCTTTGATCTGTAACATAGTTTGAAGCTTTATCAAACAATGCCTTTAAACCAAATGGCGTATGGGCAACACTTGATTGTAAACGGTCAGGAAGATCATCTCCATCTATGTTATTTTTACCAACACCTTTACCAAGAGATAGCTTCTCAATAATGGAAGATATCCCATCAGCATCTTCTATTTCCTCTAAATTAATGGTAAGCTCCTTAGTAGCATCATCTAAACCTAATTTAGAAAGCGTTAATGATAGCGCAAAACTAGATGACGTTCGTTTAAACTTATTTAGCCTTTTTGGGTTTTTTACTCGAATACCATCTGCTACAATTTCAAATAAATTAGCATCACTACCAGCAAGGGATAATGTTGCAGTCGGATCTGACAATTGTAGTGTTGAGAGCGGAATAAGCTCCGTTAACTCATCTATAGTTATAGTATCTGGTGCATTAATAGCTAATAATAAAGGATAGGAAATGTCTATTTTAGATGAATCGTTGCCATTAGTATCAGTAGCCATAATATAAACTGTATCGCCATCTACTAAATGATTATTTGTATCTGTTATGGTTAGTGTAAATTCTCCATTATCTCCTGCAATTGCAGTCCCAATAGAGGTATCATCTGTATCAAATAACGTAACTGTAAAACCAGCTTGTGTAGTTCCAGTTATTACCGATTCTGTTACGTTAGTAACTACTGGAGGACAGACTTGTGCTGGCGCCTCTCCTAACGGCAGAATGCCGCTATTTAGCGTTTGCCCAACTTGTTTCTCAAATAGTAACGTCCCATCTGTTGTTTCAACTTTAAAACCGATGTTCAAGGTATTAGACCTTTCAGCAACAAATTCAAGCTCAAAAGATGGTAAACCAATGAGTGTAAAAACACCCTCGGCAGTGAATATCCCGTTTGATTCATCCCATGGGACAAACTGTCCCGCATCATAACCATCAGGCTGTATTCTTATAAAACCAGAAGGGAGTGCTGAATATGGTAGTTTAAAATAAAAACCTTCCCAGGCAGCACTTACAGGACCTGCACCTGTCATGGTAATTGTAAAACCAACAGTGGTGTCTTCAAAAGTATAAGTAGACCCAGCAGTAGCTTCTGGTAAAGTTCTAGTAGATACTGGAGATGTTGATCCATCTGCGTTTATATAACTTACGCTAATGGTTGTTTCGTATTCTATTTCAGGGCTAAGATTTGAAAATGAAAAAGCACCAGTGTTATCTGCTTGTATTGTAAGGGTTATTTCCTCTGAACTACAAATTGGTTGATAGGTAAGTGAAACAACACTATTTGGTGTAGCTAAATTACCTGTCACTTCGGTTGAAGACGCGGTTAAAATTTCAGCACCACCACAAGGTATTGGGCTAATACCTGTAAGTCTGCCATCACCATCGCTAACGTAAAGTGTACGTGTTTTTGTAGCTATTATATTTTGTTCGTTTGCATCATAAACTGTTATTGTAATCGGGTAATCCCCTGCTTGTATATAAGACAAGTTTTGAAGCTGACAATCTGTAAAATTATATTCAACTGCAAAATCTGTTGCATAGCCAAAATCTGTAGCCAACTGAACAGACCCTGAAAGAAGTGAGTCTTCAAGTAAATTTCCAAAATCTACTTTTACAATATTTCCGATACTAAAAGGAGCATCAACCTCTCCATTGGACAACAATACATACAGTGGTCCATCGTCTATTGCCACTTCACTGACTGGGTCTCCCTCTGGACCAGATGGACCATAGCTTGCATAAGTGCTTTGGTTTAGAGACGACCCCCAATCTGGTTCCCAATTAATGTATTTTGGCAATGGATCGCAACTTGCGGGATTTGCTGGGATATCGCTTAGGCAACGTTCGATTTTAGAATTACTCCAATAGTTTTGATCTACCAAACCAGTCTGTTCAAATTCTGAGCGAACCTCACAATAATTTGTAGCTCCATCTCCATCGGTATCCGAACAACCGTCTATACCATCTGTTATATGACCTCTAATTTCTAATTCAATATTATCAGGAATACCATCATTATCTGTATCCGTTGTTCCCCAAATTAATGGTTCTTTACTAATTGTTATATTTAGCTGGTAGTTTAACTCTTTAAAAATAATGTCAGAGTTACTGGTAGTTGATACGTCTACAGTTGCCTGCTTACCTTCGAAATTGCTGTACCAATTATTTGTATTACCATATTCATCTTGAGTCAGAGGAATTAATGTAATGGTTTGTGGTGTGTCCCAATTGTCTGGAGTAAATGTGAGTGGCGATACACCTGCGATTAAAGCTTTCGTATAACTGCCATCGCTGCTTAAAACAAAATTATTGAGATTAATAGTAACTTCTACATCCGATGTTGGTTGTATTGGTAGGACCACAGTAAATGTTGGGTGTGGCGTTACAGGAATCCGTTGATCAGGATTAAAATAAATATCTTGAATTGTATTTGTTGCAGCATCTTTAAGAGCTCCAAAAATTAAATTCGCATCATCATCTTTAACAATAACCTCAATATTGGCTTCTTGGGCACTCGAAAAATTGCCAGATGTTCCTTGAGCAACACTGATAAGAAGCTGATTTGTTGTACTCCCGTCCAAGTCGGCGTCATCAATCGCTGTAATTGTAAAATATTGCGTGGTGTTCCAATTGGAGGCGTCAAAAGATAGTGTGGTGGTTTGAATCTGAAATTCATCAGACGCCGTTGATGCAACTACACTAACCGTCTCTGTGGGTGCTTCAGAAAGACTTACTCCAATTTGTTCCGTAATCGATAATGATCCATCGGCAGTCTCTCTTATTTCATAGAATAAAGATTCGGCAGCAATTACTCGTGTGGTTCCGATATCTAAAGTTATAAAATTAGCAGATGTAGATAGATCGGCATATCTTTCATTAGGGGTTGTCCCTGAGTAGTCTGGGTTTCCTATAAAAGTAAAATTAAGAGCGGTTGTTTGGTCTCCATCGATCAAACTGTCATCAGGTGCAGTTATAGTTACTGTATGAGATAGTGTGGTTAAAGGCTGACCATTTGGGTATGTAGTCCCAAATTCAAGTACTGATGGCCCAGAGATCGATGCTTCAGGCGAGTCGTCAGAAGTTACTTCGAGATAAATGGACCCCGAATTTTGAGGCAAAGCACTAATGGCCACTTCATAACTTCCAGAATTGCCTTCATAGGCTTTATCTTCTATTGGTGTCACAGTAAACAAAGCTTCTTCGTTGTCTACTAATTGAATTTTGGCATCAATATTTCTATTCCAAATATTAGTGTTATTTTGTTCATAAGAAAAAAGATCAACACTTTTACTCTGTGATTGGTTTAAAAGTAAATCATCCGTTATTTCAATAGTAACAGGGAAAGTTTGCGGAGTATCTTTATAATTACCTACTGGTATAGTAAAATTCCAACTCCAGTTTTCATATACTAAAACTCCTGACCCTCCGTCAGATATTGAAACTCTGCTATCAGATGGATTACTAAATTTTAGTACCTTTTGTTCAGTCGTATTTTGACCAGACACTTCAATTGTCCAATTCAAAGTTACTGAACCACCTTGAGATTCATCAAAAGAATAGACATAAGAGTCTAACCAACTCGCAACAAGAGAACAACCATCCGTATCTATAGAAGCACCATTTGGTGTATTGTCACATAAATCCTCAGGGTCATTGATTCCGTCATTGTCGGTATCCTCTTCATATGGATCTGATCCAAGGGTAATTTCTTCGGCATTGGTTTGCCCATCACTATCACAATCATCTGCTTTCCATGCTTCTGATGTTGGGCCTTGTGAAAGTATATAGTTATCATTGTTTTGTTGCGATGGGATTTCACAATGATCTAACATATAAGATAGGTCACTGTGTGCTCCATAATATGGGTTAGCATCAAAAACTTCTTGTGTACTGGTCTTAACAAACCTTTTATTGAAATATTCTTGTCCATTTGTATAACCATCTCCATCACAATCTTGCGACATAAAGTAATCTACTTGCGCTACACTACTAAAATCACCATTCCATCTTGGGGAAATGTCTGCAGGAAATGAACAAATACTTAATGGGTCTGTACCATTATCAATTTCCTTTTGATCAGCAACACCATCTCCATCATCATCATTATCTGCATTATTCCCTATACCATCACTATCGGTGTCTAACCATTCATTTACATCTGTAGGAAAAGCATCAACACTATCGTTATATCCATCTCCATCTGAGTCAGCTTCTACAAGTAGCAGTCCAAAATTACGAGAGCCAGTATAAGATGATGAGCCATTAGAAAGCTCCCAATCTATTTTTATCTCCTCTTCCGAATTATCTAGATTTGTAGAGGCATATGTAATGTTATTTATAATATTATCTATATCTATAGTATTTACTTGGTTATTAAGGTCAATAACAATTTCTGAATTAGAAATATTCCATTGACCAATAACTGTGTTGTCACTACTACGAACTATATCTAAATTATCATTTAGCTTAATAGGGCCTTCGTATAGTGAGTATAAGTCTGAACTACGAATTTCAGAAACAGTTGCACCATCTATATATGGAGTAAAAGAAAGGTTGAAATTTGAATAGTTACTTGGTGTTGTAAAACCATTAATATTATCTAAGCCATTATGAGTACTTGCCACAGAAAAAATAGTGTATGGCGCGTTGGCTGGATAATCTGGCGGATAATAAGGGTAAAATTCTGGTATTGTAACTGTACTAGTAATGTCTGGATCTATAAAAATTGGGGTTGTACCTGCTTTTAACAGTTTTTCTAATTTATTAATAGAGATATTTCTAGTTCCACCAGGTATAGATAATTGGTCTCCTTCAACTTTATATTTTAAACTTTCTAAAAACAATTTAGTACTCTCATTACTGCTACCAGAGTTTAATGTGCCCGCCACTTCTTCTGTAAGAGCGATAGTTATAGTACTTGATGTTCTATCTGTAGCGTAGTCTACAATATACGTATAGCCATTAGAAAGGGCTCCTGATTGGTCTAAGGTGATAGTTACTTCTTCACCAAGTAAAATTATTTTTTCCGTTAAACCAGGCTCTATTCCATTTACATTTATAACAATTTCTGAAAAACCTCCATCATTCAAATCATCTTTAACAAAATCAGAATCAACGAAATCTATTTCTGCCACTGTAAAAAGAGCATTGGTAAGAGGAAATGTAGAAAAATCTGTGTCTGATGAGTAATTAGGTGAGGCGCTAAAAACTATGTTGTCTAATTCATAACTATAAGAATAGCGAGAGCGTTCACTTTCTCCAAAATTAGGATACCATCTTTTTTGACCCTGCCCCATTAAGTAAATAGGAAAAGCAGCATTGTAATTTCCTGTATTCACTTCTTTTAGAACTACCAATATTTCTGAGGGCTCACTATCTACAGGAGTAAACTTATCTATATTTTTTAAATTAATTGTTATCGTATGCTCAGGATTGTCAAGAATGTCGTTACTAGATCCATATGTTTCATTTACTATTTCGGGGTGCGTAATGGTATAATGCAATGTTTCAATAGTTACAACCCCAGTACTTTGATCAATAGTTTTAGTAACTGTTGGATAATTATCCTTAAAATAAAGTTCTAAATTGTATGTAGAATGATAATCATAATCTTGTATGTTAAATTTTATTTCCTTAGGTCCAACAGGTGTAACCTGTGTTGGGTAGTCATGTTGCCAATCTCGAGAAACGGCTATAGGATACCTATTTGCACCAATAAGTGTAGTAGAGGGGTGCGCATCAGTATCTTGAATAGCTTCCAAAAACCCCTTAACATCATCAGTAATATCGTAGTCATTTAACAGAGTTTGAAAACTACTACCAACGGTTGCACCCAAAATATTTATTTTTGCAAAATTATTCTTAGGCATTACTTTTGCAGTTACTTTTACTACATCATAAATTTCTGTACCACTAGAGTTATACCTATACAGCCTGAATTCAAAATCCCTGTCTATAGGGTCGTTTGTCTCAAACAAATATCCTGGTATTTTGTATGCAAAAGAATCAAAGATGTTTTTTATGCTCATTTCTTTGAATAGATTTTCACTAAGAGTTAAATGAGGTTCTAAAAAATCTGTAGGTGTATGTGATTTGTACTTAAGACCACATCCATAATTTGGATGATCATAAGGGAATCCATTAGTACAATCTCCTGTAAATGCTTCTCTATTATCTGAGAAACCGGCACTCGGATAGTATACCGTTTTATCAGTAAAAGAGTCTGCATCTCTAGAGTAAGTGTAATTCCCATACCTTAGGGTAGCAAAATCGTTATGAGTGGGCGCAACAGTTGGGAAATATCCGTCAATAGGGTAATAGTTGCGGGCTTCACTATTTGTCTCATCTGGTAAATACCTTTCATATTCCAATTCCAATAAATAAGTTATATCTCTACCATCTTCTTCACGTACTTCTTTTTTTGCCTCACCAAGTGTAGCTGCACTCTTCCAATCATCGGGTCTAATTAGTTCTATCTTATGATAATCGGTATATGTATTGCTGCTACTAAAACCCGAGAAATTATTAAATAGAAAATAATCGTCTGCAGTGCCCTCTTGAATAGTTATGGGGTCTAATTGAATTACTTGTGGTACATCTTTAGAGCTAATTGTTTTACGAACCTGAAAAACAACCACTTGCGAGTCTACTATAATTTTATATTCACCAATAGGTAATTTTTCATTAAGATTTACAGCCCAAAAACCATTTTGAATATTAAAAGTTCCTGATGAAACAGAACAATTAGAACTACATATCTCTCTACCGTTTCCATTATATGTAATATATTTTTCTATTTGATAATTTTTTGAAGCGTTAGGCAAGTTAGAAACTCCAGATAAAGAGATATTATCATTTGTTGTAAAACTTTTTTGGTTTAACCCATAATTAGTTATAGAAAAAGAAAAGTCGTGATTCAATGAATTTTCACCATCAACAAGATTTACTTTTGTTATGGACAAAGTGTAATCACCAGAATTTAAATTAAGTGTAGAAAGATCAATTGAAAAAAAATCATCAATACTACTGAACTGTCCATCAAATACAAAATCACCAGATGCTACGACACTACTTTGTAGTTTAATCTCATAGGAGTAATCTCCCCCATAAAATGATGGTTTTTCCAAAGGCAATCTTAAAAAACCATCTAAGCTAGATTTAGTATATACATTTTTATTAGCCAAATGAAATACAGTTGGATCTCCAATTAATTTTAGTGATTGTGAAAATGCGAAAAGTGAGAAAAAAAATAAATAAAAACTAAATAATTGATGTAATTTAAATGGTTGCATTTAGTGGGTATAAATAATATTAATTTGCAAAGTTATTTTTTTTGTTTTTAACCGCTAAAAATAAAATCGTTAATAATTCTTACTTTTTATTATTTTCAGAAAAAATAATATATTTGTGAATAAATTACCATATATGACAATGTTTAAAGAACAGAAAAAAAAAATAATTTTTAATTTAATTTTTATAATATTTCTGGGGTATTTTAAAAATTCTAATGCACAGAATTTAGATTATGAAATATTTTATTTTAACAACTCTAGTTATTTTTACAACTCAGTGGTTTTAAATAATAAACTTTATGTTAGCTCTAAAGATGGCGTCTTTGAATTACATAAAAAAAAATTAGAAGTATATGACACCTCCTTAATCGGACCAATTAAAGTAGAAAATGATAAATTAAAAGAGGGTGTCACAATTATTTCTAATAACTATGATTACCTTCTTCCAGATTTTTTAAAAAAGGATCCTTATAGTGTTACTTATTTTGAAAATAAATTAATTTTAATTAGTGGTGGCAAAGTCTTTGGTTTTAAAAAAACGCTTTACCAAAAAAAAAATGTGGGTAGTGTTAGAAGTATCAGTGAAAATTTTATTGGCACTTACAATGGTGTTTTTAAAAAAGGAGATCCTCATAAAATTTTAAAATATACCAATAGCTATATAAGAGAATTCAATGAAGCAACATTCATTTGTTGGGACGGTCTTTATTATAAGAATGATACCCTCTCTAAAAATTTTACGAATGAAATTAATTCAAGTACAGAAATTGGTGATAAATTATTAGGAAGAGCAAATGATATAGTAGAAGTAAAACACCCAAACTATATTTTAAATACTAATAAAGGGTTTTATTTAATAAATATAGAAAAAGAAGAATGTATAAAAATTAGTGATCAGTATAATGATGTAAATTTTGCTAGCTATACCATTCCTTTTAAAAACACTATACAGTTTTCAGAAGTTTTTTCTCACAACAATGCTATTTACACGCTAAATAAAATAACACATGAAATTAAAGAGCTTTTTCATTTTAAAAGTCCAGTAGTAAGTGTTTTATTTTATGGCCCACAAGAAATTTATGTTCTTTTAAAAACTCGATTGGTAAAAGTCAATCCGGTAAAAAATAGTAGTATAACCATTTTGGATAATTTAAAACTAGTTAATGATGTAAGTGCTTTTTATAATTTCATTTTTATTACTACTGATGTTGGGCTTCATTTGTATAATATTTCTACTGGCAATTATGCTAAAAACGTCTTAAAAACAGAACTAAATAAAAAAGCATATTTTGGAGATAAAAACAATCTTTTTATTGGTGGTGTTAGCGGATTATATACTTTTAGTTTGCCTGATTTGAATGAGTTATATCAGAAAAATTTAAAAAAGTCAGAACCTAGATATTTGAAAATATTTAATTCTATATATCAGTTAAAAACACCTTTTATAGTTTTACTAATATTAATCTTACTTATTACTAGTATCGTTTTTTATAAGAAAAATCAATCTAGCGTTTCATTGTTATCTAGTAAAGAAATCTTAGAGGATGACATTAAATATAAAATAGAGAAATTTATTGATCTAAATTTAAATGAAGTTAGTATTGAAAAAATAAAAAATGAATTTAAATTATCAAACTATACCCTTTACAATATTATGGATAGAAAAAATCCTGGTGAAATAATTAGGCGAAAAAGATTATTTCTTGTAAAAAACCTCAGAAAACAAGGTGTTCCTGAAAAAGAAATATCAAAAAAGACAGGATTTTCTTTAAATTATTTAAGAAACATATAGCGTGTTGTTTTAATTCAAATTTCCAATATTTTTTAAAAAAATGGTTTGTATTTTGATTTAAAATTAAAAATAGTAACAACATTAAAATTCGTATTTGGTAACACTATTAGTTTATGACACACAAAGAATATTTCACAAACAGAATTAACGTGTTTAATGTACCTAAACTTAATAAGGAACAGTTTCTATATGTACTGAAAATTATTAGCTTAGAAGGTGAAATAAGTGCCTTAGACCAAATAGAAGATAAGGTTTTAGTTTCAGGATTAAAGCAGCAAAAAGTTAAAGAGTTCAATAGGCTTACTAAAAGAAAGAAACCAGAAGAGATATACAAAAAGTTGGTTTTTAAATAGTCTTTTCTATAATAATTATTAGATATACACAGTAGTCGGGCTATATATACATTTCACAGTGAACCCTCAAAAAAGAAAACAACTTCAAAATCGATATGGGGGTGTTGTTTTGATAATGATTGTTGGAATTTTTTGGCGTTTTTTCTAAGTTTAGATTAATTTACCGTACAATAACCGTACAAATAATAAAAACAAAAAACCTCAACTATTTGATTTTAAATATATTGAGGTTTTTACTTGTACTCAAGGTGGGAATCGAACCCACACTCCCGAAAGAACTGGATTTTGAATCCAGCGCGTCTACCAATTCCGCCACTTGAGCAATAAAATAGAGAATGCAAATCTACTAAATATATTTAGTTTTTAAAG
>Ga0209137_1003602_pt1 | contig 12866 bp, 6 predicted proteins | sample SaaInl5LU_22_DNA_FD_184642 | JGI IMG/M metagenome (GOLD analysis project Ga0209137, IMG submission 184642) | Marine microbial communities from expanding oxygen minimum zones in the Saanich Inlet - ESP_105LU_22_DNA (SPAdes) (version 2) | ecosystem: Environmental > Aquatic > Marine > Intertidal... | reverse complement strand
TCTGCACTTTCAAGTGCTTTTCCTAATACACAGTCGTATAGACCGTGCTGACGCATAAACTCTGGTGAGATAGCCTCTGCGTGTCCTTCCTTGCGTGAAGTTACTAAGTAGTCTCCTTCGTTTACCGAGCCAGTTACTAAGACTGGCTCTGCTCCTTGAATAAGCGGAGAGTCAATACCTTTTACTGCAATACCCATTCTCATATGGTCAGCAGCCTCTGTACAAGGTACGTTCTTGACACCCTTCCATACTAAGACTGTTCCTGTTTCGTACTCACCAACAGACTTCTCGCCTTCTGGGTTTTGTAGGTTCTTCTCGTGCTGACCTGCTGAATCAAGAATCTCACAGAATACTATTCTCCAACGATTATCTGCTCTACCTAAATCTCTTGTTCTATCTACGTCTGGTAAAGCATCTCCGAATACAACAAGGGTGTTGTTTATACTTGTTGTTCCTGCATAGATTCTTTCTCTCCAAGTGCCTCCAATTCGCACCTCGTGTCTATCAGAGTATCCGAGAATAGAAGAACTTGGCTCACCACCTTCTCCTGTTGCTCTAAATGCGATTACAGAAACATTATTTCCCGCAGGCGGTAGTCGTAAGTTTTCATTGTAGTTGTTGTAAACAGTAGCGTTGTTACCGTTTACCCACATTCCGTTTCCTGCCGATAGTTTTCCGCTAACAGATAAATCTCCATTTCTGGTGAGCGTGAACCTGTCAGCCGCTCCATCAGCGTGGAATCCCATATTAAAGTTAGTGTCCATAAACCACCACCAACCGTAATTTGCATTTACGGTGTTTGCAGTGTTTCTAACTTGAATTCCGTATCTCTGACCACTTGATGTTCTTAATGGATAGGCAGCACCAGAGTTGAAAGTTGCATTTATTCCTACTAATGCCCCAGTCATTGTGCCACCGCTCTTATCTAACTTGTTAGTACCAAGAGTTGTAATCTCGGTTCTATTATTAGATACATCAGTAGCTATTGTAGATACGGTAGATGTAAGGTTGTTTAATTCTTCTTGTAATGCATAAGCACTTGTATCAAGACTTACGTTTCCGTTAGCATCAGTTTTTAGTATACCCGCTCCGTATGAGTAAAGCCTAAGATTACCGCTTGTGTCTAATTTAAGTTGATTGCTACCACCTTTACGAATAAAGAAGTTGTTTGCTCCAGTTCCATCAAATTGTCTATCTAAAGCAAAAATATGCTCTGAATTCCCATCGCTGTCTTGGTAAGCAGTAATAGTGTTATTAGTATCATCAACGTAAATCTTTATGTTCTGAGAAGAACTACGACCTACGGATAAAGTACCTAAGTTTGAGCCACTGTGTATTGTAGCGTTACCTACAACACTTAGTTTCTCTGATGGGTCTGTAGTGCCAATACCAACGTTACCTGTATCGTGCTTTATGTAAATGTCATTGGTTCTTGAGTCGTTACCAGCCAAAGACAAATCCATGCTATCACCATTTTTAGGTGCTAACTGAGCAAATACATTTGTCCCAGAGTAATTTGGATTTACATAAAGTTGCTTTGTTCCTCGCTGGAATATAGCCCAACCGTCATTTAAAGCACCAACAGCATGGAATATAGTAGTTGGATTTGTAGTTCCAATACCTACTCTACCTGCGGTGGTGATACGCATTCTCTCGTTCTTATCGTTAGAACCTGTAGAGAAACTAACACCATCGTAACCACTGATACAGATTCCGTCTGGATAACTTCCGTTATGGTCTTCTACAGTGATAGATGCATTGTAATTAAATCCATCTCTAAAGAAGATTCCATTACCAGCACCTACATTTGAAGAGTTTAATCTAATGCTTCCTCTTGAAGAATCTACAAATGTACTTCCATTGATACCCAGACTACCTGCAACATCAAGTGTTTGCACAGGAGCAACTTTACCTACACCTACTTTTCCACCAAATGGTTGAAGCGCAATGTCCCAGTCTGCCGTACCAGCACCATTGGTAAATTGCATACCAACAGAGTTGCCGTTGTCCACTTGAGCGATAGCAAGTGTTCCAGAATTCTGAGAAGAAGGCTTGAAACTTGCAACAGCGTAGTTAAGCATTTGTCCTTTAGACGTAGCATTGTCTGTAATAGTTCCTGCTGCAAATACAGAACCTACTTGAATACCGTTAGTTGTCGTAGCACCTCTACCTGTAACTGTATTTAATGTATCTGTCTCAGTGTAGCCTGTAATATACCCTGCTCCGTTAGTTAGCTGATTATTGTTTGTAGGGATACTACTAGCTACAGTATCTATAGCAGGGAATACTTCTTCTTCTATACGAGTGTTTACAGCACCAATATTATTTGCAACCGTAGTAGAGAAGTTTACATCGTCTCCTAACGCAGCAGCAAGCTCATTGAGTGTGTCTAATGCCGCAGGTGCAGAGTCTACAAGGTTAGATATAGCTGTAGTTACATACGACTCTGTAGCAAGAGTTGGCTTACCTGTTATTCCAGACCAAGGAGTAGAATCTGCATAACCTGCTTTTACCTTAGACCAGCTATCCCAAGTACCGCTTTCCATTTGACGCATATACAGATATCCAACACCGCTTGTAGCCTGTGTTGTTCTTGGCATAAGCATCTCCATCGCATAGTGACCAGAAGAACCTGTATTTGTTCCGTAATCAGAACCTAAGCCAACACGAAGTTTATAGCCTCCTTGACTTCCATTATGCGGAGAGTTCGTTGTACCTGTATAGTATGTCCAGCCTAATAAAGTTGGATTGCTGTTGAGGTCTGAAAAAGAAGTATGTGCATTTCCTTTTCCAGCACCACCGTATCTTCCGTCACCTTCAGCAAGACTTAACTTGTCAAGTATTGCTGTACGATTGCTTGCAATCTGTGTTGTATTGTCTGTGACAGCTGTTGAAAGGTTGCCAATTTCTTCAGACAATGCTGTACTTACCGCATCAGCAGAACCAGCAGCGTCATACAGACCTGCGTGATTGCCCCAACCATAAGCGGTATCCCAGTTAGTTACTTTGCCTGTGGTTATAGTGTTACCGTTAATAGTGAATACACCGTCTTGACGGAACTTAAACATTTGAGTTCCATTAAAGTCAAACGTGAACTCATCACTGGCTGCTTCTGTATGGAATAATCCGTAGGTAGCAGCATTGTTTAGCACAATCATTGGCCTATGCTCGCCAGCACCATAAGGCACTTCAATACCACCAGTAGCATAAAGTCTACCTACTACGTTTGCACCGTCAGACTTTGTTACAATTTTAGCAGAGCCATTGTGGAACAGACTAAGTTCTGAGTTCTCTATGTATCTCCAAGCCCAATCATTGTTTTGGTCATCGTAAAGACCAAAAGCTCCTTCATCTCCCATCAACGCCCATTCAGCTGTACCGCTAAACTTGGTCATAATACCAGCGTAAGCACTTGAACCGTCACGGTTTATCTCAAGTATACCTGCTCTATCGGAAGATTCTTCAAGTTTAATGCCGCTTAGTGTGATTGCTGTTGCTGAGAATGTAGAAGGAACAGATGTTAGATAGCCTACTGCATCGTGGTCTCCCCATCCGTATGCTGTATCCCAGTTTGAGGTATTACTACCAGAAATAACACCTTTAGCACGAAGCATTCCTGTTGTTAAGTTTACAACAGTATCCTTAACAGCGCTAACCTCCGCCCTAGATAGTTCTGGTTGGCCTACCACGTTAGCGTCACCAATGACAGTCACTTCCAAACTGACAATTGAACCACCTTGAAGCAATAATTCTACATCCCCATTAGATATAATACGGACACCTTTAATCCACTTGTAATTACTGTTTGTGCTTAAACAGTAATCTAATACCTGTACGTGACCCCCACTACCTAAGTATCCTTCTGAAACAATAAAAGAAATTGAGCTATGTGCGTATCCACGAACGTGGCATTCTACAGGTGTAGAGCCACTATCGGTTGTTTGAAATATCTTGTACCACTCATCGTTAGATGATTCAATATCTACTGAATTGTAATTTACAGTTTTACCTCTTGGATACCTTGCATCACCCTCAGTCTGAGTTAGATATTCTGATGGTACAGATGTAATATAACCAGCACCATTGGTCAACTGATTATTGTTTGTAGGTATCGTTGCACTTGAATAAGCAAGAGTACCTAAGCTACCTGCAAGGCTGTCTAAGTTATCTTGTACGTCCCCTGCTTCTGAAGCTGCTGTGCCTGCCGCATCAAAGTCTCCAGTTGCGCTGAATGCCGCAGTGCCTAAATCTCTCTTTTCTACAATACCTCCTGTACCGTAGAACAATGCTGTTGTGTTGGTAGTAGTTGCAGATGCTCCAGAGACTTTAATCTCACTCATAAAGTCGTGAGTGCCATCCCAAGAAAAATCTGAGTCTACATATCCACCATTAATTGAAACGTAATCGCTATTGTGGTCGTGTGTAGAAGAAGCGTATGTACTTGTATCTACAGAACCATCAGCTTTCAAGAAACCTGTAGCGGCTGTAGACGTTTTAAATCCAGTAGCTTGGAAGTATCCACCTGTATCAAACCTACCTATTTCTGTAGAACCGCTTTTAAACTGAATGATAGCCTCACCTTGGTCTGCTTGGTAGGTTGATGTTATAGTTATTAGGTCGTTTGATGTCCCAGACAGACTTGAGTGGGTGTGGTTTGCAGCAGCAAAATCACTAAAGCTTCCAGACTCAACCGTACCGTCAGACTTAAGGAATCCTACCGTAGAAGCACCTGTTTTGAATCCGTCAGCGTAGAAGTAACCCTTGCCTGTATCTGTTACTTCAAAGTAACCTCTCTCAGTTCCAAGATTCTGGAATGTAGCAATCTTCTCTGTTTCTCCTTGTTGAATCTGTTCTTGGTTGTTTATGTAAAGAGTACCCTTTACAAGAACTGAGTTCTGGAATGCCGCAAGACCGCCAGAGGTAATCTCTAATAGATTTCCAGTACCTAATACACTTCCAGCGGATAACACAAACTTGTCGCTGTCAGAGTTGTCTATACCAAGAGTATAAGACTGGCTACTAATTTTAAACTGCATACTGGCATCACCAGTATTACCGTCTTCAATCAAAAGCTTTGGTTCAGTAGTTTGGTAGTCAAAAATGTGAAGCTTTGCATCTGGAGCTACAGTTGTTTGGTATGTTCCAATACGAACATCACCAGAGTAGTAAATTCCGCTACCACTTGATGCGGTGAAATATCCAGTTGCTGAGGTAGATATATAGTCAGTACCATCAACAGCCTCTACGATTTTACCGTTAGAATCCAATTTAAGCATTGAACCTGTGGTAAGCGTTGACAGAACTACGTCACTTAAAAACTTTTGAGACATAATAGTGAAATATGTTTGTGCTTACAAAAATACAAAAAAAAGAGGGGCTATTGCCCCTCTCAATACCTGTTAATCAGTCGGTTACTTTATAATTGACCTCCACTTCCAGAAGGCCCACCGCCATCACCGTGTGATACAGCTTTAATTACCTGCATATTCAGAATGTAGTCTCCGTCAGTTACAGCAGAGCCAAATGAAACCGTTACTTCGTCATCGGTTGTACGAGTAATATCTACCATAATATTTTCACCAGTAGTAGCATCCATTACTTGAGCAATAAAACGCTTAGTACCCATATAGTGTTCTACAGTGTAAGTATTGTTGGACTTGGTTACCCAAAGCTCTCCAACTGGTTGAACACCGCCAGAAGCCTCAAGTACGAGGGACATATTCTGTCCACCCATCAAGTTCTTCAACGTCTGAATACCTACCTTACGAATCTCACCTGCACCAGCAACGTCTTCTTCAATAAGTACGTTTGCTACATTAGACACGAGAGGAATAGTGTTAAGCTTTAGCTTACCGCCTACTTGCCATCTATCGTTTACATCGTCCCACAAGAAGGCTACGTTGGATTCTGTACCTCTGTCTACTTCGAAACCAGAGAACGTAGAGCTTACACCAGCACCAGTCTCTCCTTTGTTAAGAACGATTACGTTATCAGTAATAGCTGTGTTGGTGGTCTCAATACTTGTTAAAGAACCTTGAACAGTTAAGTCACCAGTTACAGTCAAGTCATCGCTAATAGTAATAGCACTTGTTGTAGCGTCTTGCGTGATAACAGAATCAGTAAGCTGTCCGTTTGTGTCATCCCACATCGTCAAGGTGTTAGCACCTAAACTTGCGTGGTTTTTAAGAGCTACTCCGTTAGCTTCAACTGAGATACCTGTTCCTTGACCTACGGTAATCGTTACAGAGCCACCAAGAGCCATAGCTCCACCAGAAGTAGAAGTAAGACCGTTCCCTTTAGTGACTGTTACACTGTCATTTTCAAGAGAAGCGTTAGGAATTTCGTAAAGCTCAAGAGATGTTCCATTGATACGGATACCAGTACCAGTAGATGGTGTCAACCACTGTGAAGCCGTTCCACTTGCATCGTAGAACATAATTGCATCTTGCACTGTTCCACTCTTTACTGGAGGTACAAGGTTTTCAATTCCTAAGTGGTTAAGTTCAATGACAGCGTCTCCACCAGAGCCACTTGTAATATACATTGTGTTTTTAACACCAGAAGACAAGCTGGTAAGGTCACCAGTAATGTCTACCCAAGCAGTGCCGTCCGCATCGTAAATGTAAAGCTTCTTCCCACCAGAAGAAGAGTCCCAGTACATCTGACCCTCGACTGGATTTGAGGGAGCGAGAGCCAATGAATGCATAACCGCATTCTTCAACTCATTTTTTTGCAGGTCAATGCTTCCGCTAATATCAAGACCCGATAAAAACTTAATAGCCATAGAGCTTTTTTTAGTTTAAGTAAGCGTTACCACTAAATGAGGCATTAAAACTTACGGTTAGATTATTATTATCTACATACTTTACTTCTCCAATAACCACATTGTCCCCACTGTCTACCACCGTCACTGATGGCTTCTTGTTGAGGTTATGGTTTATCTCCCAAACTTTAGAAGATTGATTCTGAGTGTATTCAAGGCTTGCGTCAGCCCTGCCAACAGCTTTTAATCCCCCAATAGTTACATTAGTGATGCTTCTCTCTGGCACGGACAGACTAATAGCACTCTTTTCTGGAGCGCTTAAGTTAACTGTCGTTCCGTTTTTTATTTCAATACTATTACTCACTTACATCTTCGTTTACTTGAAACACTCCGTAAATCCAAGTGGTAACAACTCCACTAAAAGTAGACTGCAGGTCGTACACGTACAGACCTCCATCTACACTTGCCATTGCTGTAGCTGATGCCGTAACTTTTAAGTTACCATCAACATCACCAACGTATGTAAAATCTGTTTCTGGAATAATATCTCCAGCTGAGGTATCTGTCTCTTTTACATCTAATTTCCAGTCGTATCCTGTCAAGTCAAATGCAGCTCCAGAAGCATCAGTAAAAGCCAAATCAAGGACAAACGTATCACCCTTGCGACAGGTAATGTCTACTCTTTTAGCTGCGTCTAAGTTTATCTTGTTTGCCATATTGCAAAGGTAGTAAATTACTGGTTATCAAGAAGTTAGCATATCCATAAGGTCATTGCCTTCGTCCCTCAACTCCTCTCGTTTTCCTTGACGCTGAGATAAAAGCTTGCTTTGTTCAACAGCTTGCTTTTTAACTCTATCGTCTTTTGCTTTCTCTTTACCGTCTTCAATTTCTTTTCTGAAATCCATATCAGCTTTTTTTACACCTGCGGTCATCTGAGCCTTTTGGGACTCAATCTGACCTTTAAGTTGGTATTCTAGCTGTAATATTTGAGCATCAGCTTGAGCTTTAGCTTGAATTTCAGCAATCTTCGCTTGTGACTGCATTTGAATCTCCTGCATCTTACCTTGGGAAGCTGCTTGAGCTGTAGCTTGATTCATCTGAGATTGCATCTGAGAATTCTGCTGAGCCATTTGCTGCTGCATACGCATACGTTTCTTGCGTCTGATAATCAACAGCCTTTCTGCTTGGTCTACATCTTTTAGCTGTCTTACCGCCATTGCATCTTCAAGGTCAATCTCTTTTTGAGATAGCGCAATCTGGATGTTTTGTTCTAGATAAGACTTTTCGGTATCATCCATTTCTGTTTGAACCTTAACTCCAAAGTTGTACATAGGCAAGTCTCCAAATGAAGACAATACTTCCATATTAGATTTACCAATAGCTCTTTCGTAAGCTTGAAATAAAACAGACTTAGGAGGAAGAATCTGAAGACATTTAACCACGTCCTCACAAACTTTACTATACAAATAAATAGCAGCGTTAGTAATGTCGTATATCGCATTATTTCCTGCGGCTAAAGCCTGTTGTCTCACACCTACTAATTGCTCTCCTTTTGGAGTAGAGCCATCCATCACTTCGTTAATACCTGTAGTATCACGTATAAGACGGAGATTATGGTTGTAAATAGCAATAAGCTCGTTGATATTCCTAATGCTATTGTCCAAAGAACGAACTGGAGGGTTCTGGAATCCACCTTCTGGATTCTTTGAACGATAGTAGAAAACACCTGTTTGTTCATAGATGTCTTGAATTTCTAATGGTTGTAGTTCACCGCCTTTGCCTAGCTGTACATTCTCAAGACCCTCGACATCTACAATTAGACCATCTGGTTTAGCTTTAGCAATAGCTTGCTGTAACTTTAAGTGAGAAAGTTGTAATTGGTCTGCAAAACCAATTACAGATGCAACTAAGGACTTAGGCATCATTCTACGAAGGTTTGTAGAAACAACTGAGTAAGATAATCTAGCCTTAGTTAAGTCGTGTACATTTTTAGGCACATTACGTTTCTGTCCGTATTCGTACATAAAGTCAGTACCTACAATGTAGCTACCCCCGAATACAGTCTGAATATTCATAGCGTATGGCTTTCTAGTATAAACAGACTCTTTAGGAGGTGAATAATCAAATCCTTTGTAGTAGAAGTTTGAATTGCCAAACTTAGAACCTTTTTCCTCAAACATCATATCATCAACAGACATAAACTCAAAGTCCATAACCTCGACAATAAACTCATCGTATCCGTAAGTTGTACGGTCTAGAGTCTCATCGTAGTATTTATAGCTTAATTTGTCTGCTCTGTTTTGATATTTATTCTTGACAGTGTTTGCAATTTTTTCATATTGCTCTTCAGTAAGCTCATCACGAGCGATACGCTTGAGTTCCGAGATACTAATCTTTTTGATGTGTCCTGCATAAATGAGGTCACTAAATGTAGGGTCTTCGGTGTAGCTATGGAAGAAATATGCTGGGTCGATATATTCTTCTGTGATTCCATAGTTAGGGTCGTTGTTTCTTTTAACAACGCCCATTCCACAGGTAACTAGGTCGTTAACTGCTCTACGGTATACACGCTGGTCAAAATCGTTCCACTCTAGAGTAATATTAGTACCAACTTGAGCAGCAATTTCAGCTGCTGTCTTAATGTTGGTATCCATAAAGATTTCTGCTTCTTCTGGAGTTTCTGGAATTTGATTTAAGTCTGTTTTTACATCAACGCCTTGTTGAGCTAGTTGAGTTAAAAGCTCTCTATTTTTTACCTCAAACATTTTTTTAGCACGCTCTTCATCTTTCTCAGACTGAGATAGTGGGTCAATGGCTTTAATGTTTGGATAAGGCTTTCTTGAAAGAATGTTGTTTACGACAATCTTAACGAATTTAGGTACGATTGGAACTGGAGACCAGTCCAAATTCAACAGAGTCCCATCTCCATTATTAGGGTCTAAGGAGTTTAAAATCTGTTTATATATAGAAGTGTCTTGAGTACCATTCGCATAATCACGATTGGTCTCAAAGTCTTTTAACCTTCTTCTAAATAAACTTCTTTCGTCATCCGAATGACCCCATTGTTTTTCAATAGCCTTCGCATACTTAAGACCGTAGCCCTTAGAGCTTTTCTTAGAATAGTGTGCAAATGGGTCTGGGAAATTACCGTATTTCCCATTGTTGTTGTTTTCGTACATATAGCCTTTCGCAAAATACTTCCTCGCAAATATACGAAAATAAACACCTGTGTATTAGCGCCTTATCTCTTGACTATAACGTCTAAAAAACTTCTTGTCGTCAAAATTAGATTTCTTTTTAACTTCTTTAAATTTTTGAGCGCCAAGGAGCGCTAATCCAGAACTAATGGTAAGGTCAAACTTGGTGCGGTTATCTATTTTATACCCAATCCAATCCTCTAGAGTCCTGTCAAAGTACATCTTACCCATTTCTCCAGTTTCATTGTTTATTCCTACGTGTTCTTCAACAAAAGCTTCAATAGCGTGTGCGTGAGCCTGTATTACATCTTGAGAGTTAGAAGGTATACCACGAGTTTTTGTATTTGAAGCGTTTGGAGACTTTAAATGCTCTGGTCGCTTCATAACATATTCCTCATAACCTCTTGATTCAAAATGTCTTACAATACCATATTTATTGTTTTCTATCAGAAGTGGGTATCCGTAGAATACCGCTGCCATTAAGATGTCTTCGTAGAATATTCGCGCCAAAGGAGGGCGAGAAGCGTATTCAGCAACAAACATATTAGCAGGAGCAGAAAGGTTAAATTTGTTGTAGAGATGACAAGCTCCCTTTGAACCTCTATTATCTGTTGTGCTGTCCAAGTCATAGCTATCGACACCACCAACACCAATATGGTCATTCGCTGGGATTTTCTTTCCATATTCCACTTTGTATTTATTTCTCATTTCTGGCTTTGGCATCCAAGATATACGCCATCTTCCGTTTTTATCTGGACTGAATATAACCTCGCTATCTTGAACACCTTCTTTCCAATTAAAGTTTCCTTGAACAACTGGGTGTGGGAATAACTCTTGATTGTATTCTACTTGTTCGTATATCTTTCCGATATTAAAAGTAGAGCCTTCGATAGAGTCACGCATAGCTTCATCCACAGTAAATGGAAACTGGCGTATAAATTCATTAAGTTCTCTAGCATCGTGCTTTAAAGCTTCTCTTTCATTTTTGAGATAACTCTTCGCACCAATGTCAACAAAGTCTCCATCAATCGTTTGAACTGGATTTTCTGGGTCTTCAACGATGGGGTTTCCGTGTCTGTCAAAGAACCCCTCCAAGGCTTCGTAGGCTGATACAAAAAGTCTATAAAGCCCAGTTTTTGTTCTTCCATTTGCATTTCTATCGTTAGGGTCTGAGTCTCTCCATAGTTCCTTATATTGATTACCGCCTTTTTCCATTGGATTCACAGTAGAACCAACAAGAGCTTTACCAATAATCTTACGACCTACAATGAGACAAGTACGCTCAATGCGCCAAGCCTCACGTATGTCGGTAGGTTTTTCCCACTTACCAGCTTCATCAAGATACATAAGATGGAGCTTCTCGCCATCATATGCATTATTAGTGGTGTTCTTCCAGTTTATAATTGTATTTAGAGCCTCTCCCTTATTTGAGGTTTTATTGTTTTTCGTGATACGTTTAGACGGTTCACGAAAAGCCAATTCCATACGTGGGTTTGTAGTACCGTCTTGAATAGGCTTGAAGAAGAATGGGTATGATTTAAACATAGGTACTACCTTCTTCATAAAGATATTCTCCTGTGCGTCCTTACCTGTCTTTGACTGTATACCAAGCAGTTTATCTTTTACCTGCGTTCCTTCGTCTACAAGTATTGCGGCAGACATATTAGTGTATCCAGAACGTCTACACTTCGTATACATTTGTCCTATAGAACGTGGGTCTGATTCACAGGCGGCAAAATGAATAAACAGCCTTCTTTGAAACTCTAGGTAAGACGCATATCCAATATCCATTTTACTCCACTGGAGCATCATATAGTGTCTCCCTGTAATGTAGATGCGCTCACCATTATTAAAGAACCAAACACCTTCACGCCTACGCTTAAACTCTTGCTCGATATATGGAGAAAACCTTTTTTTAAAATCGGATGGCATTTCGTACCACTCATCCATAGAGCGAATCCTTTGCAATTCTGCTGGCACAGGAAGTCTTTGCCACATTTGCATATCCAGCTCGATTCCATAGTTGAGTATTTCTTTATCTGGGGGAGCTTCGGGAAGCTGAATATCAAGCCCACCGATTTCGATGACCTCACCAGACGTATCGTTGGGGCATATATTAATAACGTACTCATCATACCCTTCAACTTTTTTAAGTCCTGCCATTTCATTTTATTTTATTCCCAATAGAGAAACCTCCACTTACTTTGAGAATCGCTCTGCAAATCCTCCAGAGTAGTCTTGCTCTTCTTCAAGACCTCCTGTTTCTCTAAGTTCTCTGACCATTTGTTCGAGTCTCTGGTATTCGATAAGGAGTTCTTTTGCATCTGTTGCTGTTTGTTTTATACTTTGTAATTCTGCCTTTCGTTGAGAACCAGAAAGCTCAGCATCTACAGGTTTTCTGATTTCATCAATCATATTGTTGATGGCAATCTCCATCGAAGACAAAAGTCTTTCCGAAGCCTCTACTGTATTGAATTTAGTTTTCTTCCTTGACATAAACTAACTCTGTTGTTCTCATACGATACACCTTATCTCCATTTAGGAGTTCCATTTCGTATTGAGAATTATTCGTGTAACCCACCATATCACCAGACTTCGCTCCAATCCATTCTGAATCTCTGGATATCGCGAGTAGTTCTCCTTCCAGTTTAGGTTCTTTCTTGACCTCAAGAATAATCCCAGAAGCAGTTGTTGTTTCTTCCTCCTCATCTGGGGGTAGAACAAAACACCAATCCCCAAGCATAGTAATATTATCAGCTTCGTCTTCGATTGCGATAGCGTGGTTTCCATATCCACCAAATGGGTCGTAGTTAACAAGGTATAGGTCATCACCGATGTCGTACATTTGCTCCATCACAACGTGGTGGTGGAAATATAGTATTTGCCCAATATATGGGGCTTTTTTA
>Ga0209137_1003598_pt1 | contig 12876 bp, 9 predicted proteins | sample SaaInl5LU_22_DNA_FD_184642 | JGI IMG/M metagenome (GOLD analysis project Ga0209137, IMG submission 184642) | Marine microbial communities from expanding oxygen minimum zones in the Saanich Inlet - ESP_105LU_22_DNA (SPAdes) (version 2) | ecosystem: Environmental > Aquatic > Marine > Intertidal... | reverse complement strand
ATTACTCGATAAGGCGGGCGCCGGTAACTACTTCATTAAAGTTGCTTTCTCATTGCTAGGTCACATGCGTGGCGGGCCTGCAAAAGCAGCGGTTGTATCATCTGGTTTAACGGGTTTAATTTCAGGTTCCTCAATTGCAAACGTGGTTACAACGGGCACGTTTACGGTTCCTATGATGAAACGTGTCGGTTTTAGTGCTGAGAAAGCGGGTGCCGTTGAAGTTGCTTCTTCAGTTAATGGGCAGATTATGCCACCGGTCATGGGAGCGGCAGCTTTCTTGATGGTTGAGTATGTTGGAATTTCGTATGTTGAAGTCATTACTCATGCGTTTTTGCCTGCACTCATCTCTTACATAGCATTGGTTTATATTGTTCATCTTGAAGCGTTAAAGCTTGGGATGCAGGGTTTACCGCGCCGCTCTCAGCCTAAGCCTTGGATGGTTCGCATTGTCGGTCTGTTGTTTGGTTTCGTCGCTACGGCGGGGCTTGGATTCATGGTTTATTACGGCATCGGCTGGATAAAACCCATATTAGGCGACGGCGCCTCCCTTGTTATCGCTGTTCTGTTGTTTGCAGCTTACGTAGGTTTAATTTGGTTTGCTGCCCGTTACCCAGAGTTAGAGTTAGATGATCCTAATGCTGAGGTCGTTGAATTACCTGAAACCGGACCGACAGTGAAGTCTGGATTACACTTCATATTACCGGTAGTGGTGCTCGTTTGGTGTCTAATGGTTGAACGACTTTCACCGGGTCTATCAGCTTTCTGGGCAACTGTTTTGATGATAGTAATTTTGCTAACTCAAAGACCGCTATTCTCTTTTTTTCGCGGTGAAAATACTATTGCTTCTTCGTTGAATCAGGGCGTTTCTGAACTGATAGATGGCCTGATTTCCGGTGCGCGCAATATGATCGGTATTGGTATCGCAACAGCAACAGCTGGGATCATAGTGGGCGCGGTGTCGCAGACAGGCATTGGGTCTGTATTGGCCGATTTAGTCGAGGTACTTTCCTTCGGTAACCTCTTGTTGATGCTCATACTAACGGCTGTTCTTAGTTTAATACTGGGCATGGGACTGCCAACGACGGCTAATTACATCGTTGTCTCGTCATTGCTAGCCCCCGTAATCGTGACACTTGGGCAAGAATCAGGACTGATAGTACCCTTGATCGCAGTGCATCTGTTTGTATTCTATTTTGGCATCATGGCTGATGTTACCCCGCCAGTGGGGCTGGCCTCTTTTGCTGCTGCTGCCGTTTCCGGGGGCGATCCTATACGAACAGGTGTTGTGGCATTTGTGTACAGTTTGCGTACAGCAATACTGCCTTTCTTATTCATCTTCAACACAGACCTATTGCTGATTAATGTCGATTGGCTGCATGGGATTGGTGTATTCATTATTTCAACTATAGGTATTTTGTTATTCACAGCCGCCACACAGGGTTACTTTCTAGTCCGTAACCGTAGTTACGAGGCACTGTTATTAATTGTTATTGCCTTCTCACTCTTCCGTCCCGGATTCTGGATGGACATGATTGTTGAGCCTTACAGCGCGCAAGCGGGTTCGTTGATCCTCACTAATGAGGCTCAGATCGAATCTAACACTCAGTTACGCCTTCATATCCTTGGCGAGGACGATATAGGAAATCCACGGGAGTTTGTCACACTGCTGACGGTAGGTGAGGGTGAAAATGCGCTTGATAGATTGATGAGTGCGGGCATTGAACTCATAGATGAGAAGGGTCAGGCTCTTGTTGATTATGTCGCATATGACAGCTCAGCACAGAACGCAGGTTTGGAACCTTTCCAAATTATACAAAAAGTTGACATACCACAGCCGCAGCCACCAAAAGAAATAATCTTTTTGCCGGCTTTGTTGTTGTTAATTCCAGTGGTCTTCTTGCAGCGTCGTCGTCGCAATAAGATGCAACTTGTCGCTAACTGAGACTGAATTGTTGACCTTTCAGCTTTAGGAGTACGCCTAATGTACAAATCGATCTTACTTCCGATTGATATTGAATCGACAGACTTTTCTGCACCGGCCATTGAACAAGCGCTAGAGTTGATTGAACCTGATCAAGGCTGTTTGCATTTGGCAACGGTAATTCCGGGATTTAATTCACCGCTTGTTGCTTCCTATTTCGATCAAGCCTCCATTGATCGTGCGCATCAGGCGGTGGATAAACATCTAATTGATTATGCAAAGTCGATCATTCCTGAGGGCGTTCACTATGAGCTATCTGTCCACCAGGGACAGGTACCTGAGGCGATTTTGGATCAAGCTCAGACGATAGATGCAGAGCTTATTATTATGGCTGCGCATCATAGAGGTTTGATTGAGAGTGTTCTCCTTGGCTCGAATACGGCACGCGTGGTTGAGAAAGCGAAATGCTCGGTGATGGTTCTACGCTAATTCTTCTTTAGTACAGGTCAAATTCACATCGATCTGTGCTAAAGATTACCCGCTTCAAGAAAAAGGTTTTAACTGATCAATTAAAGCCTCTCGTCTTTTAAGTGAGTCAATCGACTTATCCCCAAGAAGTCTTGAAACGTCAGTTAGAAGCGCTTCGATGAGTACAAAAAAAGCAGTCATTGAGTTGCTGTAATAGAGACTGTTATTAGGCACAAACAAACTATGTCTAGCGTGTTTAACAAGAGGTGAGGTTGCTGTATCAGTTATGGCAATTACCTTGATACCTTGTTTTTCTGCCAGTTCCGCTGTGACTAGTACGGATGGCGTGTAGGGGAAGCAACTTATTACAACGAGTGTGTCACCTTCCTCTAGTGATGACAAAGCATCGGCAATTCCCTGGCGTCCAGAATCAAGCATTGCAACATCACTACGAATCATTCCAAGCGCATAGGCAATAAAATATCCAACTGAGTAGAACTGGCGCATACCCTGTACTCGCACACGGCTAGAGTTTGCCAATGCGCGAGCGACATTGGCGAAATCGTCTGCATCAACGCCTTGAAGCATTGTACTAATGTTAGTGGTGGCATTATTGGCGGCTTGAGATAAAAGACTAATTTCAGGTGAAGTATCGCTTTGAATACGGTGGGCATGCTCAGAATAAAACGCGGTGCCGTTGTGTGTAACAGTCTCTTTGAACAGTGACTGTAATTCGGCAAACCCGGAAAAGCCCAAACGTCTTGATAGACGCGATAAGGTTGACGCATTGACCGAGAAGCGACTGGCTAGTTCACTAATGGATTCCAAAGCGCAGGGCATAGGTTGCTCTAGCATCATACTTAGCACACGCTGAGATTGCGTTCCGAGTTTGATCGCGTGTGATCCATCATTAAGAGGCGTTATCAACTCTCTCAACTGATTAACATTCGACGCTTTGAACGGGACAGTATCTGTCATACATATCTCAATGTGGTTCTTATATTTGCCACCCATCTTAACACCATAAAAGCACATGCCAAATGCAAAAATATTTGCATAAAATTAAATTTGCCATGTATATTTGCATGAGCGCGCTGGCGCCTTTTTTGCGATTTACCGGTGTTGAGGGTCCCAACATGACACACGTTTTTCATAGACATACGCGCCAATCCTATCCTACTGCAGTGGCGGGAGAGGGACCTTATATTATCGATAGTGAAGGCAAGCGCTACCTTGACGCAAGCGGTGGCGCAGCGGTTTCATGTCTTGGACACAGTGCAACTGATGTTACAGAGGCGATAAAAAAGCAGGTTGATATTTTGGCCTACGCCCACACCTCATTCTTTACCACCGAACCTATGGAGCAGCTTGCTGACTACTTAATAGATAGGGCGCCAGAAGGTTTGAGTTCGGTCTATTTTGTATCGGGTGGTTCAGAAGCTGTAGAAGCGGCCATAAAATTGGCTCGCCAATACTTTTTAGAAGTAGGTCAGCCGCAGCGTAGGCACCTTATAGCGCGCCGTCAAAGTTATCACGGTAATACCCTCGGTGCCCTTGCAGCGGGCGGCAATCAGTGGCGTCGTGCTCAGTTCGAGCCCCTGCTTTCGCAGGTCAGCCATTTAACACCCTGTTATGCCTACCGCGAACAGCTTGCAGGCGAGACAGATGCCGAATTTGTAGCACGCCTAGTCACTGAACTTGAAGATGAGATCATTCGCCTGGGCTCAGAAAATGTTATGGCGTTTATAGCTGAGCCAGTAGTGGGTGCAACCCTAGGTGCAGTGCCTGCCCTTGATGGATACTACAAAGGTATTCGTGAGGTGTGTGATAAGTACGGCGTTTTACTAATACTTGACGAAGTGATGTGCGGTATGGGACGCACAGGTAAGTTATTTGCGTGCGAAGATGATGGCATATCGCCTGACCTGCTAACCATCGCAAAGGGTTTAGGTGCTGGGTATCAGCCGATTGGCGCAACCTTAGTCAGTGAAAAAATATATACAGCTATTCGCGACGGTAGCGGTTTCTTCCAACACGGCCACACCTATATTGGACATGCTACGGCCTGCGCGGCTGCTTTAGCGGTTCAACATACGATTGAGAAGAATGGATTATTAGATCGTGTTATCAAATTAGGTAATGGCTTACAACAGCGTCTGCATGAACGTTTTGACGCACACCCTTATGTGGGTGATATTCGTGGCCGAGGTCTTTTCCGCGGTGTTGAATTGGTTAAGTCTCGTGAAACGAAAGCAACCTTCGATCCAAATTTGAAATTGCATTCAAAGATTAAAGCAGCTGCAATGAGTGAAGGACTTATGTGCTATCCCATGGGTGGCACTGTTGATGGACTAAACGGCGATCACATTTTGTTAGCTCCTCCCTTTATTTTAAATGAAGGGCATTTAGATGAACTGGTTGAAAAACTGGGTAGGGCGATCGAAAAAGGTTTAGAAGCGGCCAAAATATAGGAAAGCAGATGCAGTCAAGATTGAGTGATTTAAACGAGCAGAACATGACGCCAGAGCAAGCTCGGGTCGTAAACGACATTCTATCTGGACCGCGCGGCAATCTAGATGGTCCTTTTCTGGCATGGGTCCACAGCCCGGTTTTAGCTGACCGTGCTCAGGCACTGGGTGCTTTCTGTCGGTACGATACGCAGCTTCCACTGCGATTGTCGGAGCTGGCGATATTAGTTACAGCCGGCCAATGGCAGTCGCAAGCAGAGTGGCAGATACATGAACCTATCGCTCGTTCTGCCGGATTAAGTGCAGACATCATTGATGCATTAAAAAATGGACAGCGTCCAGATTTTGAAGATACTGAAGCCGAGCTTATATATTTAATAGGGACTGAGCTCTACGAAACGAGGCGAGTATCAACTGCGCTTTATGAGAAGGGTAAAGACCTTTTTGGTGAGGTCGCATTGGTAGAATTGGTCGGTATCTTTGGATACTACGCATTTGTTGCGATGACACTCAATGTATTTGAAGTGCGTCGAGATACGGATGTTCCTCTTCCCTTTAACGAGCCTATTTAGGTGCGTTTGTAATACATGCCCCATGATCGTTTTTACATCGATAGGTCATTTATTTCTATAGACTTTCTTTATAAATTGTCTTTTTACATATCCACGAAATAGCCATATTCAGCTACACGTATGAGTCTGAGTTAACCTGATCGACCAGGTTTTCTTGCTGGACGCGAGCTTGGTTTTCCAGCGCCTGAGCCCCCAGACGGTTTGCCAGTGCGGGCAGGTCGAGTTGATGAGTGCTTAGTCTTTGCCGTATCAGCAAATTTATCGCCCCCCTTTCGACGATCTGTACCCGCTTTGGCCGAGGCTTTTCCTGTTGCAGGTTTACTCTGCCCTGCTTTTCCTGTTCGTGCCCCTCTTTTATCAGATCGGTTACCTGATCGGCTCTCTGAGGAAAAGTCGTCTCGGTTACTGCCCTGTCGACTTCTTCCCGGTTTAGCACCCTGTTTGGCCCCGGCCTTAGCATTATTGTGTGATGCTGATCCCGCTCGAGTCTTCTTGGATGACTTGGTATTTTTGGACGCTTCAGAAGAAGAGTCTTCAACTGCTTTAAGCAGTACCGATAACTCTTTTTCTGTAAGGTCGCGCCAGTCACCAACGGCCAGCCCCTTAAGATTCACATTCATAATGCGCACGCGTTCAAGCTTAGTGACTTGATAATTGAAGTGCTCACACATGCGTCGAATCTGTCTGTTAAGGCCCTGAACTAGGGTAATTCTAAAAACAGTAGATGCCTCTTTAGATACAGCGCATTTTTTTGTCATGGTGCCCAGAATAGGCACGCCCTTAGACATCCCCTCAATAAAAGCCTCGGTGATCGGTTTGTTAACCGTTACCAGATACTCTTTCTCATGGTTGTTACCGGCGCGTAGGACTTTATTCACCAGATCGCCGTTATTGGTCAGAAATATTAGACCCTGAGAGTCTTTATCTAACCTACCGATGGGGAATATACGCGTACTGTGATTCACGAAATCGACAATGTTATTGCGTTCACTGCTCTCGGTTGTACTGACAACCCCCACAGGTTTATTCAACGCAATAAACTGAAAGTCCTCTTTATCGGGCGGGTCAATGAGTTGGCCATTGACCTTAATCAGATCTCCCGGCCCCACTTTTTCGCCTACGCTGGCACGCTTGCCGTTTATAAAGACGTTACCCTGCTCGATAAAACGATCGGCATCTCGCCGCGAACAGATTCCGCTCTCGCTAATGTACTTGTTTAACCGCGTTAACATAGGATTCAAAGCTTTGAAATTTAAAGCACAAGTATAGCAAGTGCTAAGGGGGTAGGACTAACCCCCTCTGTGAACCCTAGAGTAGATCTTTAGTTAGAAGAGTGAAGCCTTAGGTAGGGGAACACCCAGCACCTGATTAAATAAAATAGAGAAGCTCAGTATGACAGCGATCAATCCTATAACTAGCCAAAACCACCCCTTGGTTGTGAAACGGTCATGCTGTGAAGGCAGTACCAGGCCAAGTCCAAGTAAAAGAGCGCTAATATAGAATCCAAGAAATGGCATTAGCGCAACGGCCATCATCATAACGCTTGGAACCGCAAGCATACGAAGTTTTGAGCCCTGAATACGTTGCTCAGTCACGTGACGTGTAATAATAAGCATTACACCAGCTAAGCCGATTAAGCAGAGCATTGCCACTGCAACTGTATGGGGAAACACAGCCGCATCAGGGTTTAACTTACCTGACAAACCGACAACAGTTGCTGCAATGACACCGAATATTGCGAATCCAATTAGATCCTTAATCACGCTCGCCTTTGGCGCTCGTTCACGTTGCTCCTCATCGGTATTGTTACTGCGGTTAACGATCGATTTGATCTTAGGCACAAATGGGTAGATAAAGCTCATTAGCGTCAACGCAATAATAACCATGGAAAGAGGGCGTCCAAAAAACTGCCCCCAAAGGTCACCTATAGCATCGCCGATCGTCCAGCTCTGAACAAAGCCCTGTTCAGCGATACTGCCAAGAATAAGTCCCAATACGATGGGGGAGGTAGAGAATCCTCGTTTTGATGCCAGCCAACCAACGATTCCAAGTAGAATCATAATAACAACATCTGAGATGCTATTTCGAATAGCAAATGTTCCGATCACAGTCATAAACGCAACGGCGGGAACTAAGGCTGCTTTTGGTGCTCTTACAATAGCTCCGTATGCAAAACGGCCAATGATCAGACCGACTGGAAGCATCAGTATGGTTGCAAGCAATAGTCCAAATATGAAGGTGTATACAATGTCGGCGCTGCCAGAGAAGAGGGATGGGCCGGTTCTTACCCCCTGAACAAGTAGGGCACCCAGAATAACAGCGTCAGGTGGCGTACCGGGTATGCCAAGTACAAGCGTGGGTATAAAACCGCCGCCAACAGTCGCGTTGTTGGCCGACTCGGTGGCAATGATTCCTGCGGGGTTCCCCTTGCCAAAGCTATCTCTATCCCGACTTGAGCGCCGCGCTTCAGAGTATGAGACTAACCCTGCAATAGAGCCGCCAGCGCCCGGTAAGGCTCCTACAAGTGTTCCAATAACAGAGCTACGCATTAAGTTGAATTTATTCTTCAACATAGTGGTCATCGCTTCTGGAAGCCTAAAGCCTCTCTTCTGCTCAGGTATTTCAAGGTGCTTCGCGGGTGTGGCCACTAGGTCGATAAGCACGGGTATGCAATAAAGCCCTATAAGGGCTGATACAGTTTCTATTCCGCCGAGTAGCGTTTGTGAGCCAAAGGTGAAACGCACTTCAGCACTTGTCTCCGAAACACCAATCATAGCCAGCAGCAGACCAAAACAAGCGCCAATAGTGCCCTTGAGAAAATCGCCAGTTGATAGCGCCGCTATTAACGAAAGTCCGAATATTGCGAGCCAGAAATATTCAACTGGCCCAAATGCTAGAGCAGCTTCTGCAAGGGGAGGTGCTAGAAGTAAGAGCGCTATAGCACCCACTAAACCTCCGACGACAGAAGATAGGCAGGCTATAGAGACCGCAAGATCCCCTTCACCGCGTTTTGCCATGGGGTAACCATCAAAGGTTGTCGCGATCGCTGATGGAGTACCTGGTGTATTGAGTAAAATTGCAGCGTATGCACCGCCGTAAATGGCACCTGTGTAGATAGCCCCTAATAGAATGAGGGCGCTGTCGGGTGGCATAACAAAGGTGAGCGGAACCAAAATAGCAACGGCCATGGTTGCCGTTAAACCGGGGATCGACCCGATGACTGTCCCAGCGGCAACTCCAAAAAGCGCCAGTGAAAGATTGAGAGGGGAGAGTGCATTAAGCAGAAAATCGATCATGGATGGGTTCCTACTGCCAATCTAGTGGTGCGATATAGAGCGCCCTTGCGAGCGCTCGTTTAAGTTAGATGCTTATTCAATAATGCCTGCTGCTTTAGCCGCTTTGATGTAACCTTCAGCTTTCTCAGCCATAAAGCTATCCATCTGAGCACCATATGGGACGTCGACAAGCGCGAAACCACCATCGATCATCTTTTTCTGGAAATCGGCATCAGCGTTGATCTTGCCAATAGCATCAGATACCTGCTGGCGCAGTGACTCTGGAGCCCCTTTTGGAACGGCAATGCCGCGGTAAGCACCTGAAACAAGGTCGTAACCTAGTTCACGGAACGTGGGTACGTCTGGGAATGCGGGGTGACGATTTTCCATGGCCACGGCTAGCATACGTACTTTTTCGCCTTGATTTGCGCCGACGGTGCTATAGCCCCATTCAGCCGTTACTTGGTTACCTAGCAATGCCGTTACAGCAGCTCCAGTGCCTTTGAATGCAACGTATGTGGTTTGAATGCCTGCCATCTCGTCAAACTTGACCTGTGCTAGATGGTTAGCCGTCCCTTTTCCTGAGCCTGAGAAGATCACTTTCTTTGGATTTGCCTTGGCGTTGTCAATCAGGTCTTGGAGTGTCTTGATATCACTGTCGGCATTGACCAAGACGGCATCGGGTGTGTAATGGAACCAGTAAACGGCCGTCACGTCATCGGTTTTAAAGCCGACGTCACCCTGCTGTGGTTTTATAACAATGTGGGGCAAGTTGATGCCCATAATGACGCTGCCATCTTCTGACATGTTATTTAACTGCGACCAACCAACCGCACCGCCACCACCGGGCTGGTAAGAGACAACCAACTGCTCGTTATATATTTTTTCAAAGAATGGCTGCTGGAAACGAGCGGTTACATCTGATTCACCGCCTGGGCCGAATGGAATGATGTAATCTACTTTGCTTGTGGGGAAATCGCTTGCCATGCTCAGGCCTGCAAGGCTTGATAGGGTAAGTCCGAGTGCAAGGTTTTTAAGCTTCTTATTCATTGTATATTCCTTTTCTTTTTATATTTTGGTGTCGCATTACTTTGTGTTGGTTTCGCTCTTTTAACTCCATGGAACTGTTTAGTTTCGCCCAAATGTTTAATGGAGTCCGGTGCTTTTCAGTTCTCCTCCTATTAATCGTCTTTACCCGCTTAAATCGCGGCGCTATTGATACTCCCTTAATGCTCGAGCAACATTTTCAACTGTTATGCGGCTGACTCGTTGGTTAGCTTCAGCAGTAACGCCAGCAATATGGGGCGTAAGTATGAGGTTGGGGCAGTCTCGGAATTTAGCTGCAGTATCTGCATCCATAGGTTCGCTACGAAACACATCTAATGCCGCACCACTGAGTTGACCGCTCTTCAATGCTTGAATAACAGCATCCTCGTCTACCACCTCGCCTCGCGATGAGTTGATCAGCACGGCACCCTGTTTTATCTGAGTTATCGTTTCGGTATTGATAATACGATCGGTTTCGGGTGTAAGCGGTGTGTGTACAGAGACGATATCAGAGTGTTCAAGGAGCGTTTCTAATGAGACTAGATTTACACCTGCTACTTGGGGTGACTTTATACTTATATAGGGGTCATAAGCGCTGATCTTCAGTCCAAGTGCTTGCGCTGATCGAGCGACGGCTTGAGCTATATGTCCAAATCCGATAAGACCGAGTCGGCGACCGGTTATTTCCCCCCCCTGACCTAATTGCGCTCGTGGCCACTTACCCTCGGTAAGCTGTTGAGTTGAGAAGTAACTCCCACGGATCAATGCCATTGCAGTACCGATTACATACTCTACGACTGATTGAGTATTGGCACCGGTGGCGGGAAGTACTTTTATATGTCTAGCTTCACAAGCCCTAAGGTCTATGTTGTCTAATCCAACACCTAGGCGTCCGATTACTCTTAGATTAGGAGCAGATTGAATGACGTCTAGATCGACTTGCGTGCGATTTCGAACAATAATCGCGTCCGCTTGTTCAAGGCTGGAGAGAAAGTTTGCGCGGTTATCTACAAGTTCGGGTGCGTAAACAACTTCGAAGGAGTCGTCAAAACCCGAAAGAGCCGTTTCATCCATGAACTCTGTAATTACTATTTTCATACGGATGTTTTTAGAGGCCTTGTGCACGGTCAATCGAGCATTTAGGGCCGCTGTACCTCTGTATTTTTTTGTTGTTATTATATGTTACCTCGCAAGGTCTTATAGAAGACTATAGCACCTGCTAGTACTGACAATAACATGAATTATCATAAAAGCTAGCCTAAATTTCACCTCGTTTGTCTAAAGTTTGGGATCTGTTGTGCGGATCTTCAGTTCTGTTTTAAACCACTGATTTCAATTGGTTAGTAATCGGTAATTACGTCAATAGAATAAAAAAAACCTGCGTTAACAGGTTTTTTAGTTTTAACGACTTGTATTCCCTTTGAGCCTATTTAAGTGTCTCAGAAGAACCCAAGAGGGTTAATGTCGTAGCTAATGAGCATGTTTTTCGTCTGCTGGTAATGGTCAAGCATCATCTTGTGTGTTTCGCGACCCACACCTGATTTCTTATATCCACCAAAGGCAGCATGAGCTGGGTAGAGGTGGTAACAATTCATCCAGACTCGGCCGGCCTCAACACCACGTCCCATACGGTATTGTGTATTGGAGTCACGCGTCCAAACACCCGCACCAAGGCCAAACGCAGTATCGTTTGCAATGGCTAGCGCTTCAGCCTCATCTTTGAAGGTACAGACGGATACGACTGGCCCAAAGATCTCCTCTTGGAATACACGCATTTTATTAGTACCTTTGAGCAGGGTAGGTTGTATGTAGTAGCCGTTTGAAAGATCACCTTCAATGGCATGCACATCACCGCCCATAAGTACTTCAGCGCCCTCTTCACGACCGATTTTTAAGTAGTTCAAAATTCGATCATGTTGCTCTTCGGATGCCTGTGCACCGACCATCGTTTCTGTGTCGAGTGGGTTACCTCGCTTTATTTGCTTGGAACGTTCAACCACCATGGCTAGGAATTCATCTGCAATATCCTCTTGTACGAGTAAGCGAGATGGACAGGTACAGACTTCGCCCTGATTGAAGAATGCCAATACCGCGCCTTCTACCGCTTTACTTATGAACTCCGGCTCTGCACGCATGATGTCATTAAAGAAAATATTGGGTGATTTTCCGCCCAGTTCAGTAGTCGATGGAATAATATTTTCAGCTGCACACTTCATGATGTGAGACCCTACAGGTGTAGATCCCGTAAATGCGATCTTAGCGATACGCTTGCTAGATGCTAAGGCTTGTCCAGCCTCTTCACCATATCCATTGACGACGTTAAGAACACCAGCGGGTAGAAGGTGACCAACCAGTTCCATTAGTAATAGAATGGTCGCTGGTGTCTGTTCTGCGGGTTTGAGTACCACGCAGTTTCCTGCAGCAAGAGCGGGTGCAAGTTTCCAAGCAGCCATAAGCAGTGGGAAGTTCCACGGAATAATCTGACCGACTACACCTAGAGGTTCATGAAAATGATACGCCACTGTATTGTCATCAATTTGACCAATTGAACCCTCTTGCGCACGAATACAGCCTGCAAAATAACGGAAATGGTCGGACGCTAGTGGAATATCTGCTGCGAGTGTTTCGCGGACGGCTTTGCCGTTGTCCCATGTTTCAGCGACTGCCAATAGCTCGTTATTTGCATCAATGATATCGGCTATTTTTAAAAGAATGTTTGAGCGCTCAGTAACGGATGTGCGACCCCAAGCCCCTTTTGCTGCATCTGCTGCATCAATAGCGAGGTTTATATCCTCTTCAGTAGAGCGCGGGATTTCGCAAATGACTTCACCATTCACCGGTGTAATATTTTTGAAGTATTGGCCTTTAACGGGGTCGACCCATTTGCCACCAATGTAGTTACCATATTTAGATTTAAACGAAACAACTGAACCTTCAGAGCCTGGGTTTGCATAGATCATTACATGACACCTTTTATGATTATTGTTGATCAAGAATTTTTTCGAAGTAGGATGTTAATCCGGTCTTTGTCTTGAGGTGTATCGGTCGAATGGCCCTTTTTGATTGGTACTTTAGTACCGAATGATAGGTATTCGTCTGGGTAGGTAAGGTGTATGCGAAGCTCT
>Ga0209137_1003596_pt1 | contig 12880 bp, 10 predicted proteins | sample SaaInl5LU_22_DNA_FD_184642 | JGI IMG/M metagenome (GOLD analysis project Ga0209137, IMG submission 184642) | Marine microbial communities from expanding oxygen minimum zones in the Saanich Inlet - ESP_105LU_22_DNA (SPAdes) (version 2) | ecosystem: Environmental > Aquatic > Marine > Intertidal... | reverse complement strand
AGTGTGGCCGTGAGCTTTGGCGGGGAACATCCGAAGTATCCAGCCGCCTGTTTATATTTGAGCAAATCTGGTCACACCCACCGACTCTGTCCTATGGGTGTTCTATAAAAGCCGGATGCTTTTTCTGAAGACTTTTCTTGTGCGACACCCTGCGCGCCTCCTCGATTACAGGTCGTCGATTGCAAGTGGCTGATTTCAATGCAGCGCTTATTGCCAGCTAGACGGTATGCGGTATTAACGCAGATTCATTTTAAGCGTTGCTGCAGGCGCCTATTGCGCCCCGGATAGCGTTGCGTTTAATCAGGGTTTACTGCTGCCCTGCAAATAGAGCTAACGGATGGGGCATGTCGGGTCCTGATGCCGCCCATGCGCGGGTGGTTAATGTTTGTTCAGGCGTCCCTTGATTCAACAAAGCAGCGCCCATTGCAACACTACAAGCAACCCAAGCAAAGCCGACACCGTCTGCCAAAACCGAACAGGATGGCGGTCGGCTAAAGGGCGCTTTGACAAGGGCACAAAGCCCTTGGCTGGCTGGTGGAGATCGGCCAAAAATGCCGACAGGGCATCATAGCGACGCAGGGGATCTTTATGCACGGCAGTAGCAAGGGCATGATCTATCCAGGGCAATACGCCATTGCCTGCGGGGCGATAGCTAAGACGCTGCTGGTCCCGGGGGCTGCGCACATGAGCGACCGTCGTGCCGTAAGGTAAATTTCCCGTTAACATTTCGTAGACGATAACGCCTAGCGCGTATTGGTCGGCACGCCAACTCACCAAATCCCCCGAGAGATATTCCGGAGCCGTGTATTGCAATGTGCCGGGCATAAAGCCGAGCGTGCCCGCAGCAGCCTCTTCTATACCCGCAACGGTGACTGACCCTAAATCGATAAGCTTGACCGTACCATTAACGTCGATCATCACATTTTCCGGGCGTAAATCCTGATGCAACATTTCGGCACGGTGCAGCGCCCGCAAACCTTGAATAATTTGCGCTGCAATCACCCGCGCCTGCTGCAAATCGACTTTGGGATTATCGAGCATCCATTGGCGCAGAGTTTTGCCCTCTACGTATTCCATGGCGACATAGCACAGTGATTTTGGTTGGTGCGTGGCGGCCGCACGCACGATGTGCGGCGAACTCAAACGCTTCAGCACCCATTCCTCAAATAAAAATCGCCGCTGGGCGACCGGGTCCGTGGCGACCTCCTGGGGCGGTATCTTTAAAACAACTCGCTCACCAGTCTCGCCCTGTGCCAAATACACTGTACTGCGATCGGTGGCATGAATTTGCCGAATAACCCTATAGCCATCAACTAGCTGATCTGGGGCTAAACTCGCTACGGGTAATAAACTATCAGCATCAATGGGCGTAAGAGAAAAATCGGTATCCGCTAGATGCTCGACGCGCAGAATCTGCACGGTGGCGTTGTCGTCACTGCCCTGACCCAAAGCACTCTCGGCCACCATGCGGGCTGCCTGCTCGACATCGCCGCTCGCTAACGCATCGTCTAACAGAGGACTGCCAAGATAATCGACCACACCATCGGTAGCGAGAATAAATATGTCGCCCTCCTGCAGGGCAACACAACGGTAGTCAATTTCAACACTGCCTTTGGCACCCAACGCACGGCCCAAATACCGCTCGGTCTCCGAGATCACCCATTCATGGGGTTCTGTAAGGGACTCCAAGACACCCTCTCGGTAGCGCAGTACTGCGCTATCGCCCACATGAAAAATATGCCCACTCTGTCCTTTGATAACCATGGCCGAAAGGGTGCATACATAGCCCTGATTCATATCCGAGGACTGGGCGTGCTGAGACTGGGCGTACAACCACGAATTAAGCGACTCAATAACCCGGCGAGCGGATAACTTCACGCTCCAACTATCGGGAGTTGAGTAGTAATCACCGATAAAGCCCGTAACGGCCGTTTCTGCGGCAATACGACTGACCTTACTGGTGCTAATGCCATCGGCAACGGCTAGGGCTATACCCTTTAGGCTCAGCGCCGAATCGATAGGAATGCAGGCGGCGAGGGAATCTTGATTTTCATCTTTGGGCCCGGTGAGCGAACACTGCCCCAGAGACACGCGTATAGGTGACTCCTTTAACATCCCATATCATCCGTTATGCTGTTCGTTATTGTTAACAATGCCCCCTTACGGGGGCATTTTCAAAACAAACCAACGCTAGCGCGTTTTACCAAGCGTTGTAACCTAGGAATTTACCTGACATTTCGATTTTGACGCGATCACCTTTGGGATTAGCGACACGCTGAATCGACATTTCAAAGTCAATTGCCGACATAATGCCATCACCGAACTCTTCCTGAATCAACGCTTTAATCGTGGGAGCATAGACCCCAACAATCTCGTACAAGCGATACATACAGGGATCGGTAGGCACCATTTGGTCCCACACTTTGGTTGGGCATTCCGCCAGGGTTTCAACGGCATCCTCGGGCAATCCTAAAAATGCCACCAAGGCTTTGGCTTTATCCAGAGGCATGGCCTGCATGCCCATAGCCGCGGAGTGGGTCCAAACCGGGGACATACCAATGCCCTCGGCGATCTCTTCCCATTTCAAGCCCCGTTCACGCTTGATCGCAATGATCATGGCAGTCACGTCTTCCTTACTGGGAAAAGCTATATTCATGGCTTGGTTCATTATGTATTCCTTACTGTAGTAGCGAGTGTGTTTAAGCTTTTGATGCAGCGTCGCGGTTGACGCTCAAGGCTGCTTCCCGAGCAGGTGTCGTACGGGGGGCAGAGGCTTTGTAGTGCGTGGAATAAATCATCGCGCCAACGAAGGTCAGACCACCTACAAGATTGCCAATAACCGTGGGCAGTTCATTCCAGAAAATGTAATCAGAGATAGTGAATTCGCCGCCTAGGATCAAACCTGAGGGGAACAAAAACATGTTAACGATTGAATGCTCAAAGCCTAGGTAGAAAAAGATGATGATCGGCATCCACATAGCCATAATCTTGCCGGATACCGAATTAGACATCATGGCCGCGACAACGCCTGTTGATACCATCCAGTTGCACATTACCGCACGAATAAACAGGGTAAGCATGCCAGCGCCACCGGCTTCTTTATAACCGACGGTTCGAGATTCACCAATGACACCAATCTTCTGTCCAATCGCGTTGGGTTCCTCGGTAAACCCAGTGGTGAATATAATCGCCATAAAAATAGCGACGGTCAGTGCGCCACCAAAATTACCAATAAAAACCAAGCCCCAGTTGCGTAAAATAGTGCCTACGGTCACTCCAGGTCGCTTGTCGATAAGCGCTAAGGGGCAAAGGGTGAAAACACCAGTTAATAAGTCAAAGCCCAGCAGATACAGCAGACAAAAACCCACTGGGAATAACAGCGCACCAATTAAAAAGTTACCCGTATTCACAGCAATCGATACGGCAAAAGCAGCCGCCAGCGCTAAAATAGCGCCCGCCATATAAGCGCGAATCAGTGTGTCTTTGGTTGACATGAAGAGCTTTGCTTCTCCCGCATCAACCATTTTGGTCGCAAAAGCGGCCGGTTCAATGTATGACATTGTAGATCTCCTTAATGGTCTTGATTCAACAGTGTGTTTATTGCGAACTCATCGTGCATGGTGATGTGATGGGCACCCCTGGGAATAACGTCAGGTACCCTACAGGGCGTCGTAGGATGTCGGTCGCTGAGCTCATATTGCTATGACCACGGCATTCCGACACATCAATGACACCCTCATCAGTAAACGTCCTTAAGGAAGCGATGTTGGTTTTTCAATTCCTTAAAGTAGTTCACTGAATGCTCTGGCGATAACCCGCCGAATTCTTCGCCGATTGCGTGCAAGGCCGCTTGTACCCCAGCCGACATCGAGGTGGCATCGCCACAAATATAGAGATATGCACCGTTTTCTAACCACTTCCAAACATCTGCGCCGCGCTCCCGCAAACGATCCTGTACATAAATCTTGTGGTCTTGATCGCGGGAAAAGGCCAGGGAGATATCGGTTAACACACCTGCCGCCTGAAACGCCTCGAACTCTTCTTGATACAGATAATCGGTTGCCTGATTGGGGTTACCAAAAAACAACCAGTTACGCCCAGAGGCACCCGTTGCTGCCCGCTCATGGAGAAAGGCTCTAAAGGGCGCAATACCCGTACCGGGACCAATCATAATGACATCAGCGCAGGGATCTGCTGGTAGCAAAAAGTCAGCGGTTGGCTGGATGTAAACAGGCACCTTGGTACCGGGCACACAGCGCTCGCCCAAATACGTCGACGCGACACCCGAGCGATCACGACCACCGCGCTCGTAGCGGACGATGGCGATCGTGCCATGTACTTCCGGGAAATGTGTCTGAGGTGAGGAAGAAATTGAATACAGTCGTGGCTGCAAGGGCGCTAAACTCGTGATCACACGTGCAGCATCACCGCTGAACGACTGCAACCACTGCAATACATCCAGGACATCCGTACCCTCTTCTACACCCTGCTCTAGTGCGTTTGCGATAGTGGCTTGTGTATCGGTATCGGCAAGTGTTAACAAATAGGCAAGCAAATCATCACTGGGCTCACCCAAGCTTTTACGATGCAGCAATGCCTCCTGGGCGGTGCAGGGTTTACCATCAATAACCAGGCGCTCTGCACCGGACACACCAAGGTAGGCCAAGACCTCACTGATGAGCTCTCCGTCATTCGTAGGGTATACCCCCAGTGAGTCCCCCGCGCGATAGGTCAAACCGGTATCGCTCAGATCAACCGCAATGTGGCTGATCGCTTTACAGGAGCCCTCCCCCGTGAGCGGCGTTGCCGACAATACGGTGGCAAGTACAGGATAGTCCCGTGTACCCGGAACAGGGGCATTCTGCGGGAGCGCCCCCTCCCCGCCGCCTATGAGCGCCGCGTTTTCGGCCAATAAATCTTTCAGTACGAGACGAGTGTCTCTGCCACCCGGCGCACACAAATTCATATCGGCTTCGTTACCCGAGGCCAGTGCCTTCGCATAGGTATCGCAAAGATAGCCACACTGGCCGCAATCCTGCTGGCCCATCGCCGCCATCAGCTGCTGCTCAAAGGGTCTACCTTCAGCGAGGGCCATGCGTTCTTCTAGGGGCATCGTTTCGTCATGCCACGGATAGTCTTCATCCACCTCGGGGTCATTGGCGGGCTCGGCCTGCTGTGTCGTGCCTAGCCAACCTGATAAAAAGCCGTTAAGCCAAGACCGCTGCTCATCCGTGAAGGGAGCCGACTCCGGAACAATATTAGGAATAGTCATGGCGTCTCCTTAGGCCGATTGTGCCAAGGGAATATGGCCGAGTAGCTCCGCTTTTAGGGCGTCAATCGAAAAGCGATCGATAAAACCTCTAAAGGTTTCCTGGTCGTTTAGGCGGCGGCCCTGATAGCAACGCAACATGTTTTCAATGAACACCGGTACGTCTTCGACCACCACACCCGGTCGGAGCAACGTGCCAATTTTCGGGTCCGCGGCATAGCCGCCTCCAACAAAAATATCGTAGGCCTCGACGTCGTCATCACCCTGCATGACTTTACAGGCCATCAATCCGATATCGCCTATAACATGCTGGGCGCAACTGTGATGGCAGCCTGTAACGTGTATATTCAGTGGGTGGTCTAGCGTTACAACGGTTTCTAAGTAATCTGCAAGGGCAATGGCATCCCGCTTGGTATCGGCTGCGGCGAACTTACAACCGGCGCTGCCTGTGCACGCAACGAGGTTAGACCGAAGCGCGTTCGGCGAGGTTTCAAGGCCTAGCGCCCGAACGGACTCCTCGACAGAGGCCAGAGCATCCTTGGGAATATCCGCAATGATGATGTTTTGCCATACGGTTAATCGCAAGTCACCCGAGGCGAAGGTCTCCGCGATATCTGCCAGGCCTTGCATCTGCTCTGCGGTGAGTTTGCCAACGGGAACGCCCACACCGAGGTAATACAAACCGTCTTGGCGCTGGGCGTGGGCACCGATGTGGGCGTAGCGATCGATCTCCGTGGGCGTCGTCAATGCGTAGTCTGCTGCCGGTCTTAATAGTCCGGGAACGCGCTCTTGGACCTTGGCCATAAACCCGTCATGACCCCAGTCATCTAGCAGGTATTTGAGACGCGCTTTTTTGCGATCAGAGCGATTACCATGCTCAATGAATACTTTCAGTACGGCATCCGCTACGGCTATCACATGATCATAATGCACAACGAAGGGAGTCTCCTTCGCGAAATCTCCGTGCCCCGTGATACCACCTAGACCAACATGGAAGTAAATATCACTCGTGTCTTCACACCGGGCAGCCTGAAACGACAAATCATTCGTTTCGCCTAACATTGCTGCCGAGCCGCCACCGTCAATAGCGATGTTAAATTTCCGTGGTAAGCCGTATAACTCTCGAGAATTCACAATATGGTAATTCAACGCCACGGTAAGCTCCCGGGTATCGATCAGCTCTAGGGGATCGATGCCGGATAACGGTGACGCTGTAATATTGCGCACATTATCTGCCCCCGACCCCTTACTGATTATTCCCAGCTGACACAGGTCATTGAGAATACGCACCGGATGTTCAGGCGCAATTTCACGGATTTGCAGATTTGCTCTCGTAGTGACATGGGTATACCCACCACCGTATGCCTCTGCAATGCGCGAAACACCACGCAGTTGGTGGCTGGATATCACACCATTGGGTAGGCGCATACGGCACATAAACGCTTCCTGCGCAGGGGAAACATAGAACATGCCAAAATACTTGGTCACCAAAATGTCTGTGCCTTTTGGAAATTCTCCTTTCTGGGCACGAGCCGTAATCTCCGACCACCGGTCAAGGGGATGTCGTTCCTGCTTCATCTTTTCTTCGGGCACGAGCTTGCGTCCGAGGGCGATATTGTTTGCCTGCCCCTGGTGCATTAGCGCATCGGGGCCAGATGGTTCAGCAGAGCTGGGGGCACCTAAACCGGTTGTAATCGCCAAACCTCTTGCCAAGCCCTCCATATAAAGCTTTTGAGCTTCGGAAAACATCTGCTCGTTACTCACTACCGACTCCTTAACAGCGTTTTAGCAACACTTGCACCGCCCAAAAAACCTCTTTGGTACTTCGCCTTGAGCCAAGGAGCTTTGGCGACATCGTTTCATGAGCGGCACACTCAGGTATTCATTAAAGCAACACCCGTGCCATGTATTCGACTTAGCCTATTTCTGCCGATACTGGCGCGTTAACAGGCATCGCGTGCTCCAAGGAATCGGTCTAAAGAGCGTCGGCGCACACAATTAGTGCGAAAAATGCCATGTCATGGTGCAATTGCACCAAAGGTACGCCAATGAGACTTTTATCTCGCGATCTAAATAGCCACATTTTGCTAAAAAACATTTCGATATCTATTGAGAAAAATGGGGCAATCACAGGGATGCCCGCAACAATCACCGCTATAACGTTGGTTTTTATTCAAATAATACGCGCACCCCACATGACTGGCATGATTACTGCTTTCTATACCAATCGATCAATCGAGTATTTTTCCCAATTATTTTTTTGATCGCCCAGAAATCTGTCACATAGACAATGGCTCATCACAAAGTTTTTCATTTTGCCATTGTGGAAAAAGCCTTTAGGAGGGCCACTCAATGCATAAACTCCCCGGTCAGAAAGCGACAGCCCAGGGCCTTGTTTTTGGTAGTACCGTTTTTCTCAGCGCACTCGTAACACCCATCGCCTATAGCGATGAGCTCGCCCTCTCGTTAACCGATGCGATAAATGACGGTAAATTTCTATTACACACGCACACGCGTGCCGAAGCGGTGGACGATAGTGCAACCAACAACAAAGACGCCTCGGCTATTACTCACCGAACGTATCTGGGCTACGAAACCGGTAAAATCAATCATTTTTCAGCGCGAATTGCCTTTGAAAATATTGTGCACCTTATGGATGATTTCAGTGTTCCCGGGGAGACACCTAGGGGTTTTGATGTCGTAGCAGATCCCGAGGGTACCGAAGTTGAAGAGGCTTTTATCACCTATACGGGCTTCGATAAAACTGCCATTAAAGTGGGCAGACAATATTTAACTTACCGCCCCGCGCCACTTCACCGATTTATTGGCACCGTGCCCTGGCGTCAGAACTGGCAATCTATGGATGCCATTAGTATCGAAAATAAAAGCATCGATAACCTAACGATCAATTATGCGTACGTTGATAACGTTAATCGTATTTTTGGTGAGGATAATCCAAATAGAGATTTAGCCGATTCCCCGATGAGCTCTCACTTAGTGAATCTACAATATGAAGGATCACCGATAGGATCTATAGAGGGATTTTATTATCACCTTGATTACGACAAAGACACCCTAGCAGGCCCGTTCACAGATCGCTCTACACTGGGTGTTAAAATCCAAGGTAAGCGTGATATCAGTGACACATTAGGCTTTACCTATTTGGGAGAGGTATCCCATCAACGCGCTATTAAAGATAATCAAACTAGCTTTGACTCTGCGAACCAATATCGGGTTGAACTTGGTGTGAACAGCAAAACCGATTTTGACCTCGTTAAGAAACCCGGCATTAAGTTTGGCTATGAGGTGCTCGAGAGTGATGGTGGGCTGTCCTTCGCGACCCCCCTCGCCACTGTACATGCTTTCCAAGGCTGGGCGGATCGTTTCATTGGCTTCCCTAATGCTGGCGTCCAAGATCTTTACGTCGCAGCAAGTGGCACATTAATAGGCGGTATCAAATTGGTCGCTATTTTCCACGACTTCAGTACGGACGCTGGAAACTCAGATTACGGGCAGGAATTTGATTTTCAGGCTACCAAGAAGTTTGGCAAATGGGCGCTCTCGTTCAAACACGCCAACTACATGGGCAGTAATGAAGCGGCAGTGGGCGCTATTGGTCGAGATAAAACAGTTAGTTGGCTCTTCGCTGACTTCACGCTGTAAACCTTGGTCTTCGTCGCGTTTCAGCCCGCTGGGCGCGGCGGTTGACGGAACGTGTTCGGGGAGGGTGCCTCGATCGTAGCCACCCAACCCATCTGGGAATGACGGGCTGGGTGAACTGGATGTGATAGCTCCTATGTATGGCAACCCAAGTTCTAGGCGTTCGTGGCACACACCATCCTTTGAGCTCCTCAAGCTCTGACGCTCAAAGCCTTTTTACACGTAGGCTCAAGGCTGCTCCACCCTTTGGCTCAAGGCTCTCAAAAAAGTGTCAGGGGCACTCCCTTCGTTACCCTTGGATCAAAGTTAATACGGTGCGCCACTCCGCTGTAAGCGGCCGGTAAACCCATCTGGATTCCACGGGGTTTGTGCCTAGAGTAGGTGTCCACCAATTTAAGTGGGCACCTATTATGGACGAACAAGACATCCGGCCAAGAGTCATGAAGCCTCGACGCAGTTACTCGCCAGAGTTCAAGGCCAAAGTGCTTGATGAATGCGAAGCACCGGGCGCATCGATTGCCAGTGTCGCTATAAGCCACGGTATTAATCCCAACTTGGTTCATAAGTGGCGTTGGTCGGCGAAGCAGTCCGGTAGAACAGATACGTTCATTCCCTTACCAATGCCAGCAAGTTTAGGGTCCATGCCTGCTACTGTTCAACTCACCGTACAAATGGGTCAGGGCGCCGTCAATATCGACTGGCCGCTGGACGCCATCGATCGCTCTATTCCTTGGCTGCGAGCATTGCTACAGTGATCCGCATCGACGCCATCTGGCTGTCGCGGGAGCCATTGGATATGCGAGCGGGGCCCGATACGGCGCTGGCGCGGGTTGTGAACCGCTTCGGCGAGGCGAAGCCTCACACGGCTTACCTCTTCGCCAACAAGCGAGCCAACCGGATGAAGGTTCTGGTACACGATGGCTTTGGAATTTGGCTGGCAGCCCGCCGGTTGCATCAAGGGAAGTTCGCGTGGACCAAGCTCCGCGAGGGTGGCGCAGTCGAACTCGATGCCGACCAACTACAGGCGCTCGTTGTTGGTTTGCCCTGGCAATACGCCGGTCGAGACCGTGTGATTGACCGACAGTAGATAACACCAAATCTCGGCGCAAAATTCCAGAGAACGATGTCACCGAGATCGCACTGGCAACACGCCATCCGTGTTGCCATAGTGGCTCTATGGACTCAGCCCTTGATCTCAATGCACTCACCCCCGAACAGCTTCGTCAGCTATCAGGCGAATTACTGGAGGCATTGGCTGATAAAAACGAGCGACTCCAAACTCAGTCTCAACAAATCGAACAGCTCTCTACAAAGAACGAACAGCTCTCATCAGCGAATACGCAACTCACCGTCCGCAATGACAAACTAACCTTTGAACTAGCGCTGTTAAGGCGTCACCAGTTTGGCCGGCGCAGCGAACAAACCGGCAGTGGCCAGCTTCGCCTGCTTGACGAGATCGTCGAAGAAGATATCAGTGCGATTGAGCGGGAGCTTGACGAGCTTACAACGGATGTATCCAAGCCTGCCGCTGAGAAGCGGCGGCCCAAGCGCCAAGCGTTGCCCGCGAACTTGCCGCGCACCGAGATCCGCCACGATCCCGACGCCACTACCTGTGGGTGCGGTTGCCAAATGGTGCACATTGGCGATGATGTCAGTGAGAAGCTAGATTACGAACCCGGTACGTTCTCCGTTGAGCGCCACATCCGCAGCAAGTGGGCGTGCAAGACCTGCGAGACGATTGTTCAGGCGCCTGTAGCACCTCACGTAATCGACAAAGGCATTCCCACCACCCGGTTGCTGACCCATGTGCTGGTCTCAAAGTATGCCGACCACCAGCCACTGTATCGGCAGAACCAAATCTTCCAGCGGGCAGGGATTGATCTCCCACGCTCCACACTCTCGGAATGGGTGGGTCGCTGTGGTGTGGCGCTAACACCGCTGGTGGACGCGCTCAAAACCGCTGTGTTAAGTCAGGCCGTGCTGCATGCCGACGAGACTCCGGTCAAAATGCTGGAACCTGGCAACAAAAAGACAAAGACAGCCTACGTGTGGGCCTTTGCTACCACCCGTTGGTCTGAGGTCCAAGCCGTGGTTTATGACTTCCAGCCTACACGGGCGGGTGAAGTTGCCAGAGCATTCCTGGACGATTGGGGTGGTCATCTTGTGTGTGACGACTACGGGGGCTACAAAGCCAGCTTCAAACCCAAAGACGACGCCAACAATCGAGACATTATCGAAGTAGGGTGCTGGGCACACTCACGGCGGAAATTTGTGGACTTAGTCGAGGTACAGCAATCGCCCATTGCCGCCAAAGCCGTGGAGTACATCAATGCGTTATACGATATTGAACGCGAAGCCAAGGCGTTATCCGCGGGCGAGCGTAAAGCGTTCCGGCAGGAGAAAGCCAGGCCCATTATCGACGCACTGTACGAGTGGCTGGTTGGTCAGCGCGCTGCGCTGACCAAGGGCACGCGCACCGCGCGCGCCATCGACTACACGCTCAATCGTTGGGATGCCCTGATCCGTTATCTGGGAGATGGCAACCTACCGATTGATAACAACTGGGTGGAGAATCAGATCAGGCCTTGGGCTTTGGGCAGATCCAATTGGCTATTTGCCGGTTCACTGCGAAGTGGTCAGCGAGCCGCGAACGTGATGACGCTGATTCAATCGGCAAAGATCAACGGACTCGATCCGCAGGCCTACCTTCAGGATGTACTGGAAAGACTGCCCACTGCTAGGCAGGCTGATCTTGAAACTCTGCTCCCGCACAACTGGCAACCAATCGGCAAGGTGTGATCACCGGCCGCTTACACTCCGCTGGCGTTACGGGCTGTATAGACAACCGAGGCTGTTTAAATAACGCCATATCCGCCAGCGCCTCACAGGCCTTTAACGTTTTGGTGGGTATCACCTTGGGGCATTTCTGACTAAAGCGAATGTCCACGCAATACCAGCGCGGGTGCGATGCATCAGCTTTGGGGTCGAAGTAAGGGCTTTCAGCCTCGTACTGGGCCGGATCAGGGTAGGGATCGGTCACGATGTCTGCGATGCCGGCCACACCGGTTACGCGACAGCTTGAGTGATACAAAAACAACCGATCGCCCTGGCGAACAACATCCCGTAAAAAATTACGCGCCTGATAATTACGGATCCCGTCCCAGCGCGCCACCCCCTGAGGTGATTTAGCAAGGTCATCGATACTAAAATCATCAGGCTCGGTTTTAAAAAGCCAATAGTGCAATAGTCTTACTCCTATGTTGCCAATATTTACGAGGCGATAAAGATGTTTTGCCTATAAACACCCAATAAATGGACTGTCTCAGTATCTCTTAACAGTTGGACTGCCTCGGGATCTCTCAACAATTAGACTGCCCCAGGATCTCTCAACAGTTGCATTGCCTAAGCCCTGTGGCCAGCCACGGCCATCAGCGCCAATTCGCTACTCGAAGCGGACTCCGTTACCAACCAATCGTGTCCGTGCCTAACGGACGGATGCTGAGGTTGTCGGCACGACGAATTAACCACCAATATAGCGCCATCGAACATGCCACTAGTGCTTCTAAAGGCAAAATGCGTTCACCGGTATGATAATCGAGACACACTGGATGCGGCCCATCAAAAAACGTTAGCTATCATCACAAGGGTCGGACCCTTCGCCCTCATTGCGCAGGCTGGGCATCAGAGGTTGGCATGCATAGCGGCGCTTGCAAGCGGGGACCATAAGTCCATGAGCAGGCGCTCATCACGGTGGCAGCAAGGTGATAAAAACGGGATTTTTGCGCGTTTGTCTTGAGGTATAGGACAAATAAACGGCCTGTTGGGAGTAGATTTCCTCACTGATACTGCCGACTGAACGGGAGAAGTTCGCGAAGTACCCGTGTATTGCCCTGAAAAGTTGTTGGCTGTGATGATCGCGCAATTCCTATCCGTCCATTCCTGAACGAGCAG
>Ga0209137_1003595_pt1 | contig 12881 bp, 10 predicted proteins | sample SaaInl5LU_22_DNA_FD_184642 | JGI IMG/M metagenome (GOLD analysis project Ga0209137, IMG submission 184642) | Marine microbial communities from expanding oxygen minimum zones in the Saanich Inlet - ESP_105LU_22_DNA (SPAdes) (version 2) | ecosystem: Environmental > Aquatic > Marine > Intertidal... | reverse complement strand
TATGATACTGTATTTTGTTAATATAGTTTAAGGAGATGAAATTAAATGTTTTTCTAAAGTACTAAAAATTCACTTCATTTATTGAAAATTTTAATCCTCAATTAGAGTTGCCGCAGCTTTATCTAAAAACAATTTTGCATTGGGATGCCTTCGTAAAACAGAAGCCGGACAATTTTCAGAAATAGCGCCCTTCAAAGCTTGATGAACTGCTTTTGCTTTTCGAGTATCGGGCACCACACAGCAGATTCGAAGGGCATTCATAATGGCCGGAATGGTCAGGGTCAAGGCTTCTTTAGGCACTGTTTCTAGGGAATCAAACCATCCCTCGTGGAACTGTTGCTGTCGGCACTCCTGATCCAACATCACTTTTTTTACAAGCAGCGGATCCTTAAAATTGGCCACTCCGGGATCGTTGAATGCCAAATGTCCGTTTTCGCCGATTCCAATACACGCCACATCAATGGGGTGTTTGGATAAGGCCGCGGAATATCGCTCTATCTCGGCCGCAATGGAAGGGGCATCGCCATGAAGGTAAAACACTTTTTTAGGCTTTACAAACTCCAAAATTCGGGTTTTTAAATAATGTCTAAAACTTGCAGGATGATCGGCTGCAATCCCCACATATTCGTCCAAATGAAAGACAGTGATGCGATCCCATGGGAGGGTTTCTTTTTGTAAATGTTCTAAAAATTGAAATTGGGAAGTTCCTGTGGCGAGTATCAGTCTTGCTTTCCCTAGGGTACGAACAGTTTCATTCAAATCCAAGGCAACCTGCTGTGCTGCGGCTTTCCCTAGGGCTCCGGCAGTAGGGTAGATGGAGACGGAAAGTTGATCCACGGTTAGCGTTTTCATCGGCTTTAATATTTTCAGCAAGATAGACCTCTTTTTATTTTAAAAAAGGTGCTCGGATGGGAACTATTCGTGAAACTGTTTTTATTGCTATCCATAGGAACAATCTCGAGAAACACAGTCAAATTGTAGTCCCGGTTCTTCGTATTTAATTCGAATGGGACTATTCAAAATCTCCAAATATTTTTTTTCTACCGCTTCCTTTTCATTTTCAAAAAGTACCTCATTTTCAAGCATCAATACAAGCTCTTTAATCACTTGATCTTTTGAGAGTCCATACCTTAAATTTACAAGTCCATCAATGACCAATTGACGATAGGCGCGAATGTTGTCCTGACGAATATCTGTTTCTTTAAATTCTGATTTAAAGGCTTCTAAATAGACTTTGCTTTCATTCAAGAAACCCAACAGAAACCGATCTCCCAACACACTATAGCCCGAGTAATCCGTTTGAAATTCGATCCATACCGGACGATTGTATTCAAAAGGATTTGCTCCTCCATCGTCAACCTTTCGCAGTAATCTAAAATACTCTTGGTCTATCTTTTTACTGGAATAGTTTTTTATATCGACCGTTCTCAAATTCATTTTAAATTGGACACATTCGATGATACAATCACTTCGAAAACCCGATATATTTTCATCTTTTTCAAAGTGAGATGCCAAATTCAGATACGTATCCAGCTTTTGACCATTATCTCGGATGAACTTTCTGTTCATCTGTGTCGTTATTTTTTTGCTCAATGCAATGGCATCCGCATAAAGCTCAATCATTTCGGGCTTTTGCGCTGAGTCGAGATGTAAAAGAGCTTGAATACGATCGTACTCCAAAATAATTTCATCCGAATAATACGTCTTTAAAAAAGGGAGCGCACTTTTGCTAAAATAGGTCAATTTTTGGAGCATTTCTCGTTCTTCCTCCGGAAATACAGGTTTTAATTTAGATAAATAGCCGTCAAAAACAAAGCCGTACATTTCTTCTCTGCGAGGCGTTTCAAAAATAATTTCAACCCATTCCCCAGAAATTGTTTTTCCCTCATCTTCAACCGTCATTGATTGCCGGGTTTGATTCCTAATTATGACCTTGGTTGCATATTCAAGTTTTGCAATTTTGTCTCCATTTAAATCGGGCGTTGCTCGAACGTTTAATCCACTTTTCGCATTGATATAAACGATTTTTTGTGCCGCAACCTCAGTCATCATCAAACTGCAAATGAGGAATAAAATTGGAATGAATTTCATCTAATCTAAATATTTGGTGATTGATACAGCCAAATCAGTAATGTTTTTTATCTCATTTTCAATGCGCTCAACATCTTCGTTTTTAACTCCAGAGTAATTGTAAGATTTTGTTTTTAGCGTTGAAAGCCCAATGAAAGACGAAGGGACAAGTTCACCTCGAAACAAAAAAACTAAGGTGTTCTTTGAAAAAAAGAAGCGGAAAGAAGGACGTCTTTTGGCCAAATCTATCAGACCTAACTGGACAGCAGGACTTAAGTTTTTTACAATTTCAGCTGAATTTTCTTCTTTTTTTCCAGTATATGAAAACGAAAAAAGTTTGTTGAATTCATCCGATTCTAAGTCAATCTCTTTGCTGTTAAAAACATTAAAAATACCTCCTGCAATTTCGGGCTTTAACAAAAACTCTACCGAAAGAGGCTTCACGAGTTTTATACAGATGTAATGATTGCGTATTGTTTTATATCGGGTAATTCCTTTTCTTCGTCGTTTTTTTATTTTGTACGTATATAATCCAGAATTGAAATAATAGGATTTAGACTCTACATTTTGGACACCATAAAACTCATCTTCCACGGATATCGATTGATCGCCTCGAAAAAAAACATGGGGAAATTGAGTGTTTAAGGCATCCGCCTTTTCATAACTCAGCTTGGGATCATACAACCAACTGTTTTTTTTAGCTACTTTTTGTTTTACAAAGTCTTTGATTAAGGATCTAGATTTAGTGGCAAAGACCCTACTTCCAGTAATAACTACGAAAGAAAGCATAATAAGATGCTTTCTGTACTGAACCAATGGTTCATTTTCTAAATTAAAAAGTATTATGCCGAGCGAACCAACAACAAATAATAGCAGTATCCACGATAACCTATTGATTATGATATGCTTGGGATGGGCATCGATATATTGCTGTTGCGCTAACAATTCGAGCCTATTTTCTTCAATTTTCCGACGGGTTTCGGCACTGATAAAATCTTCGGGGAAATCAAGGGTTTCACCAGCATTTTTTGCCGCTGCCTGCAGGTCCTCCTCTGTATAAGGTAGGCTATAAAAAAAACGAGGAAAAAATCTTTTCTTCAAAATCAGAATTCTATGGTTACGTTTTTACGATCTTGGGGAGCTCCCTCAAAAAGATTTTCTTTTTTAAACCCAAACATTGAGGCAACAATATTAGAGGGAAAAACCTCCGTTTTGGTATTCAATGTATTGACGCTTTCGTTGTAAATTCTTCTGGCTGCAGCAATTTGATCCTCGGTTTCTTCAAGTGCTTCCTGAAGATCAAGAAAATTTTGACTGGCCTTTAAATCGGGGTAGTTTTCAGCCACGGCAAACATGGATTTCAAAGCTTCACTAAGCATATTCTCCCCTTTGGCCATTTCGGACACATTTTGATTGGAGGAGCCTCTCAGAATAGAAGTTCGGGCTTCGGTCAGGGCTGTTAAAACACCTTTTTCGTGTTCCATATATCCTTTCACTGAATTTAGGATGTTGGGAATTAAATCTGCTCTTCTTTTGAGCTGGATGTCAATGGAAGAAAAGGTCTTTTTTACATTGTTTCGGTAGCGAACCAATGTATTGTACACCAATATTAATCCCAGTAATAAAACGCCTGCGGTTCCGATGATCATTTGCATAATTTTTAGTTTATGGTTAATTAAATTCTAGTTTATCAATTTTCGATAGTGCTACTAAATCTTCCGTCAAAAAATAGTTTTTGATGGATGCGGCCAAATCGTCTTTATTTAAGTTTTTGTTTTCAAGCGGATAAACCGTTTCAATACGGTGAATATTTGTTCCATCTATCATTCGGTGTAAGCCCCGAATTATTTTAGGACAGGAATCCGTTACACTGGCTTCCCATTCGTTGTAAAGTCGGTATTCGTAGATATGATTGATCGCTCCGACATAATAATTCCCATACTCATAAACAAAAAAAGCTTGAAGTGCCCCTTGGGCAAAATAGAAATTTTTGGAATAGCTGAACGAACCCTCTATAGCATCCCAATGCTGAATTTCTACAAAACGTAAGTCCCCTGCATCATCAAAAGAAAGCATGGTTTTTTTATACGTACTGTACGGCTCGTTGGCATGGACAAAAAAATACTCCCCATGGTCTTCTTCCACTTCCACTTTGGATGTATCCACCAAAAATGGAACATTATCTGAACTCCTTTTAAACAGGGTGTACACCTGATAATTGATTTTATTTTTTTCAATCCGTGCATATTCCTCCCTGATTTTTTGAATCTCTTGGGTAAGGTTTTCGTGGGGATACAGCCGACTTGATGTAGGCGATAAACAAGATGAAACGGTGGCACTGGAAAGTACGGTCTTGTGCTTGCTACCCCCAAATTGTTGAGTAGTCGACAAGTTCCCAACATACCCCTCCGTTCCTTTGTCGTGAGCAGCGTTAAAATCTGAAAGATTTACAAACTGTAGCCAAAAGACGGCAACAGTAAGAAGGTTTGCTAATATCACCAAATAATTTATATAGTAATAACAAGATAAAAAAAATCGGGAAAAAACACCAACTCTTATTCGTTTATCCGGTTTTTTTTGAAAAAAAGGGTGACGTTACCTTTGCAAATAGATAAATCCTTTTTCTACCACGTCACCTATGGTGACAATATAAAAATAAGTCCCGATGGGCAAAGGATTGCCGTTGTAATATCCATCCCAATCGTTTAAATAATTGCTGCTCTCATAGAGCTTTAACCCCAAACGATTGTAGATTTCCACCTTATAGTTTGAATATTTTTGCAAGCCTGAAATTTCAAAGGTATCGTTGAATCCATCACCATTGGGAGTAACTAGATTGGGAATCAAGATTTCTTGATAGTCGAGTAGGGTAACCGTTGAAATAATGTCGTCTGTACAAGCATAAAAGGGAGTCAAAACCACTCGGAACTGCTGTCCATTGTGGGTTAGATTTGCGTTTACTAAAGTCAACTGATAAGTATTTACCCCACTAAATTCAGTGTTATTCACAAGGTTTTGAAAACTAATCCCATTGTCAAAACTTCGCTGCCATTGATAATTCACTTGGGTAGCCGCATCATTGAGTAGTTGGAAAGTAAGGGTCGACCCAAAAATATAATCCACACTTGGAACGAGATAGGCTGCGGAGTCCGGAGCCGTTTGTTGCTCCAAATAATCCGGCACTGCATTTTGGTCCCGATCCATGGGAGTTTTGTACGCATCTACCAAAAGTACTATTCCTTCTTCGTCTACCGATAAATCAGAAGTACCTACCATACCGTCCTTGTCTTCATCCTCAAAACCGGCTTCGGTTACATCATAACAACCATCGCCATCGCTGTCCAAATCGATGTCGTTGGTCAATCCATCGCCGTCCGTATCAATTTCGCCCTCTACGGTATTTAAAATTCCATCGTTGTCACGATCGGCATCACAGAGGTCGCCCACCCCATCTTGATCGGTATCCAATTGATCGGGATTGTATAGTGTCATGCAATTGTCATCGACATCGGGGATGGAATCGTCATCCATATCTTCGTTGTCCAAGGTCAAGAGTTCAACGGTTTCGGGGTCTAAGGTTTTATAATCTTCATCTATAGTCGCCTCGCTTACCGTAACAATAAGATTGGAATAAATATCTCCATCCAACAGCGGATCATCCACTCCAAAGAGGGGTATTTGTTGATATAAATTCCAATTCTCGGGTGTAAAAGTTAAGCTTGAAATTCCCAAAGCGACCTCCGTTAAATCCGTAATTACTAGGGATAGGCGAACCTCATCGTTAGGTAATTGAGTGAGTCGAATGGGTACCAAAGTTGAATTTTCATCTTCAGAGAGTATTTCAGGCGTTCCAATTTCCAAACCAGGAACATCGTTGTCGTCGTTATAAAAAATCACATCGGCTACATCGGAAGCTTTTAGCCCATCATAGGCCGCCTCTTCGGATACGGGATCGCCTGTGATAAGGGTGACTTGTTGCGGACCATCCAAAAGGAAATCATCCAAGCCCGTGAGTGTAATTTGATTCCGCTCCGGCTGATTCCAGTTTGCTTGCGGAATCGTTATGGAAGTTTCCAAAAGTGCAATCTCGTCATTTCCTATGGTTAGGCTCAACGGAATCGTAACCGAAGCACCTGAGCTGATGTCGGACAGTAATTCAAAATAAACGACCACGTCCGTGCCATCCTCGCTGGTTCTGTAATTATTGTCTTTTACTGTCAAAACCACCGCCGGGGCGTCATTGTCTTGGTTGGTCATTAGAAATGGGGAAATTGAACTGCTCTCAATCGCACCATAATAGGCATCGTCTGAAGTGATACTTTCCACACTAACTTCATAATCCACTGCACCATCAGGAAAAGGAGGAAAATCGTCTACACCAGTAATGGTAACCGTTTGGGTAATGTTCCAATTGGAGGGCGTAAAAACAAGGGAACTGTTGGACACAGCACCCTCCGCTGTATTGGAAGACACAAAATTGAGCTGAACAGTGGCTGTAGGTTGTGACTTTAAAACCACTTCAATACTGCCTTCATCTCCGCTTTCACCCGTTAAAGGATCAATAATTGTAATTTCTATACCTGCTTCATCATTATCAAGGGTCAAGCCCGTTAGGGTTTGTGAAACGGTGCATAAATAGGCAACATCTGAGTTACTCGCAACTTCCAGTTGAATCTGGAAACCTTGAGTTTCTTCTTTAACAAAATCATCTACCGCAACAAGATTTATCGTTTGCGTAACATTCCAAGTGAGGGGAGTAAATTCTAGCAAAAGATCTGCTGGGGCAATAGTTACCTCTTCTGGATTTTGATTGGTCAGTTGTATCGACACATTCGTTTGAGGGGCTTGGGTCAACCGGACTGAAAAAGTGGCTGTAGCTCCATTTTCTTTGATGGGATTGGTTATGGCGGTAACGAGAAAATCATAGTCATTGTAAACTTCTACCACAAAAATCTGCTCACAAAGGGTTCCATTTTTAAGAATTTGTAGGGTATAGGTTGTTGTACTCGCGGGCTGTACTGTAATACTGGAAGTGTTTGCTCCTGTGGACCATGAATAGGTGGCACTGCTAACGGTGGAGCTCAAAAGAGTTGACGCTCCAGGACAAATCCCGATACTGCTGTCTTGAATTTCATTTTCCAACACCTCAACAAAAAAGGCTTGACGCTCGCTTTCACAAGAATTGATCGATTGCGTAGCATAAATCAATTGTCCATCCAAGATGAGCGTTGAACTGGCGATCAGGTTTCCCCCCACCTCAGCATCATACCATTGGGTTTGTAATGATGAATCAATCGAACCCAACCTAATTCCCAGCTGCTCAATGGTTTGTAGTTGGGGTGTTTCACAAAAAGTCACATCCAACGGAGTGGCAGTTACCGAAGGCAATTGAGCCACCTCAATGGCAATCGCATTGGAACATGTTACCCCCGATTTTGTGATCTGTACGGTATAGGTGGTCGTGCTGGAGGGTTGTACATCTATACTGCTTGTTTTCGCTCCATTCGACCATAAATAGGTAGCACTACTCACTCCTGAAACACTGAGGGTGACCGTGTCACTGACACAAACGGAGGTGGCCGTTGCTGAAAGTACCGGATCAATCACTTCTACAGCTATGGTTTTGGAGCACACCACTCCATTTTTGGTGATTTGTAAGGTATAGTTTGATGTTTGCGAGGGTTGAACGGTTATTGTGGCACTGGTGGAACCCGTGGACCATAAAAAAGTTGCGCTGCTGACATTCGAACTCAGCGTAACCGTATCGCTGACGCAAACGGTTGTAGCCGTCGCTGAAATCTCCGTTTCGATGACTTCAATCTGTATGGTGTTTGTTGCACTAACGCCATTCTTGGTTACTTCTACCGTATAGGTTGTCGTCACGGAAGGCTGTACGTCAATACTTTGAGTGATGGCTCCATTTGACCAACGATACGTGGCGTCCTCTTGCGTGGCTGTAAGGGTAACGGTATCACTGGCACAAATCGTTGTGGCACTGGCTGTAATATTGGAAGAAAGGACCTCTATTTGGATCGTATCAGAACACCGCACACCATTTTTTGTGATCTCGAGGGTATAGGTGGTGGTTACTGAAGGCTGCACTGTAATACTGTTGCTTCTTGCTTCGTTTGACCATAAATACGAAGCATCAATGACGGTGGTACTCAAAGTTGCCGTTTCACCTTCGAATATACTTAATGATGATGCTGTAATGGCTGCATCTATGACTTCTATACCAATCTCTTTATTACAGGTAGTTCCATTCTTTTTTATTTCTAAAGTGTAGGTGGTCGTCGTGGAGGGTTGCACGGTTATGGTGGAACTGGTGGAACCTGTGGACCACAAAAAAGTGGCACCACTAACCGAGGAACTCAATGTGGTACTGTCTCCCAAACAGATGGTTGAGGAAGTGGTTTGAATATCATACTCTGAGGAAGCACAATCTTCATCCACAGAACAAATCTGAATGAATTTGACTCGCTGTTCATTCATTGCCCCCCCCGTTGCAGCTGTAAAGCCCCAATAGACATTGGGGTTCCCACTAAAAACAGTAGCTACAGCATCAATCAACACATCAAAAAGTAAAGTCCCATCATATGTAAGGGCTAAGGTACCTCTTGTTGCGTCCCATTGAATCAAAACCGTATGCCATTGTCCGTCTTCCAATTCATAATCGCTAATTGCGGCAATCACTTGTGAGTGCGAACTTGATCCATCGATATTAATATCAATGTGATCGGAAGCAGAGGGATCTCTACCACTGTTGTAATAGGTGTCAAATTCAATTGCCAGAGAAGGATTAATCGTTAAATAACCCAACCCCCCTCCACTGATTCCAAGACTGGAGGAGTTCGGCTGAAGCACAAAAGCAATCCCATCGGCTCCTGAATTATTTGTTCCAAGATAAATTTCTGCCTCTACGGTAAAATTTTCTTCGAGTGTAACCTTATTTTTACTCCAAACGGAGCCCGACTGACCCCCTAGATTTTCAGTGAGTCGTACATAGTCACTCACTAAGGTGGCATTATTTACCAACTCAAAAGTATCTGCATACAAACTGGAATCATATCCCGTACAATACCTCGATTCCAAAAAATCCGCCACGCCATTGCCATTGACATCAGCGGTTCCCTCTAAAGCATCACTAAGACCATCGCCATCCGAATCCAGATCATAAATATTTAAAATCCCGTCATTATCCGCATCGTCCAAACAGGGGTTGATATAAGCCTCCACTTGCAAGGTGGCGTTGATGGAGCCTGCCCCATTGTGATTGGTGTTTCCAAAAATTATTTCAAATCCTGCTTGACAATCGTAGGCGAAATTTGTATCCAGCGCCCAGTCAGGAACAGTGCTATCCATAAAAGGAAGCGCATCCTCCCTTCCTCCTGTATTGGTGTCTACCATCAATCGTATGGATCCTTCTGAGATTTCAAGGGTTGGATTTCCATCTCCTTGCCAGGGTCTCCACTTATTTTGTCCCGTTTGGACAAATCTACCTGAACCATTAAATTCCGTAGTTTCACATTGATATTCTACCGGATTACAACACGGGTCGCTTCTGAAGTGATCATTATCCCAATGAAATTGTGAAAAGCTCAATATTTTAACCCCGTTCAGGGTGATTTCTAAACCGTCGTCAAAACTGTTCGAAATATCAAATTTCACGGTACAACTTTCCAAAATATCTCCAGGATCAAGGTTCAGTGATACACTAATTGTTTTGGAAGTAATACCCAAATTTGCTTGGTTGGACGCTCCGCTTCCCTGAATTTGCATGAGCGGCGATAGTATGGGATATGTTCCGGTGCTGCTGCTTGAATAGTCGCCTTGTATCAACAAGGTGGAAGAATTTGTGTTGGGAGGGCATTCAATCGCGTCGGCAATTCCATCTCCATCAGAATCTTGTGCGGATAGCATACCTGAAAAAAATAGAAATAAAACACAGCTCCCCCACCTCAGGATACTGCCAAAAGTACTGTATTTTGGATGCGCGTAAATGAATATAGTTTTAGAGCATTAAGATAATTAAATTTGATGGAAAGCGGGAAAAAAGAATTCTTTTTTCCCGCTTTCCACGGTGAATTAATTATTACCCCTTTTTTATTACAACTAAAAAATCTGCGCAGGTCAATTTTACTAATTAAAAATGTTTTATTTTTCCCCAATTGAATTTAAAACGTATCAACCAAATGAAATTAAACGATCGAAACATCAGTTCAAAATTTAGAGTCCTCCACCGGTACTTAGGATTCTTTTTAGCAGGTATTATGTTTATGTATGCCTTGACAGGAATCACCTTGACCTATCGCGACAAGGAAACTTTTAAAAAGGAAGTCGCCGTGGAGCGCATCATTGAAAAAGGATTGGAAAAACCGCCCCAAATGCGCGGGGCAAAAAATATTGAATACAACCCAGAAACCGGAGCATTGACCTATATTCAAATGCAACCCCCAAAATTTTTGGGGATGATGGAAAATATGCACAAAGCTACCTCTTCTACTCCCCTTTATTTTTTAAATGTCTTTTTTGGAATCGCCTTGCTGTTCTTTGTAGTTTCCGCCTATTGGATGTTTCTGCCCAATACCGCCATTTTTAAAAAAGCAATCTATTTCACCTTGGCGGGCATTATTCTCTCCGCCATCATGATATTCGTCTAAATCGTTCATAACCTTTTGTTTCATGAAAAAACCCTCTAAATAGAGGGTTTTTGTTTATTGAGAATGTAGGAAAACCCTATTCCAAATAGTCCACCAATTGGAAAATATCGGAACTGATCAAAGAACGGATTTGATCTATCTTTTTGTTCGCTGCCACCACCTCTTTACTCATTGAAGCGGTATTGGAACGTCGGGTATAAATTTCCTCGAGACTGTCGTAAAAATCCACAGTGACATAGTTGACTTTTCGGTCGGTTCCCAGTTGATCCAACACCTTGGTAAGTGCCCATGCCTTCATCCCATTCGCCTTGTTGATCGGCATAAAAGTTTTGAGCTCCATGTTTTCGTATTCAAAGTTTTTATACCAATCTACATTCATATAATTCATAATTGCAAAATTTGCAGGTTTTGATCCAGCAGTTGAATTATTAAAGCCTCCTTTGTAAGACAGGTCGGAAGAAAAAATCTTCTTATACAACCCCAAATGCCTTTGTTGGATGATTTCCCACGCCTGTGCATCCAATCCCTCGGGGATTATACTCGTCGTACTGGTGGTGTTGCGATTGTCGGGCGTATAGAATTTGACATACACAAAAGTTGTCTGAGGATGGTCATGGTTTGGATTTACCAATCTCCACATCTCCCAGTTGGCCAGGAGACCTGCTTCTTTTTGTTGACGCCAAAGGTCTTTAAAATACTTCTCGTTTTCCAGGAGTTCTGCAACATCGGAATTGTCTACTGTTCCGTACCACATATTGATCCGCAACTCACCCTCTTGAGCCGTCAGAGAAAAAAATAAACTTAAAAATAGTACTGTAAAAAAATGCTTCATTGATCTTTGATTTATGATTAATACAATCAAATATAATAAAACCTTCTCAAAATTGAGACTTCAATTGAGCTGTGAAAATTAAAAAATAGTGCGGTGCAAAAAAATATGTGTTCAGCGCATGTAATTTAATAAGCCATTAAATCGCACGATTTTTCGGCTTTTTATTGGGAATTCTTCCTTGATTGCCCATCCCGTCAAAATCATTGGAATCGAAAGAATTCATCTTTTCTTTTCCTTTTCCTCGATGTTCTTTCCTGATGATATTCAATAAAAAATAGACGTAAATGACAAAAATTACAGCCCCAAAAATAAAAAGCGTTTGATTATTCATAGCAACTTGTTTTTATCGTCATTTCTTCTTTGTCGAATCACAAAGGCAAAAGCCAGTATCGTAACGGGCCACAATCCGACATAAATTCCTTCCAATTGATAGCCCGAAAACCAAAGGTATATGGAATACAAAAAACTTAAAAAGGCAAGCAGAACGGGATAGTATTTTTCTAAAAATTTCATTTTTTCCGAAAAGGTAGGAAAAATTTATAAATACTTATTTACAAACACTTTAAACCACTTCTATGGGATATTATGGCTCGTTGAAGAACCGTTAACTCAAAAAAAAAATCCAATCCTAAGTCTATTTTGACGCTGCCGTCTTTTTGTCCAAAAACAAAATCAAAAGACTCGAAAGCAGCATCAGCGCAGCGGGCAAATAGGCAATTGCCGGATCGCTCACTTTGAAATGCATCCCAATTGCACCCGCCATAAGCAGTGCCATCACCCCTGCCGAAGGGCGAATGGTTTTTTGGGTGATAAAACCGAGAAGTAAGCCCAAAGCCGCCAAAATTTTTAATCCCCCCACCAAATAGACCATCGTTTCATTCAGTCCATAGACGGCAAATTCTTCAACCATATTGGAAGCCCCTCCGCCACGGTAGAGGGTTGCTTTGTTAAATCGGAAAAACCAAACGTTGAGCACCACTGAGGAAACGATGAGCATTAAAAGATATTGAATGTATTTCATAGTGGTTTTTTTAATGTTTTCATAAATATCCATGAATTTACTAAAAAGTAAATTAAAGCCGGCATGGACTGGACAAAATTATCGTTTATTGACATCCTTGTAAATAGCGCACCCCCCATCATTAGTGCTAGTACAGCTGCACTCAACAAAATAATTTTTGGATTATTCAGCGGGAGTAAAAGTCCTATCCCACATATTATTTGAACAAGAGCAATCAAAACTCTAAATTTTGAAAAACCAAAACGTTCAAACTCCTCTATATAATAGGGAAGCGAAAGGGTCAGAATACCATAAGTAA
>Ga0209137_1003592_pt1 | contig 12898 bp, 14 predicted proteins | sample SaaInl5LU_22_DNA_FD_184642 | JGI IMG/M metagenome (GOLD analysis project Ga0209137, IMG submission 184642) | Marine microbial communities from expanding oxygen minimum zones in the Saanich Inlet - ESP_105LU_22_DNA (SPAdes) (version 2) | ecosystem: Environmental > Aquatic > Marine > Intertidal... | reverse complement strand
TCTTTATATATATATAAAATGAGCTCTAACAGTATTCCTATTGATTATGAAGAAATTTCTGACGATGAAAATGAAGAAGTTGTCGTCAATAGTGATGCGGAATATGACAATGATGAACCTGAAATTGACGATGATGACGATGCCAACGATGATGACGACATTGAAGATACTGATTTAGATGACCCTACTATACCCGGTGAAATTCAAAGTGATGAAAATCAAGAATTAAAAAATCCTCTTAATCTTGTCGACGAATATTTAAATGATTCAGATGACGACGAATTTGATGAAAATTATTTACAAAAATTTGACGCCAATGTGACGCAAAATTATATCAACGCAAATCACCCTGAAGTATTTAGTCATAACTTCGATGAAGTCACTAAAATGATGCAAATTCACCGCGATAAGGACGGCAATATTATTGACCCTTGTCATAAAACATTACCTATTATGACGAAATTTGAAAAAACTCGTATTATCGGTCAACGAGCTAAACAAATTGAAACAGGCTCTATCCCTTTTATTAAAGTCCCTGATAACATTATTGACAGCTATTTGATTGCCGAATTGGAACTACAACAACGCAAATTGCCTTTCATTATTAGACGTCCTCTTCCTAATGGCACCTGCGAATATTGGGACGTTAATGACCTAGAAATGATTCACTATTAAGAACCCATATATTTTAGATAATCATAAAATAAAACCAATTTTTATTTTGTTTTATTTTTATTTATATGTATTAAGTAATAAGTCGGCATTTTTTTTGCAAAATTTGGATGAATTCAATAACATAAATGTGTTGCATCACCACCTACAATTTGTTGTCACAAGTATGATTTTCTATAAACTTTTTCAAATCGGTATACTTTATTATCTATATACACCCAACAATTATCAGATTTATTATGTTTTGTTACTTCTTCTTTCGTATATTCCATATAAAATATACAAACAATAAAATATAAAAATATAAAGGCAAACTATTATATTTTTATATAAACAAAATGAATTCTTATGCTTGCGAGTATATTTGGCTCGATGGTTGTAACAATTTAAGAAGCAAAGTTAAAGTATTAAAAATTGGTTCGGACGATTGTATAGCTCTCAATATGATACCCGAATGGAACTTTGACGGTTCTTCTACAAATCAAGCCAATTCTGACGGCAACACCGAAGTCATTTTGAAACCTGTTAAAATTTATAAAGATAAGTATAAATTCATTAGCAATTGTAACTCTTGTAAAGAATACATTTTTGTTTTATGCGAAACTTATAATGTGAATGGAAAGCCTCATTCAACTAATTCTCGTCACCACGCAAAACAAATTTTTGACTCCTATTTAGAAGAAAAACCTTGGTTCGGATTAGAACAAGAGTATTTTATGTATACAAAAGAACATAATTGTATCCACAAAGAACATTTAAATGGTTTTTATTGTGGTATTTCATTAAGTAATATTCAAAGAAAAATTATGACTGAACACTTGAATTATTGCATTGAAACTGGTCTAAATATTTGTGGCACTAATGCTGAAGTGTCGCCAAACCAATGGGAGTTCCAAATTGGTCCTTGTAAAGGTATTGAATCTGGTGACCAACTCATTATGGCTCGTTTCTTGTTGGAACGAATTGCTGAAAAATATAATGCGGCAATTTCATACCATCCTAAACCAAAAGAAGACATAAATGGTTCAGGTTGTCACATTAATTTCAGCACTGAAAATACAAGAAATAAATGCGATAATAACGGCAAACCAGGTCTATCTTATATTTATAATTATATTGAAAATTTATACCGTTCTCATTCCGAGTTAATTAAATTTTATGGCGAAAATAATCACTTGCGTCTAACTGGAAAACATGAAACGTCTTCTTTTGATTCCTTTACCAATGGAATTGGAACACGCAATACTTCTATTCGTATTCCTTATGAAACTTATAAAAATTATTGTGGTTATTTAGAAGACCGCAGACCAGGTGCTAATATTGACCCTTATAAGGCAACTAGTATGCTTTTTATTAAATGTATTGGTAAATGATAATATATATCTATATAATATATTTATATAAAATAACTAATTTAATGTCGGGAAAAAAAATTATTAGAACAATTATTGTCTCTTTGTTCCAGAATTTTGCTTCTATGTTTGGTCGTTTAAAAAAAACTATTAAAAACGAAAAATAAATAATGATTCATTGATGTAATTTTAATAATAATTTAATTATTTTACAAAATAATATTAAAGATATAATATTAAAAATATATTATATTGTAATATAGAATGACATATTTTGAATTCTTTAGTAAATATAGTGACATGTTTTATTATTGGACTTTTTTATTGGGAGTTACAAATATTTCTTATAATTTTATTGAATATCTTTCTTTTTCACATAAATATGATTCTTCTCAATTGTTTAAACTAGAAGAAAGAATTCATATGCGTTTAAATAAAATTGAAAATAAAATTAACTTGCTTTATAAAATAAAACTAAATGAAAATAAACAAAAAGGTCCAGTTCCAGTTCCAGTTCCAGTTCCAGTTCCAGTTCCAGTTCCAGTTTCAGACCATAATGAAAGTTTAGTAAAAGAAGAATACATTCATACTGAAAATGAAAATAGTAATTTAGAAACGGAAGAATATGAAGACTCTGTCTGTGATACTAAAGAAGAACTAGAAAGTTTGGAAACTGTATCAAATATTGAAGATTTAAAAGATTCAGATGAAAATGTATGTGTCGACCAAAATGATATAAATGATTATTATAAAGAAAAATTTATTCAAGATAAACAAAGCATTTCTCTTTCTTTAAGCGATGTTTTAAGAGGTTGGTTTTAAATTTTTTATTAGTCTCAAAATAAAAAAAATATTTGTTGATAAATTAATGAAATAGAAGGTTATCTTTTACAACAAAAACAACCAGAACAGAACGTTATAGCTTTATATAATTTGGTTTTTACTTACTTTAACTTGTTTTCCATCGTTTACCACAATCCAGACAACTCACATAACAAGTCATCGGTTCATCTGCTGACCTCGTTTGCAACAAATAATAACTACATCTATTAGATTTACACTTACGGCATGTAAATGTATCCGTAGTGGCTTCCATTTTGTTTTCAAATTTGACTTTATCTCGGATGGTCTTTCTTTCTATAGCCTTTGCCCACTTCTGTGGGCACAACTCTTGATGCGTCATAAATGCTACATTTTGCGGTTTTATTTCTTTATTCTTTATTTGTTCTATTATGTTTTCATTTAAATTCATAAAAATACTTTTTATATGGTCCAAATAAATACAAACAAATGTCTTATTATCCCACTTTTTTACAATTTTGCGTCGATCCGATTCCTTTATCGCATAATTATATATCCCGATTTCTAAATTTATACTACTATTTTTGCTTCCTAATTTGGTTTCTATTTTATCGCGAATTTTGTCGCGAAATTGAGATGGATTAGGAATTGTTTTTACTGTTTTAGACATTAGTTAATAATATAAATATGCAATTTGTGTTTATATTATTATATTTATTTTTCTATTCATTTTTTCCTTTTATTTATTTTATTTTTCAATTACTGTCTGATGATTATTAACCTTTTTTGAATTCTGTTTCTATTTCCGTATCCGAATCTATATATTCTTCTTCTGTCAATTCTGGATCCAAATTGTCTAAATAATTGCTTCCTTCTTCATCTTCATCTTCATCCCCATTACTTAAATCTTCACTATTTGAATCCACTATAAATCCATCCTTTAAATATCCGGTTTTCGTCTTGTATTTATCCGAAATTTTTTCTAACTCATCTTCCTCCAATTCATCTTCTTCTGAAGTTTTACTTAAATCCTCAAAACCACCATATAACTTATTATACATCTTTTTCCACATTTCATCATTTAAATTAATATATTCATTATTTAATGATGCAACTAGAGCACAAGAACCAAAAAATAATTTTGTGTCTATCGGAGGAGGAAATTCATATTTATTTTCGTTATTATGTCTTCCTTCTGTCTTGGCATATAGTGCAACATTATATGTTTGTCCTTCATATTTTACACTCCAACTTACTTGCTTTATAAAATCTTCCGATTTCTTAAAACCACATTTCTTATAAAGTTCATTTTTATTAAACTCTTTTACTGTTAAATTGCGTAGAGTTCCATTCTTTTCTACAATAACTACTTTTAATGATGACATATTCAATATATTTTATGCTATTCATTACTATTGATTTGTTTTTATATTCTTTCTTTATTAAATAGGTATAATTTAGTTATAAATAGGGTTTCATAATATTATTCTATATTAGTAAAAAATGTGGTGGATTTTGCAAACTGTCGTATTCTCAATTTTTTTTATAGCAATTATTCATTATCTGTATTTGTTTTTTATGAATAATCTAACCACTCCTATTGTAAAAGATTTAGTTCATAGTCCTTCAAATAAATACGAACAAATGTTTCAAATTATTAATAACTCTAACTCTATGAAGAACTCTAATACTATTCATTCTGAATCAAATAGCACACCTATTAACGAATTACAATATGACTTATCTGATTTAATTCCAAATATGACAAAAAACACGACTCCCAATAATATGAAAGATGAATTAAAATCTTTTATTCAAGAACAACTAAACGATTAACATTAAATATAAAAAGAATATAAAAATATATTACCCAATTTAATTAATACACATCAAATTACCAATGCTTAACCGCTCTAATAACTTCAAACAAAATCTTATCGATATTTTCCCTAAAGTAGAACTTTCTTATGAACGATTTTTACATAAAAAAGTTTTCAATTTTGATACTTTAATGGCTATCCCTAAAGGTCCTAAATGCTACTTATGGATCACCAAATATAAGGGAAATAATATTAGCGTTTTCTTTATTTTGGATAATCAAAGACAAATTAAAGATATATTTTACTTCAATTTTGATAAATATGCGAACAATAATTTGACCTCCGAAATTGGCACCATCTTTTACGGCACTATTTTTTACACCAATATCAATAAATGCTTCACTATTGAAAATATTTTATATCATTGTGGAAAAAATATCGCCAACATATCATGGGGTCAAAAATGGTGCATAATTGAATCTATTTTGTCTCAAAATTTACAAAATCTTTGCGACCCTAAAATTATCGTGGGTCTTCCTATTTTTTCCAATAAAATTGACGATTTTAAAGAACAATTGTCTAACTCTTTATACGGAACTTATAAAATTGAATACAGAAAGTTTAACGACTGCAATAAATCCATTTGCACCAACATAAACACCCTTTGCGACAGTTTTACTCCCATTTTATCCAATACTATTTTCACTGTTAAACCTACTTTGCAAAATGATATTTATGAACTTTATGATAATAATAAGTTTGTTGATATTGCTCACATTCCTGACTATAAAACTAGCGTTATGATGAATTCTCTATTTAGAACTATTAAAGAAAATATAAATTTAGATGCCCTAGAAGAAAGCGATGACGAAAATGAATTTCAAAATAATAATGAAGACCAATACGTTTCCCTTGATACTTCATATAAAATGAAATGTGTCTTCAATCAGAAGTTCAAAAAATGGCAACCAATTGAGACCATAAATTAGATACTTTACTGGATTTTATTTTTGTTACCATTTTCAATCATTGGTCTTTCCAATAAATTCCGAAAATATTTTCAGTCACAAAAATTTGTTTTTTAAGGGGGAATTTTCGAAAAATTCAAAAATTGGACATTTTTAAAATGTCCAAAAATGAAAATCTGAAATACTTTTCATTAAAAAAAAGTGAAAAAAGTGAAAAAATGAGTTGAGACCATAATGCTCTCATTTGTATTTTGCAATTTTCACTTTGTTACCATAAATTTTTTTCGAAAAAAATGCTGGAAAAATAAAATTTCAAGTTTTAAGCACTTTTCAAGTTTTAAGCCAAAATTTCAAGTTTTAAGCCAAAAGTTTTAACTTTTAAGCCAAAAGTTTTAACTTTTAAGTTTTAAATAAAAGTTTTAAGTTTTATTCTTTTTTTTTATGTTTTAAGTATAAAGAGATTTTTCTATTAACTATAATTAATATGAAACTTACATTTTTTACGTGTGACTTATGTAATTTCAAATCAACAAAAAGAAGCAATTATAATTACCATCTAGTCTCTAAAAAACATAAAAATAATATTAAAGATTTAAATAATACAGAATTTAAACATATATGTCAAATATGCAACTATAAAACTGATGTAAAAGGTTCTTTTCTTATGCATTTAGAAACAAATAGACACAAACAATTAGAACTTAATAAGAATAGAAATAATGATAATGATTATGATTCAAATGATGATAATTCAAATGATGATAATTCAAATGATGATAATTCTGATGATGATGATTTTGATACTAATATTAACGAAAACGATGTGACACAACTAACTAAATTAGTTTCAACATTGGTGGAACAAAATACAACACTTGTTAAAATTATATCAGACACAAATTCATGCACAAATATTAATACACAAAACAATATAAATACACAAAACAACAACAGTTTTAATTTAAATTTTTTTCTAAACGAGACTTGTAAAGACGCAATGAATATAGATGAATTTATTGATTCAATTGAAGTAACCGTGCAAGACTTGAAATATTTGGGAAAAAAAGGGTATGTTGAAGGATTTTCCAATTTATTTATAAAACATTTGGAAGAACTGGATGTTACAAAAAGACCGTTACACTGTAGTGACATTAAACGCGAAATAATTCATATTAGAGATAAAAACAATTGGGAGAAGGATAACGACCAAAAATTACGTCTAACTGGTATTGCTACAGATATATCAAGATTAAATACAATAGCTTTACAAGGTAAATACCAAGAGCAATATCCGCATTGTTTAAAGGATTCTAAATCTAAAGAACATATCGAATACGGCAAAATTGCGTATGAAGCATTTGGTGGCAAATTGGATTTAGATACAGCCAACAAAAAGTTTTTTCGTAATATATTTAAAGTTGTTGCGATTGATAAAGCAAATTATAAATAATATAATAAATTTTTATAATCTTTTATTATATTATAATGGTTTCTGTAAAACATAAACTACATATGATATCAAAAAAATACAAATCAACGAAAAAAAATGCGTCCAAAATGAAATCCAAGTTGAAAAACTTTTCAAACAACCGTAAATCATTTTCCAAACTGAAATCCAAATTGAAGAAAACTTTGAAACCAAGACGCAAACATAAGAAAACAAGAAAAAATCAGAACAATAAAAATAAAAGGAAAAATAAGTATTCTAAAAAGGAAGCATATAATAGATTTAAACACAGCAACCCAGCATTATCTTCTTCCTCTTTGGCACTCGGTTTGGCTTAAAAATATCTTGAAGGGACAAAAATTTTTCAGTTCTATAAAAATATCTTGAAGGGACAAAACTTTTCAGTTTTCATTTCTTCATTTTCAACAAACAAACGCCAATGGGTTTATATTTATCGTCAATATCGTCGTCAATTTGAATACTTTTTTTGCCTCTTTTTTTGTATTCAATATGTTCCCATTTACTAGCATCTGGGTCATAATCATCGCTATTTGTGTAAAATATTTTATAATCTTCTTTTCTATAAAATGCTTTCCGTTTATTCCATTGACTCTTGAATATCTCGTGAGTGTCTACAATATCTACAATAATTGGGTTACTGTGTTTCTCTCGCAATATTCGCCCCACACTTTGCTGTATATCTGTCTTTGATGTTGCCATAATAAGTGTCGTAAGTGTCTTTATATCCAACGCCTCGGCGGCCATCGCATAGGTCGCTATTACAATTTGCTTCGTTTCCGTTTCTTTTAATCCTTTTTCTTTCATTCCGCCTAAATAATACCCGACTGTTGCCAAATTTCGGTGCTTAATTGCGTCGTGAAAATAAGTCAATAGGTTTCTATTATGTGCCAATATCATCACTTGTTGCTTTGGATTTTCTTCCAACATATTTTTCAACACCTTTAATATGAATTCTGAACGCCTATTATATTCGCAAATTTTGCTTATCATTGTGCTAAATGCTGGCTTCCCACGAAAATCTAATGCTGTTTCCTCAAACTCTTCATCGTGAGACCTATATTCTATTGCTCTTACAGTTGCTATTCGCTTCTCATCATGTTCGCCTTTATAAATAACATCCCCTAGGAACATTTTGAATACACGTGTTGTTCCATCTTTGCGATTCATAGTGGCAGATAATCCTAACATATGTTTGGTGACAATTTTGAATAAACTTTTGGAAAATACTTCGCTGGATATATGATGAACCTCGTCAATAATAGTAAGCCCAAATGGTTCAAATATGGACGCAGGGTATTCTTTCATAGATAAACTTTGTAACATCCCAATAACAATGTCTTTATCATCAATGTCTATAATTTGACCTTGAATTTTGCCTACTTTGGCTGTCGGTAAAAATTCTTGTATACGCTCAATCCATTGGTTCATCAGAAATTCTTTATGGACGATGATGAGCGTCTTTTTGGAAACACGAGAAATAATATTTAGAGACAAAATTGTCTTTCCAAACGCACACGGTAATTCTAATAAACCTCCTTGTTTGTCTGGATTTTCAATATAGTTCATATAAGTGGAAACGACGACTTCTTGTTTTTCACGTAAAGTTCCATTGAATTCTAAATATATGGTTTCACCGTTTCCAATATTGTTGGATTTTGGAGGTCCTAATTTATTCAAACCGTAGTAACGAGGAACATATAACTTTTTTAATGATTCGCGATAAACTGGATATGATTTGGCCTCACCTTGTGACACATAGGGTTTAATATTTAGGTCATCTTTGATTTCATTTTGTAAAGAAATTGAAATATCGTTTTTCAAAATAGTGTATCCTTTAGCACCTAAATAAAAATTGCTATTTTGATTATTCATTTTTTATTTATTTTTATAAAACTATATTATTTGTTGTATTATTTTTAAATCATTTTGTTTTTGTTTTTTGTGTTATTATATTATATAAAATGAAGATGAATAATGCCAAGTCATTGTGCGAACTAGTTTTATCTATTTTGTTTGTTATTTTTGTGGTTATGGATTATAAATTGCCTTCCGAAGTTTCTGAATTTACCACATCCATTTGGGGCAAGTTGGTTTTAGTTTGTGTTATTATATATTTATTCCGAATGTGTAATCCAATTTTAGCTACATTGGGCGTTATTGTTGCTTTCAAATTAATGAGTCAAGGTGTTGTTTCTAAATATACACCAAGCGAAAATAAGAAATCTAAAATAATGAATTCATTTAATGCTTTACATAAAACATTAGAAGAAGAAATTGTTTCTAAAATGAAACCATTGGGTGCTAAAATGACGAAATCGCCTTATGAACCCGTTTTGTCGGATAATCATGACGCTAATGAACTTTAAGATTCTCCAGAGTTTCGTAGTTTTTTAACTAAATCTACTCCACTTGTTGTTGTACTTTTTATACTTGATAAAATACTAGACCAATTTTTAATAATGTATATAATACCCATAACAATAAATACAAAAATTATAAAAAATATAAAAAATAACAAAGATACTATTACTGGATCTTTTTGACCAAAAAGACCATTTTTAAATAAAGTTTTTTCTGATTTTGAATCTGAATTTTCTAAATTGGTTGATATTCTAGTGCAACTTACTTGTCTTGAGTTGTCCATGTATTGCGGACCTTTTTCGTGATATTGAACTGAATTTATTGAATCCGGTGCTTTTGGTACTGTTATAGTAGCATTGCCAGAACTAGTTATACTATTATTAATGGATAATATATGTTGGTTATAATCAAATACAATCCAATGTGTATTTGAATTTTCTCCATTGTTGTTTGAAAAATAATAATTGTATGGTTTAGAAGGTATATAATCATTTAAAAACATTTTTTTATTTTCTTTGGTTCTATTAAGTATTTCATTTAATTCGGTATCAAAACCTACATCTTTAATTGCCATACATATATTCAAACTATGATTATTATTTTCGTTTTTATGGGACATGATTAATTCACCGATAATTGTGCCAGTTTCATATCTTTCATAAGTATGTTGTATTTCACTAGTATTTAGAATAACGTAAACATTGGTTAATTTATATTTTTCTCCAGAAAATTTGCATTTATAATTATTTGGATTTGAAATAGGTATTTGAAAAATTTTATTTTTGTTAGGAATCGCATCAGGGAGATCGATTGGTTGATAATTATATTGAAATTCGCAACTATCGAAGCAATAGTTGTCAACTATTTCAGTATTTACATAATTGTCTGGAATAACGCCTGCCATTGTTAATATTAATATAACCAGATATTTATTAATAAAGAATCAATAAATTTTTATATAAACTTAAATCAAATTTTTTATATAAACTTAAATCAAACTTTTAATCCAAATTTAAATCAAAATATGAAAAATAAATGTTTATTAAATATATAGAATAAAAATATGACACTAAATATTACAAAGAAGAAAATAGAAAAGGTTTTAGAGTTATTTAACCATCCTCAAACACGGAAAATAAGGATAAATAGAGGTAAAAAAAGAAGACGAAACAATAAAAGTTTCAACAGGAAAAATGGTCGCAAAAATTTGGCAACCAGCACACTTAAGAAGAAGGGCGGACACGCAGGGCATCCTATTTTTCTTAATGGAGGTCAAGTTGGTGTTGTTCTTGGAGGCCAAGTTGGAGGGGAGGATAATGAAATTAAAACTTTAAAAAGTATTTCAGACGATATTAAAAAAAAAATTAAAGAAACAATTGATACATTTACACCAAACGTTCAAAAACTCAACTTTGTAAAATACATTGTATCGCTATATAAAAATAAAAACTATCAACTTACAGATGATGAATATCAAACAAAATTAAATGATTATAATAATATTAATAATAATAATGATAATAATAATAATAAAGATAATGAAGAAAATTTAAATGAAAGTGATATAAAACTGTTAGAATATATAAATGGTGAGATGGTTTCTATTGAAACAAAAGAAGACGACCCAGAAGAAAAAATAGAAGAAAATACAAAGGAAATAGATGAATCAAAAACAGAAGTAGTAGATACATCCCCAAATAACGAAGAACAAGACCAATCAACCCCAGAAGAAACCAAAAAAGTAGAAACAAAAGAATCAAAAGAAATAGATACAAGTGAAATGTTAAAGGTGGCGTTAGCCAGTAATTATTTTACACAATATGGAATATTAAGTGGAATGTTAAAAATGAATCAAGACAAAAACAAAGACAAATTTAATGTAATGGATTTCGTCCAAGACCCCAAATTATATGCCGAATTTTGTAACAAAATGGGTTTCCAATTTGCGGAAATGAAGGAAAAAGTGAATGAAGAACCTGTTGTTGATAATAAAGCAAAAGAAGAAAATCAGGATGCAAATTCGGACGCAGATGAGAATAAAAATTAGACGAAATTAAAACCCAAAAATAAATAAATAATATACTGTATAAAATGTATATATTTTATATAGTATATAATAATGGAGACGCATACAAAATTAGAAAAAATGCAAAAAATAGTCATAATGGAAACATTAATAAAGTTCAAAATGATTGAAACCTGGGTGAATATAATAGAAACCTTAATTTGTATCCACATAATACAGAAAATAAAAGAAATCATACCCGAAAAAGAAGAAGAAGAAGAAAAAGAAAATAAAGAACAAAATGAAGGAATTGAAGAAGGAAATAAAGAAGAAGAAGAAGAAAAGGGTGAAAGTTTGTTAGGCAAAATAAAGAATTATGATTATAAAGGTTTATTAGGGTCAAATGAAGAAAAAAAAGAATCAATGTTTGAACCATATGAAATATTGGAGCACAAATATTACGAAAAGATGCAACAATTAGTAGTCAAATTGAAGGAAGAACAATCTCAATTACAATATCAATTGGGTTCAACACAAGACGCATATGAATTTGAATTGGATATAAATTTGGAGGCAACTCAATACAAAATGCCTATAACACGAGAATCGTTATTTTCGTTGAAAGATATAATTACAAAAGCAAAAAGACAATTTACGAGCACTGACAAGAAAACATGGAAGGAAAATGTAACCAAATTTATAAACAAACATTTTATGAATGATTTAGTGGATGACATAGTAACAAAGAGTCATTATAATAGTTCAAATGTGATGTTAATAATTAAAGACCAAATACCTCAATTAAGGTATCTAAATGAAACCAATATAAAGGAGAATTTTTTTTCAACTATTGTAGAACAAGAAGGAAACCAATATGATGACAAAACAAAAACCAACTTTACAGAATATTATCATCATTTCTTTTTAGAAAACCTGAATGGAAAAATCAATAATAAACCGGTTAATACCCCAGAGGGGTTAAAAGAGTTACAGAACTTATTAAAAGAGTTCCAAAAGTTGCGAGACCCTGAGTTTTATGTGGAAGAAAAGGAAGAAGAAGAAGAAAAAGGAGAAAAAGAAATTTTGGAAAAAATAGATATGACTTATGAACCCAATTTGAATTTAATGCGAGATTTTGTAAAAGGCAATATGAAGACCAAATTTGTTGAATTAAAGGCGGAAAGAGTTATAGAACTTATCAAGGAAGTTAGTGATAAACTAGAAGAGCAAAAAGATAAGGTAGAAAATAAGGCAAAAGAAATAGACAAAAAGTTAGAAGCATTACAAAGAGAAAATGTAGAAAAGAATAAAAAAATAAAGGAAATGGAAGAAGAAAATAAAAGATTAAAAGAAGAAAAAGAAAAAGAGCAAAATAAATTGGAAGCAGAAAAATCAAACACGCTTTCACAATTGGAAGAAGAAATCAGAAAACAGAATATAATCAAGGAACA
>Ga0209137_1003590_pt1 | contig 12900 bp, 10 predicted proteins | sample SaaInl5LU_22_DNA_FD_184642 | JGI IMG/M metagenome (GOLD analysis project Ga0209137, IMG submission 184642) | Marine microbial communities from expanding oxygen minimum zones in the Saanich Inlet - ESP_105LU_22_DNA (SPAdes) (version 2) | ecosystem: Environmental > Aquatic > Marine > Intertidal... | reverse complement strand
GAAGTTATTTACCGATTCGTAATTCACGAAGGGTCTTGGCAGCATATTCTGGTGTAAAATCCCGTTGTGGATTACCCATCATTTCATAACCTACCATGAATTTCTTTACAGAAGCAGAACGCAATAGCGGCGGATAAAAATGCATATGCATTTGCCAAGACATATGATCAAGCCCATCCGTTGGTGCCTGATGAATTCCAGCCGAGTATGGAAAACTACAATTAAAGAGTAAATCGTATGTTTGACTTATCCATTGAATGGCTTGAGCAAATGCTCTTACCCCAATTTCATCCAAATCACTTAAGGAATGGCATTGGATCTTCGGAGCTATCATCGTTTCAAATGGCCAAACCGCCCAAAATGGGACTAAAACCACAAACAAGTCATTTTCAAACAAAACGCGCTCTTGTTTTTGAATTTCCAATGCTACATAATCCAAAAGTAGTGAGCGACCGTTTTTATCCCAATAGGCTTCCTGTTGTTTTTGCTCTTTGACTACTTCTTGGGGCAAACTTTCTTGGGCCCAGATTTGTCCATGCGGATGCGGATTGCTGCAGCCCATGATTTCACCTTTGTTTTCAAAAATCTGCACATAATTTATATTCGACATTCCACCCAATTCTTCATACTGACTGCGCCAAGTTTGCACAAGATTTTGAATATCTATTAAGTCTAATTGTGCCAAACTCAAGTTATGTTTTTCAGAAAAACAAACGACCCGACAAATTCCTTTCTCACTTTTAGCAAGCAATAAATCATCTTGATTAAGGGCTTGGCTGGGTGCATTCATTTGCAAGGCTGCAAAATCATTGTCAAATACAAACACCCCTTTATATGATGGGTTTTGATGTCCTCCTGCCCTTGTATTCCCAGGACATAGGTAACACCTCGACTCATAATCTGCTTCTTGAACTAACTGAACATTTTCTACTTTCCCCTGCCATGGACGCTTCGTTCGATGCGGAGATACTTGAATCCACTCACCAGTTAGGATATTTTTGCGACGGTGTGAAAAATCCATGTCAGATGCGTTTAACCCCATTACTCAAAGTTATTGAATAAAACTCAAGTTCCCTTTGGAATCTTTCCTGATAAAGAAGAGAAACCGCAGACTTTAAATCGTTCAATTTTTCATTTGGAATTAAGGCTAAAATACAACCACCGAATCCTCCACCCATTTGTCTAGAACCAAGTGCTCCATGAGTATTTAAAGCATTTACTAAATAGTCTGTTTCTTCACACGTCACGGCATAGTCCTTCTGTAAACTAGCATGACTTTCATTTAGTAGCTGCCCAACTTGATGTGCATCATTTCGATCTAAAGCTACTTGCATTCGTTGTACTCGACGATTGGCTGAAACGAGATGCCTCAATCTATTTTTTAATGGTGATTTCAACTGATTCGTATCCAAATTTTCCCACTGGCTAAAATCCTTCAAATGAAGTGATTTTTTAATCTGCTTCATTTCATCCACCCGCTCATTATAGGCAGAATCAGCTAAATTATGCTTTACCATACTGTTGCATAAAATGAATTGAAACTCCTCCAGTTTGACAGGGTGTTTAGTATAGGCTAAGTTGAAACAATTCAATCGTAGAATATGGTTTTCCTCTCCAAAAAGTACGGCAAACTGATCCATGATACCACACTGCAAACCAACATATTCCTGTTCCACGCGCTGCGCTAGTTTGGCAATAGTCCACCTATCTAGTTTGAGATCGAACAACTCACTTATTGCAAAAATAAACCCACAACATAAAGCGGCGGAACTACTTATTCCAGCACCAACAGGCGCTGTACCAATTTTATACGCTTTAAACCCGCCTAAGTTGTATTCTTTTTTCAGCAGGTCTATAGCCCCGTAATAATATTTTCTCCACTGGGTTAAACCCTCCAATGAGAAATCATCTTCATATGCAAAATAAAACTGTTCATCCTTGTTTTCATCATAAATGAAAACCAGCGGCTTATCCAGCTTAACCAAGGCAAAATAGATATACTTATCTATGGCTGCTGGCATTACCCAACCATCATTGTAATCCGTGTGCTCACCGATAATATTGATGCGTGTGGGAGCTTGCACTAAGACGGTTGGTTCTTGGTGAAACTTTAGCTTAAATGCTTCTTGAAGAGCTTCTTTCATGGTTTACAAAAATATAAACTTTACGGCAGCATCCATTAAAACAAGTTTAAGCTGTAGACTACAAAAAAGATTCCTGATGGATTCTTTCCATCTTCAAAGTGAAAGAAATCTTCAGGAATGACGATAAACATAAAATCGTCAATTCTCAATTTTTAATTTTTAATTCTTAATTTACTGGGTGTGGTTATGTAGTAAGAAGGTCTTCAAAAAATCATCAATTCCCCCATCCAATACCGCATCCGTATTGCGCGATTCAAAATTGGTTCGATGATCTTTTACCCGGCGATCGTCAAGTACATACGATCGTATTTGCGATCCCCATTCGTTTTTCATTTTACCAGCCTCAACACTTTCTCGCTCCGCCATGCGCTTTTCGAGTTCTTTTTCGTACAGCTGTGACTTTAACATTTTGAGAGCCGTTTCTCGGTTGCCATGCTGCGAACGACTTTCCTGGCACTCAACGACAATACCTGAAGGTTTATGACGAACACGAACCGCCGTTTCCACCTTATTGATATGTTGTCCACCAGCCCCAGATGCCCGGTAAGTATCCCATTCCAAATCTGCCGGACTAATTTCGATTTCAATGGTATCATCAATCATGGGATGAACAAAGACAGATGAGAACGAGGTCATTCGCTTGCCTTGCGAATTAAATGGACTTACGCGAACCAGACGATGCACACCATTTTCGCCTTTAAGTTGTCCATAGGCATAATCGCCAATCACCTCAATAGATACTGATTTAATACCAGCCACATCTCCATCCTGTCGATTGAGTTCTTTGATTTTGAAGCCATTGCGTTCCGCCCACATGGAATACATCCGCAGGAGCATAGCACTCCAGTCGCAACTTTCCGTACCCCCTGCCCCAGCATTGATTTCCAATATGGCATGCAAGGCATCTTCCTCTTTATTGAGCGTAGATTTAAACTCAAGTTCCTCGACAAGTTCGAGTGTGTTTTGATAACTTTCTTCAAGCTCTTCTTCCGAGACTTCTTCAAGCGTGTAAAACTCTTGCATCACGTCGAGATCGTCCATAGCGGATGAAACTTTATTATACAAACTCACCCAGTATTTTTCTTTACTCATTTCTTTGAGCAGAATTTCAGCCTGTTCCGGATCATCCCAAAATCCAGGCTGAGCAGAAACCTTGGTAGTTTCTTCAATTTTTATTTTGCGGTCGGCAACGTCAAAGATACCTCCCCAGAGAGTTAGTGCGCTCTCTTAAGTCTTTCAACTGATCAGTTGTCATCGTGTGAAGTTTAATGAAGCACGAAGATAGAGAGATATCCCTTACGAATGAGAAATTAATAAAACAGATTCAGATGTCAGGTGTTAGTAATTTCATCATTACAAAGTCCTGATAAATATAGTCCATGCGCAATGATTGTCGGGATTAAATTGTTTCGATTTTACACAAATTGAGTTCATTTTTTATTTTTTTTTAAAAAAAAAGTATCTTGCAGCTAAACTTTTTCATATGCACAACGAAGCAACTAATAACCTAAAAGAAATTCAACTCAGTGATGTAATCGAAAAAATTCGAAGTTTAAACCCTGGTGAATATAATAAAATGATTATCGACTCGAACGAAAATGTCGAGAGATGTAATTACTTTTTCGTTAAATACCGTGCGACCTCAGCTAAGAGAGAATCTCTCAAATTAGCTTTCCCGATTTATGCAGCTATTGCAAATAATATGTTAGAATTTGAAGGTGGAGATGCCAAACATGGCGAGCTTGCATTATTCCCTTCCGCAAAAATAATAGATACCCTATCTAATAAATTTCAAATAAGACCTGAAACAGATCCGCTCGGTTCTGAAGCAGATTTTAATTTTCCTTTAGATGAATCTGGAGGATCAATCATCTCCGAACAAAGAAATTATTTTATTGCCGATCGCACATATCGGGAACAGTGTAACACTTGTACAGGTAACAAATTAATAACTTGTGATGATTATGACTGTGAGGGAAAGCATAATTGGCCATGCGTAGATTGTAATTCCAAAGGAGTTGTTGAGTGCCATGGTTGCGGTGGTGCAAAACGGGTTGATTGTGGCAAGTGCAATGGTTCAAAAAAAGTAACTTGTAAAAGTTGTGGTGGCGATGGGAAAAAGGTAGATAAGTTAGATACCCTGAGTGCAATGAATAGCAAAACAAGATCAACACGCATCGTTAAGAAAAATTGCCAGGGATGTTCCGGCAAAGGACAAATTCCATGCTCGAATTGTTCAGGAGGAAAAGTAACATGTAGCACTTGCAGTGGTGCTGGAAAATTAACATGTACACCTTGCAGTGGGCATAAAAGTATTACCTGTTCAAAATGTTATGGAGACAAAGCTAGATATGGCATGATAGATTGTCCTGAATGTAAAGCTCAAGGAGAAATGGGGTACATCTCATTCGTAAGTACCACTATACAGAATCATAAAACCGACAAATTGTTTGCAAACCCAGTTGCTCTGACGGATTTAACAGATGAAGAAATAATTTCATTCGCCAATCATCAGGGGAATACACAAACCACATTGATAAACATCAATGCCAACAAACAAAATGACCGTGACGAATTTATTAGCAACTATGCTGAAGAGTTAATGAATAGTTTTGGATTGTCTTTAGACAATTTCAATAAACTGCTGGAAGAGGATATCTATTACCAAGTTATCCCCTGTGTTCAAATAAAGTATAAGCATATGCTTACCAATGAAATAATGGAAGTAAGCATTCTCGACTTTTTCGGTAATGCAAAACTAAAATTTCATAAAGAAAGTGAAGTTGTTACAACAGATTTGAGAGATAGAGGTAAAAAACTGGGGCTGTTCTTTGGAAAACTTTTTAAAACTAAAAAGTTTAAGGCGCACAGTGATAAATTAAAAGAGATAAAACTAATGATCTATCTAGCAAAAGCAGATGGGAAAATAGAAGAGGAAGAAAAAGGTTTTCTCGCTGAGAGTATTAAATCCATAGAAGAATTCACTTCAACTGAAAAAGGTGAGTTCTTTAATCTTATGAATAATCCCAATCCACCAGCATTAACCAAGGAAGATGCAACTTTCTCCTCAAAGGAGAAACTTAATGAGGTTATTGCGAAGTTAACAGGATTGGCAGCTAGTGATGGTGAAATAGAAAAGTCAGAACAAGAATTATTGAACAAAATTATGGCCTTTAACGAGTAAACAAAAGTTTGCACTGATAACAGAAGGCCTTATATGCTGCACTGAACCTAATAAAAGTAAATAGTACATAGGCATATTTAGTCTTTTTTTAGCTTTAATTTTTCTGACTTTAATCCATTCGCAATCATAAGGGTATAAGGTTTTATTTGTTTTATAGTTCGCACCTGAAGCTGTCTCTTGAGATGTTCAATGTACATTTTGTGCCTTGTTGCTGTATCTGTCAAATGTTTCGTATAGTCTTAATGAAATAATAGCTAGTTTTACGTCTTAACAAAGCCAACCACTCCACTTTTCATCAGACTATTTCCCAATAACCTAAAAACAAAAAATGAGTAAAAAACCTAAAAGTTCTAAGGAAGAGAAGGGAAAATAAGTTATTTACAGAGTCAACTTATTTAGCTGGGTATAACGGAAATCAAACCGCTAAACAAAAAGCAAATTGCCAATAAATCCAAATTATCCCTATATTCACTTTACAAGACGCATATAATTTATGCGAGAAATTGAATTTAACCATAGCTATCACATAATCAAACGATTAAAAACAGACGAAGATGAAAAGTGAAAATCAATGTCCATCGTGTGGAGCAGGAAATGATCCTATTTTAACAAATTGCATGTTTTGTGAAACGAGGTTGCCAGAGGGTTCATTAATCACCTTACCGGAAGAAGATTTATTCTTTAATTGTCTTGAATGGTTAAGTAAATATGAAACATTGATTGAAAATCCAGATCAACTTAAAGCAGCACAACAAAGAGATAACATGTCAAATACTCCTTTTGGTAAGCTTATGGAGTTTGGACTAGGAGAAACTGCAGTATCATATATTACGGTAGTTACAACGATTGAAAAATATATCAATTTATTAGAAGTTAAATCTCAATATTCTCCCGCTTTAAAAGTTAAAATTGAAGATATTCGGAAAAGATATAATTTAGCGAAGAGTAAGTTAGCGGGTGCAAAGAAGACAGCTAACCGAAAAATATTGTTTACCGGACTTGGTGCGGGCGTTCTTTTTGTTTTATTAATGCTGTTTATTTTTGGTATGGTATCAATGGAAAAAGCTGAAATCAAGACTGAAAATCAAAGACTTGAAAACATTGTTTTGCAAATTAATAATTCAGTAGCTACAGGAAACCTTGACTACGCAGCTATTTTATGTTCACAATTAGATTGGCATTATCAAGGATTAAGCGGCAACCAGGATGAAGAAATGGATGCAAAATGGAAGAATAAGAGAGAAGAAATGCTAAACACAATAGATAATATTAAAAATAAGAAGTAAAAAGTGGCCTTAATAGACGTAATAAAATACCAATCGGATGACACGCAAGTTGTCTGGAAGTTCCCATCGCAAGACTTGAAGCTAGGAACACAACTCGTAGTTAATACATCGCAAAAAGCTTTTTTTGTGAAAGGAGGTAAATTGTACGATGAATTTGATCCGGGAACTTACACCCTAAAAGCGGCTAATATTCCTCTTTTAAATAAGTTAATTAATCTTCCTTTTGGTGGCGATTCTCCATTTCAAGCAGAAGTTTGGTATGTCAATTTGATTTCAAAATTGGACAACAAATGGGGCACCCCAACCTCGATACAACTAGAAGACCCTAAATACAAGGTAATTGTTCCCGTGCGAGCATTTGGTCAGTTTGGTATATCGATTGAAGACCCCCGCAAGTTTCTTGAGACTTTAGTTGGAAATATGACAGATTTTTCCACTTATAAAGTTGTTGATTATTTTAAAGGTAAAGTAATCTCCTCTTTGACTTCTGCTATTTCGCAGAAAATAGTTTTGGAAGGTATTTCTGTCCTAGAAATGCACGCTTTGTTAGATGACTTATCAGCATATTGCCAGGAAAGAATTAAAGAGAAATTTTCAAAGTACGGTATCCGAATTGAAAATTTTTACATTATGTCAATCAATGTGCCCGAAGATGACCCAAGCATGATAAAACTTAAAGAAGCTAAAGATTTAGCAGCTAAAGTAAGTATTACAGGAAAAGATATTTATCATGCTGATAGAAGCTACGATGTGCTGGATAAAGCTGCTCAGAACGAAGGAGGCCTGGGAGATACTATGGGTGCCGGCATGGGTTTAGGTTTAGGCTTTGGAATGGGGAACCAAATGGGTAACATGACAAGCCATATGAATACTGGGCAGCACGAAAAACATCAACATACTGGAGGAACGTCTAGTCCGCCTCCGCCAAATTCCGTACAATATTTTGTTCTTATTAACAACCAGCAAAACGGACCTCACTCAATTGATTCAATAAAATCACTTATCAGTCAGAACCAAATTAACCTGGATACTTTAGTTTGGAAAGAAGGAATGACCGAGTGGGAGAAAATTACCGATCAAATTGATTTAAAAGGATTGTTTGGCTCGATTCCACCACCTCCGCCATCGAGTACCTAACGAGTCTAACAGTTCATATATTTTTTAGCCAGTCATACTAAACCTTAGCATACGATAGAACATCATTCGGTCTTTTTTAAGCTTAAATGAATAACTTTGGTCTCTATCGCATTTCTTCGATATGTTTTTTCACTAAACCTAAAAACAAAAAATGAGTAAAAAATTCAGCCCTGAAAGTTTAATGATGTCCTATGGCTATAAGCCTGAATTGTCAGAAGGAGCAATAAAATGCCCGATATTTCAGACATCTACTTTCGTTTTTAATCGTGCCGAAGAAGGGAAAGCCTTTTTTGAGGTAGCTTACGGGAAACGCGAAAAACTAGCTAACGAAGAACTTGGCCTCATCTACAGCAGATTGAACAATCCTGATTTAGAAATTTTAGAGAACCGATTATGTCTATGGGATGAAGCCGAAGATTGTTCTGTTTTTGAAAGTGGTATGTCTGCTATTACAACGGTTCTGATGGAATTTTTAAAACCCGGGGATTTATTGCTCTACAGTTCACCGCTTTATGGCGGAACCGATCATTTTATTCATCACTTTTTACCATCGATTGGTGTTGAAGTACTTGGATTTAAAGCTGGTCAAGAGCAAGAAGAAATCATCCAGCTCTTGGAAAATTCATCGAAAGCAGATAAGTTAAAAATGATTTATATCGAAACGCCTGCAAATCCTACTAACGACCTCATTGATATTGCATGTTTAAAAGGTGTAGCTGACAAGTACTCTACTGAAGACAAACAGGTTTTAGTTACTGTAGATAATACCTACATGGGACCACTTTGGCAACATCCATTAAAACACGGCGCGGACTTAGTGGTGTATTCCGCCACAAAATACATAGGCGGCCATAGTGATATCATCGCTGGTGCGGTATTGGGATGCAAAGAGTTAATGGCTCGCGTTAAAACCTTACGCACATTTCTTGGCAACATGGCAGGACCTTGGACAGGTTGGCTGCTCATGCGTAGCCTAGAAACCTTGAAAGTAAGGATGGAGCAACAGCAAAAAAATGCCATAGAAATTGCCTCTTTTTTAAATACGCATGATAAGGTGAAAAAAGTAAATTATTTGGGCTTACTAAAAGAAGGAACTAAGGCATATGACATCTATAAAAAACAACATTCAGGCAGTGGTGCAATGATTTCTTTTCAAGTGGTCGGCGGCGAACAAGAAGCATTCACTTTTTTGAATAACTTAAGCTTGATAAAATTGGCTGTTAGCCTCGGTAGCACGGAAAGTTTAGCTCAACATCCAAAGACAATGACGCACGCGGGAGTAGATGAAAAACATTTGGAAGAAATGGAAATTACCGATTCTTTAGTACGGTTGTCTGTGGGCGTTGAAAATTATGAAGATATCATTTGGGATATCACTCAATCTTTGGACAAAATTTAAGCGAAGCGCGTCCAGCGCAATAGAAAACACCAAGATGACAACTTGGTACTTTTATTAATCCATGATGTACTTTTTTGCGAACTCCCTCAATACGCGGATATGAGCATCCACATCCATATCTGGCGAACAGGAAACACGCAAAATATAGTCCTTGTGTTCTTCTTGGGTAGTGCCCTGGGTTGAAGTAGCGGGAATTGTCCAATAAGACCCTTTCAACTGACCATAGCTGACGCAATGCTTCGCATCCGGTATGGCACTTATCATCATAGTTATTAATTTATGGTTAAGCTCACGCTTGTAGCTTTCGCGCTCAGCAAAGTCTGTGCCTTTACTTGGCAAATCTAAAGAGAAAACCGATGGCGTAAATCCTCGTTGAGCCAAAGTTTCTTCTACAAAGTTGATTTTAGCACGAGGTAAGATCTTTTGAATGGCATCGACAAATGCACGGGTATTAAGATAAGCTCTTATAATGCGATCATTCATGGTAGGCATTTGCTCGGCTAATATCTTTACTTGCTCTGAAGTGGCTTCATTATCGCAAACTTTTAAATGCTTGGCTATCCTATTCATGTAATGCGCTCCCTGTACATTACTCACGGCATAACCCGCTGTGCATAATCCGCCGCTAGGAAATTTAGATCCGCTGACATAAGCAATGGTTTGTACCTCAGCTAGTTCATCGTCTTGCCTTAAGAAAGAAGTATTTGGACAAAAAGTTTGATCAAGGATAAAAACCGGAGTAATGGCTTCTACTCCATTAACTGTGTAACGCACTTTTTTTAAGATGGCTGCCAACTGATTCATATCAGGTACTTCAACGCGCGGATTGGTTGGTATCTCTGCAATGACCAAAGGAATGGCATCACTTAGCGCTGTGCCTTCTAATACGCCATCCAAGCTATCAACCATATTGTTCTCTCCATCAACAAGCAAGTCGATAATTTCCACTTGGGGTAAGCATACCGCTACTCGCCGAGCTTGATCATTCGTCCCTCCATAGCAATTAGTTGGAATAATCAAATGCACCTTTTTACTCGGATAATGGCTTTTCGCATAATCCACCAAGCCCATGGTTATGGCATATTGAATCGATAAACCACTGCTCGCTAATAATGCGGAAGTTGGTGAACCTGTTACGATTTTTATCTCATTTTGGACTTTTTCAAGTTGCTCGACTGGTGCTGATTCTTGCAGAACAATTTTTTCTGAATCGACTAAAGCATTTAAAATCAATACGCTATTCTTAGGCGTTATTGCAATTGTTTCTCTTCGTCTCACATGTTGTATCTCACCAATGTAGGACGAAAAATCTCTATTTTTCACGACAACAATACTTCCTACACTATTGATTTGAACGATAAAATCAGCATCTCTACTCGTATCAAACTCAAGAATCTCCTCTCCCACTTTTATATAAACGGTTGTGCCTTCAAAAGGCTCATCTTGATTCCAATTTGATGCCTGAATTAATTCAAAGTTATACGAGTATATATTTCCTAAAACCTCCGCATCAAAACAAGCCGGTAGTTTGTCCCAATAAGCTATTCTAGTGGCTTTCTTTTCCAATAGATTCTTGCGAAGAATAGCTAAAACTGGGGCAATCTTAGAAGAGAAACTAATCACATGAGATGGAGAGATATTCAATGATTGAGCTATCGCCCATTCCAATATGCTTGACAAAGGGTGGCCTAAGCGAATATAGTCGTAGGCCGTGGGCAAAGTTGCTAAACTTTCAGCACTGCTGTCGCTTGCATGATAAAGCTTATTAAATTCATCCAAAAAAGCCTCTTTCGCTTGCGCTTCGTCGTAAATATCTAGGCGATGCGTAGTTAGTTTTAGCCAATCAGATGGCATATGATTTAGAACTCCTTTGAGAAAGTTTTGAAGCTTTAGTTCGAACATCGAGCAAAATTAAGAATTAAGAAATGACAAAAAAGAATTGACACCGACAATTGTCTTGTCAGTCGGCACTTCATTCTTATTGATAAGCAAATTCTTAGATATGAATTCTGATGTCTAGTGAAGATTTGAATGTCGAGTTTTGCTTTCCGAATCTCTATTAGTCGTCACTATCCATATCAAACGCTGCTGAGCATGTAAGGCATTCAGCAAGACCAGTTGCTTCGTCGATGATATCGATATTTTCAGATTGACAGAAAGGACATTCAAGTAGCGTATCTATAACCATACAACGAAATTAGAACAGCTAAGTAAACTGTAAGTTATGAGGAAGACAATTCTAAATTAAGAACCATTTTCATCCAAAAAATATAGAATTCAAAGAAATAGGAATATTTCACCTATCGCCAGACGAGTACTTCGTCGATATACTTAGAAATGAAGAAAGTATCTCATTTGATTCTTCAAAAAAGTCTGTCTTCTCACATCTCACAGCTGACATCTAAAACCTAACATCTCACAATTCCAGCATCCCCAAATCAATAGAAATCCCATCGCTATTCTGCGCGCGTAAGTTCGGATAGTTTTCCAGCATATTCTGAATAATAAACTGAATCGGAATATCCTCAAAATGGCCATAGTCTTCCAAATACTCCATAAATAAACTGCCATCTTCATCAAACTCCTGAAACAAGCAATGATTCCTTCCGTTGAATTCTAGATTGGCTACGCCCAATTTCTCGCACAAGCCCTGATTAAAGGCTGGAGTGATCTTCCACCAGGAATTTTCTAACCAAACCTCCACATATCCATGAGGAGTAAGAACATTGCTTCCCAAATACTCCTCTAATCGCTCTGTAGCAATATGATTCTTCACCTTAGCCAAACCTATACGAGCAGGAATATTTGCATTTCGTAAACAAGCAATAAGTAAACTGGCCTTGTCAATACAATGACCAAAGCCACGTTCGATCACCTTTGACGCTTTAAGTTCTTCCTTGTCCGTATTTATATAGTAAGGATTGTACAAAAAACCATCACGAACTGCATAAAACAGGGCAACGGCTTTTTCGGTTTCCGTTTGCATGTCATTGGTGTGCGTCTCAACAAATTTTTGAATAGCTGAGTCCGAATAATTAAGAATGGCTGTTTCTTTTAAGTAAATCTCCATCATAGCGATAAAAAAGTCCGAAGTAATTATTACTTCGGACTTCATTTAAGTTGCACAATAGACTATAAACCCGTTATTGATATCCCAATGGAGAATGGCGTCATCGAAGGACCGTTATCATTAAACAACTCCGTTATACTGTAGAATGCAAAAATGTTGAATCCTCCATAACCAAGCCGTAAAGTTGGACCTCCTCTGAACAAAGCTACATCATCGTAACCTTTGGTCTTAATTTTCTTATAATAATCGTTCACCCTATTATTTTCCTTACTTACTGCAGTCAGTTTCAACGAGGCACGGAATCCGACAGCCAACTTAAACATGTTGCCTTTTTCATTTGGCTTAGAGAAAAAGCGCAATTCTAGCGGAATGTCCAGGTAATTTACCGCCAATTTGCGCTGTTTGAAATCGTCATTATCTTTAAAATTAGGTATCGGATTAAAATAGGTCCCTGTTGAATCTTCAGTCAATTGACTGTTGTGGTAATAACTCACATGACTAAATCCAATACCTGGCGCAAGGCTAATACGTGAATTTTTAATGGGAAAGTCATACATGTAATACATAGCCGCACCTCGTGAAGACCAACTTGTTTTGAAACCATTATTTTCCTTGTGAAACAAATTATCAAAAGTGAGATTAAACATAAATCTATCTCTCGGTTTCATCTTAGTTTTTGT
>Ga0209137_1003589_pt1 | contig 12900 bp, 12 predicted proteins | sample SaaInl5LU_22_DNA_FD_184642 | JGI IMG/M metagenome (GOLD analysis project Ga0209137, IMG submission 184642) | Marine microbial communities from expanding oxygen minimum zones in the Saanich Inlet - ESP_105LU_22_DNA (SPAdes) (version 2) | ecosystem: Environmental > Aquatic > Marine > Intertidal... | reverse complement strand
TTCATCGACGAGTAAAAATCCTAGATTTTTCATCTTGTTGCGCCCGTCATACATGGGTATGATGGGCACCGCTTTTGTGGGCCCTTAGCTCAGTTGGTTAGAGCATCCGACTCATAATCGGCAGGTCAACGGTTCAAGTCCGTTAGGGCCCACCATTTATTTTAAGGACTTATCGGCTTCGGTTGGTAGGTCCTTTTTTGTTGGGGTAACTTCGGGGTAACTTTTGTATTAGTTTGGTCAGGTATGCGGATGTAAATGAAGGGATTCTGACGTGCTACAATATATGAAATTGGAGCACTTAAAATGCCAGAGTCCAAAAGCACTGATCAGTTAAAACTAAAAGCCGTCAGCAATGAGCCTTCTGGCCGCACAGTCTCGCGCCACGCTCTGGATCCAGCTCATAGATCCTCAATATCACACTACGAAATTTCTGATAAAGAGTGGTACTCCTCAGAGATATCGATTAACGACCTCGTGGATGAACTTGAGAACCTGACCGAAAGCTTGTCGAAGTCATCTTCGAGAGATTCAAAGCGTATGCTTGCGGCCCAGTCTGTTCTGCTTGATAAGCTCTTTAATATGCTTTCTGTGAAGGGTGCACTCAATGCTAAGGCTGGGAACTTAGCCTACGCCACCGAGTATATGAAGCTGGCACTCAAAGCACAGGCAAATTGCCGTACAACTCTTCAGGCTATTTCCGAAATAAACACTCCGCGCCAACAAATCAGTCAGATCAATATGGCCGAGAATCAGCAGGTCATAAACGAATTTCCGCCAAACGAACTATCAGGAGGTTCAGATGAGTTACGAACGTACAGAGGCTCACAGAGAGGCTCAGCGCCAGCGGATTCAAAAGTGGAAACCTTGGTTGAAGTCAACCGGTCCGAGGACTGAAAAAGGGAAAGAACACTCATCCAGGAATAGCTTTGCCGGAGGTGAGAGGCCTGCCTTGAGAAGGGTCGCAAGATTACTGAGGAGTCAGTGCTAGCAGGATAGGGATTAGAAAGACTGAAATTGAAGCAGCTTCGATCCAACACGGTCTTTCAAGTTCTACTTCTGTCCACGACCCAAACCAGCCGAAATAGCCTCGGCAAACTTTGACTATGGCTGGCCGATACCTGTCTGTTAGCGTTTTCTAATAAATCCGTAAAGCAGACTTAATTGTTTGCGCTTCAGAGCTACTTTCAGCGTAATTGGCAGCTCAATTCGATGTTTAGATCCTTCTAATACATCTGGAAAGAGGACATTCCTGACGCTTGATTAATCTTTATAGCGAGCAACGCCGATATCGATTCTATTGGGAAATCTGTTCGATATTTAGTAAAGATTCTCAACAATCTCAGCGAAGATTTCCGCGGGTGTATGAGAAAAATCCGGCAATCAAGGCGTAGACAAAACAGAGCCCAAATGCTGTACGAGTTAACTCAATCAGATTAGGTAGTTGTTCTGATGTGATTTGGGTTTCTCCTAAAAAGTAGGCGAAAAAAAAGCATAATAACTGCCATGCTAGTGGCATTTCCTGAAGTGCGTGACAGGTTCAGTATTGCAGATGCAATACCCAATTTGTTGTCATCAATGGAGCCCAAAGCTGCATTATTATTTGGTGATGAAAAAAGTCCGAAACCGGCACCCAATAGTACCAGCGCCCCATTGACCTGAGAAATCGGTGAGTCCAAATCCAGCACCACCAACACAACATATCCAGAAGCAAAGAACAGACAGCCTAGAGTAGCAACGATTCGGGGTTCGTAAACGTCGGATACCTTTCCAGCTGCGGGTGCCACGATCATCATTATGGCAGTTTGAATCAATAGGTGTTGTCCTGCGGTAGATGGCGACATACCTAACGCAAACTGCATATATAGACTTAATAGAAACGCTGTAGGAAAGAGTGCGCCATACATCAGAAAGCTTGCCGATACTGATCGGGTGAATACGTGATTTATTTTAAGGGCATCTAACTTGATTAACGGGCTATCACTTTGCTTTTGATGGTGGACAAACATGACCAGGAGCAATATGCCAACAATGAGCACCGTAAGGGAAATTGGATTTGGTAAGCCAGTCAGTCCGCCGAAAAAAGCCGTAATTGCTACCGAAAACATCAAGCTTCCGGTCCAATCCATCCTTTCAGTACAGTTACCTGGGACATAATCTTCAATGATAAAGTAAGTCGCCAATAACGCCAGAATCATCGGTGTGGCCGGAATCCAAAACACGCTGTGCCAACCGTAGAGTTCGGTCAGATAGCCGCCAATGACGGGCCCACAGGATAGCCCTAAATAAATCGCAGAGGATGTTAAACCCAAAGCCATACCTCTATTGGCACATTTGTAAGCGTAGCCGACCATAGCCATAGCTGTTGCAAATATCAGAGCACCACTGAACCCTTGGATAACGCGAATAGCCAGCGCGCTTCGACTGAATTGATCAGTAAAGTTAGAAGAGCAGCAATACAGAATAATCCGATGCCGGCTAGATATACCTTTCTGCGACCGATCAAATCCGCGATTCTACCGGCCGGCAACATCAGTACTATCTGATACATTAATACGGTAATACAGCATTTTGCTATGCCGTCGCTGCTGATCACAGGTTGCTAATTAAATGAAAAGGGCGATACTGGTTAAGTGGTTTCCTTCAAAATTGGCGTTTTGGATACGCAAAATCTGAACCATAAGTGCTGCAATCTGAAAAAGTCCCAGCAGCGCTTCGAGGACTTTCCGGTATCAAAGAAAGCCATGTTTCGTCATAGGCTAGGACGGTCATAGTTTATGAAATTTTTGGAGGAGGTGTGGCGCCCTGTGGTCCCAAAGAACGAACAGCTAATCTGCCCCCTAAAGATGCAACAAGTTCTTCTTGTGCCGCATGGGCCTTCGCATCGGTGCCTTCAGGATCAATATAATTTTTCAATTCCATGATCAGTTCGGAAAGCACTGCTTGATAATCAGGATTGGTTGCTACATTTACCAACTCTTCAGGGTCTTTATCTAAATCGAACAATTCAGGCTCGAAATTGACATAGTAATGCAGTTTGTAAGGACCTGAACGCCACATATAGCCCGCTGATACCGAACCTGCTGCGTGGTATTCACTGAATGCCTTACGGGAGTTTGAAGGATTCGCTATTATGTCGATCAGACTATCTCCTTCAGCAATGTTCTCTTGTCCGAAGTGCACCGATACTGTGGCAGCTATATCGAGTAGAGAGACTGGCGTATCGCTTACACCTTCTGGAACATTGGGGCCAGCTATCAGCAGCGGTACTTTAACTGCTTCGTTGTAGAGCACGGATTTACCCCAAAGCCCTCGAGCGCCGACATTATCTCCATGGTCACTTGAATAAATTATTACTGTATCTTCAAGCATTTCCAACGATTCGAGTTTGTCTAGAATTAATCCTACGTTGTAATCGAGCCAGGAAACCAAACCATAGTAAGCTGAGAAAGCTCGAGTTCGCTCTGCACCATCAGTAAAGTCCGCCTCGCTATTCATGTACTCGTTTTGCAGCTTCACCCATGGATGTTGTTGATAGTCGGTTTTGGTACTTTGTTTAGGTTCTGGAATGGAGCCTTCAGGGTATAGATCGTAAAATTCCCTTGGAGCTACTAATGGAAAATGAGGAGCAACGAGGCCGACGTATAGGCACCAAGGCTCGTCTGGAGCATTTTGCAGCCAATCGAGTGTCTGTTTAGTGACGGACGAATCATACACAGTGTACGGACTTTCCCCAGGCCCGATATATTCACCGAGCATTTTAGATTGTGGGGCCCATCTCACCTCGGCTTGTCGAATCGATGCCCAAACCATGCCCACACCGTCCTTGACCATCATTGGGATATGCTCTTGATCAAATCCGTTGTCGTCGTCGCTGCTTCGATAGTGAAGTTTACCTATGCTCTCGCAAGGGATACCTGCAGCCTGCAACTGATGACCCCAACCTTTAGGGTTACCGATGTAAGGCATCGCATTATCCCATAATCCCAACTTATGTACCGGTAGACCCGTAGCTAAGGAAGCTCGGGCAGGTACACATATGGGAGAAGGGGTATATGCCTCACGAAAACGAGTTCCCATAGAAGCTAGGCGGTCTAGATTGGGTGTATGTACGAACGGATGTCCTGCGCACGAGAGGGCAGCAGCCTGATGCTCATCTGAAAATAGGATAAGAAGATTAGGTTTACTCAAAATCACACTCCGTTATCGCCTCAATGCGATCTAAAATGTCATAAAACAAAGCACGCTCGCTCTCAGTCATGATTTGTGAAAGAGCATCTCTTCGTTTGGCCATAATTACTTGATTTAATGATAATTTCTCTCTTCCTACGTCGGTAAGTTCGTAGCGCATATTACGCTTGTCGGTAGGTAATTGATGTCCGCTTACCCAACCAGAAACGACCAAAGACTTAAGTGCTCTACTGACAAGGCCATTATCTGAGCCAACAAGCTGAGCCAATTCCACGGTTCCAATGGCATCCCGTTGCTCAGCGAGGACGCTACATAGTCGATACTCAGTTAGCGAAAATTCACCACGCCGCTTTAGCATTCTGCTAGCTTGCGTATTGAGTTTGGCTTGGGTTTTACTGAGCCGGTAACTCAGCCAATTCTTAACTGATGGTTGTTTAGCATTTGACATCATGGTTTTCCTTTTACAGATTAATATTTGATCTGTCAAATAATATAGGCTTGCCATGTGTCCACCTACTTATTCTTGGTTCAAATCTAATTCAAAAGTGTAATCTTATTCAGATACGATTCGCTATTTTATACCCCAAACAAGCCGCGTATTAGCCGTTTGGAACACTTGCTTAGAGAGTGGAGTAGCGCCTTTTTTGAAACTATCACGTGGTGCCAGAATTGTTCAGAACAACCCGCAAGGCATTACCGTTTATTAAGCAGGTAAGTCAATTTCTAACTAAGAAAAAACATTTGACATGTCAAATGATATTGGCTTTACTAGCTAGCGATCTAAAAAAATTAACAAAAGGATCTGAAAATGAAAAAGTTCGTTAAAAAGCTAGCCGTTTTCGCGACCGCGACGACCTTATCTGCGTCCGTATTGGCTGATTGGCAGCCGTCTGGGCCGATCAAAATGATGATTGGGTTTGCAGCGGGTGGTGGTGCAGATACGCAAGCTCGCCTAATTGCCGAAGATATCGAGGCGTTGAAAGGCTGGAAAATCATCCCTGAACAAGTGACTGGCGGCGGCGGGACAAAACTCGCAGCAGAGCTTATGAATGAGCCTGCCGATGGTCTCTCCTTCGGTATGGTAGTGTCAGAAACGTTAGCTTATAACAATCTCGCCAACCCTGGTGCGACCTTTGATCATACCGATTTCACACCGATAGCAACAACTGCAAGTTTTCAGATGGGGGTTGTGGCAAAAACTGATCGTGGATATTCGGATTTTAGCGACGTTATTAAAGCGGCCAAAGCTGGAGAATCTATTCGATTTGGAGCAATGAGCGCGAAACTTGCTGATTTGGCCTATATGTTGGGTGCCGCGAATGATGTCGAATTTAATATCGTTGAAGTGAAAGGCGGTCAGGCGGTTAGCAACGGTTTGAATGCGGGTGATCTAGACGTGGGATTTGTCGCGGGAAATCAGGCAAAAGCAGTCCGTGCAGGTGATATGACGAACTTGGCTTCTGCAATCAGTGAACCGCTGGTCATGCAGCCTGAAGCGCCGTTGCTGAAAAACTACGGGTTGGACTTCACAGCTGATGGCTATTTTATGTTTATCGCGCCCAAAGGCCTCTCTTCTGAAGCTCGTACGGCACTCTCAGCGGCAATTGAGCAGGTCGCAACTGATCCAAATAGTAAATCGGGAAAATTTATTACCCGGGCGTTTGGGAAACCGGTTGTCATTACCGGTACGAAGTTAGAGGAATTAATAGAGCGAGATCGTGGACGGTCGGCTTTGTTACTCAAGGCGGCGTCTGAGTAATGCTTAGGCTTTCACGAGACCAAAAGCTGGGAGCTATGCTCCTGGTTTTTGCAGTGTTAGCGCTTATCTTTTGGGTTCCGATAGATATTGATACTGGAATTGTGGAAAAAGTACGTCGACGTATTGCAATCGGAGATGCACTGGCTCCTGTCTTCGCGCTGTGTATTTTAGGCGCATCTGCGTTGGCGATGCTTTTAAATCGTACAACAAAACAAGATCAATCGATTAACTGGCGATTTTTATTAACGATCTCGATCAGTTTTGGATTAGTGCTATCAGTAATGCGATATCTGGGACCTGTCGTGAGTGATCTTTTTAATGATGAGAGTTATAGGGCACTAAGGGATACAGCTCCGTGGAAATATATTGGCTTCATAACCGGTTCTACGGCCTTGATCACGATTTTGTCTAGCTTAGCTGAGCGTAGCTTTAATGTTCGTCGTCTATGGATTGCTCTAATAATAAGTGTAGTTTTGGCCCTCATCTATGATTTGCCATTCAAAACTCTTTTGTTACCACCCAATAGTGATTACTAATGGACATGTTTGATCATATTCTATTAGGGATTCAGAGTGTTTTCCTAAGCGATAATTCGACATCTATTTTGGGAATTTCGTTCCCCACCGCTATCGTTATGGTGGTGATCGGGTTGATCGTTGGTACATTGGTTGGCGCGACACCCGGTCTCGCCGGACCGATGGCCATGGCTGTGGCCTTGCCCATTTTAATTTCTATTTTCGGATACGACCGTAGCGCACTTTTGCCTGTTCTCGGTTTTCTAATAGGAATTATGAAAGGCTCCACAATCGGCGGAGCCGTTCCGGCCATTTTATTTAATACGCCAGGCACACCGGATGCGGTTATGACGACTTTGGACGGAACGCCAATGACTCGAGCCGGTCAGCCATATAAAGCCTTGCGCACTGCCCATTTCTCGTCGGTAATGGGTGATAGTTTCTCAGATATCATCCTATTTATTTGTGCGCCCTTTTTAGCGCTCTTCGTAGAGTACTATCTGGACTTGCCTGAAAAAGCGGCGTTAATCATTCTTTCTCTGGCATTTATTTCCGTACTTGTTGGAAATCGGCCAGATAAGGGATTCTTAAGTCTGGGTTTAGGCTTGTTTATAGCGTATATCGGGAGCGGTGAGGACTTCTATCCCCGTTTAACCGGTGATATTCCAGCGCTTGCAGATGGCTTCCCTTTGGCGGTCGTAATATTGGGCGTTTTGATCGTCGGTGAGGTTTTCACAAGTCTGGATGACATCGGTCACGAGATTCGCCATTCGGGTGAAATTAAGCAAATTAAGCAGATCGGTTCTGATCATTTAACCCTCACAGAAAGGCTCCGGATGCTTCCTTACATAGGTAAGTCAGCTTTGATTGGAACCGTGATTGGCGCACTTCCGGGGATAGGTTCCACAATGGCAGCTACCTTAGGATATGCGGCTGGCCGAAAGCGCCACGCTAAAGTTCACCCCGATCGGGTTCAGTTTGGTAAAGGCGCTCCTGAAGGTATTGCGGCAACCGAGTCTGCTAACTCCGCTGTATCAGGTGCGAACTTAATCCCTGTTCTCTCATTAGGAATACCCGGAAACGTTGCGGCAGTATTCTTGCTTCTAGCTATGGATAGCATTGATGGGCTAAATCCAGGTCCGGCAGTATTCAAAATACCCAATACCGGTATTAATAGCGAAATGGTCATGGCATTCGGGCTCTTCACTCTGATGGCATTAGCTAACGCAATTAATTGGGTAATTGGGGGGCGGCTAATGAGAATGATGGGGGTTATGATCAGGGTACCTAAGCAGATACTTTTGCCCACAGTTTTAGTACTGACTCTGCTTGGAGTTTATGCTCAGGAATCGAGCATGAGCGCTCTAATTATGTTGGTAGGCTTCGGTGTGTTGGGTTACATCATGCGTCGTCTTGATATCACCGTATTGCCATTTGTGATTGCCTTCATTTTAGGTAGATCGCTTGAGTCTACTGTTAGACAAGCGTTCGCTGCGACTGGTAGTGATCCTTGGTTTCTGTTCTCCAGTAGTATTTCCGCGTTTATCATTTCAGCCGCTGTTATTGTAATTCTATACCCGATTTTAACCCGTTTAAAAAAGAAGATTCAAAATGACTGATCTAGTTCATTATGATTTCTGGCGATCTTCGGCTAGCTATCGTGTCCGTCTGGCAATGAATGTACTGGGGTTAGAACCTGAAGTACGGCATGTTGATATGTTTTCGATGGAACATAGAGCGCCAGATTATTTAAAGATCAATCCACAGTCCATGCTTCCCTCAGTCGAGATCGATGGACGAATTCTGACACAATCAATTGCAATTATTCGATATCTAGACGAGCGATTCGGAAACGGTGATTTATCGGGAATCGGCGCGGACCAGCGATATCGTATCGATCAGTTATCGGCGATTATTACATCGGATATTGCGCCCGTATGTAATATGGCCGTAATGCACAAACTCGGTGAATGGAGCGGTACCACAGATTATATACCGGTATGGCAGAAGTTTTTTATCTCGAAAGGGCTACAAGCGCTTGAGCAGCAATTGGAGGACACCAATTGGGCGGTAGGAGACAGACCTACTCTCGTAGAATGCTGTTTGATACCTCAATGGTTTAATGCCAAGTTGTGGAATGTCGACCTTTCTGAATTCCCAAAGCTTAATCGTATTGTTGAAAATGCGGAAAAGCTTGATGAGTTTAAAAGGGCGAGACCTGATTACGTAAAAAGTACCCTCAATATCTAATCTTTTATGACCAAATCAGGAACCATATCGTGTTTTCACGAGATGGTGAGGGCTATTTTGCGTTTTTTTTGGTCCCTTAATCTTATTGTCTAAGGGTCCAACTAACTGATGTTAAAAGAATAATGAACTATTCGAAGTCATTATCCAAAGAAGTGAAGGAATCATCATGAATAAAAATGCTTGCTACGTATACCAGTCAATCGCGCAGTCTGTTATTGACCATGAAATAGATACGATGTTCGGTCTTATGGGCGATGCGAATTTATTTATAGTTGACCATTTTGTTAGACACTGTGGCGGACAGTTTACCCCCGTAGCTATTGAAGGAAGCTCAGTGCTGATGGCACTGGCATATTCGAAGGTATCTGGGAAAGTCGGCGTGGCAACGATCACTCATGGTCCAGCGCTAACTAACTGCGTCACAGCCCTAGTTGAGGGGGCAAGAGCACACATGCCTATGGTCCTGTTGTGTGGTGATACACCGATATCAGATACCCAAAATTTGCAGAACATTGATCAGCGAGAGTTGGTCAAAACGACTGGGGCGGGTTTCGTTCAGATCAGATCCCCAGAGTCAGCTTCTCAAGATATTGCACATGCGTTTTACCGTGCTAAAGCGGAGAAGCGCCCGGTGGTTGTGAATATGCCTGCTGACTATATGTGGGAAGAGGCCGCACATCAGGTAATAAAATATCCTGTTTTCAATGCTCCTTCTATGGTTCCAGAAGGGGATGACTTCGATAATGCGATTGGTATTATCGCCTCAGCACGACGACCAATCATTTTGGCTGGTGGTGGAGCAGTGTCTGCTCGCGAGAGTATCGTCAAATTGGCTGAACGTCTCGAATCTCCCTTAGCGACCACATTAAAAGCCAAAGGCATGTTTAATGACCAGCCTTTCAATATGGATATCTTTGGTACCCTCAGCACGCCGCAAACCTATGATTTGATTGCTCAATCAGACTGTATTATCTGTTTTGGTACCAGTCTGCACCATTTCACCACTGATCGTGGAAAGTTGGTCAAAGATAAGCGCGTTATACAGATTAACAATGAAATTACTGAGATCAGTAAAAACTTCCATCCTACGGTCGCTCTGACCGCAGACGCACGATTGACCGCGGAAAACATTATTTATTGGTTAGACGAAGCCGAAATTGCCCCGAGCGGATTTACTCGAGAGTTGGAGCCTTTCTCATTAAACAAACACCCAGTTGGTAAAGTTAAGGGTAACGTGGATGGCGGCATCAATTACATAGATGCGCTTGAGAAGCTGGAGCAAGCACTGCCTAAAAATCGTGTCCTGACAACTGACGGTGGTCGTTTCATGACCGAGGTCTGGTGCCGTATCTCTGCTCCAGATCCACAAAGTTTTATTGTTACAGCGCACTTCGGATCGATCGGACTCGGTATTCAGGCCGCCATTGGTGCGAGTCTTGCTGTAGATGATCGTCCTGTCGTTGTGTTTAGTGGCGATGGCGGATTTATGATGGGGGGGATAAATGAGTTCAACACAGCTGTACGGCTTAAGCGGGACTTAATTGTCGTTGTCTGCAACGACTCGGCTTACGGTGCAGAGCATATTCAGTTTGTTGATCGTCATATGGATCCTGGGCTCACTCAGTTTGAGTGGCCATCATTTGCACAGGTTGCTACCTCATTGGGTGGGGTGGGATTGGAAGTGCGGTCTAAAGCCGATTTGGAGAGAGCGTTGGTCGCTATAGGGCAACGTGAAAAGCCGTTACTCATAGAGTTGATACTCGACCCTAACGAGGTTCCTCGCATGCGAGTTTAGCGAGCCATCTCGAATTGGTTAGCCACCCATGAATTCCCAAATATAAATGTAAAAGTACCGGGCTCGATCTGGAAAAGGGATCAGAAAATCCTACTGTAAAGTGCGCAGAATGACCGATCGGGCGCACAGGTTTTTTGGTCCCAAGGAGCAGAAATGAAAGCAATAGTCGCCGTTAAACGAGTGATCGATTACAACGTGAAAGTAAGAGTTAGATCTGATAACACTGATGTTGATCTGGCTAACACTAAAATGTCGATTAATCCCTTCTGTGAAATCGCAGTTGAAGAAGCCGTTCGTCTGAAGGAGGCGGGTGTTTTATCTGAAATTGTAGTGGTTTCTATTGGCACTAAATCCTGTCAGGAGCAGATTCGTTACGCAATGGCGTTGGGCGCTGACCGCGGTGTTCAGGTTGAGACCGATGCGAATCTGAGTTCTCTGGATATTGCTCGCGTTCTTGCGAAAGTAAATGAAGAAGAGCAGGCAGAGGTATTGATTTTAGGTAAGCAGGCGATCGATTCCGATAATAACCAGACTGGCCAGATGTTGGCGGCGCTGATGGATGTACCACAGGCTACTTTCGCTTCTGAAGTGAAAATTGCAGATGGTAAAGCGCAGGTAACTCGGGAAGTAGATGGCGGGCTGATGACCATCGAAGTAGAGCTACCAGCCGTAATAACCACTGACCTGCGTCTGAATGAGCCTCGTTTCGCAGCACTTCCGAAAATCATGCAGGCTAAGCGAAAACCGCTTGTTATGAAGACCTTGGATGAGCTGGGAATCGAACTGAGCAACAGCATTGAACTCCTGTCTGTGGAAACGCCAGCTGAGCGTGCGGGCGGCATCATAGTCTCATCGGTTGATGAGTTGCTTGAAAAACTGCGTAGCGAAGCTCAGGTCATATAAGGGGAGTGCCAAATATGAAAACATTGATTATTGCTGAACATGACGGCCAGTATATTAAATCGGTAACCCTATCTGCGGTGACCGCAGCCGCGAAAATTGGTGGATCATTTGATCTGCTGGTTGTAGGTAGCAACATTTCGGCTGTGGCCTCTAGCGCGGCCAAGATAGCTGGCGTAGATCGAGTACTGACAATAGATGATGCAGCGCTTGAGCATTTGCTCGCTGAGTTCGTCGCTCCGGTTGTTAAGCAGCTCGCGGCTGATTACACACATATTCTTCTAGGTGCGAGCACGATGGGTAAAGACCTTGCTCCTCGTATAGCCGCACTCTGTGGTGTCAACCAGCTTTCTGACATCATCGATGTGATTGATGCGGATACATACAAGCGATCAATCTACGCAGGAAACGCGATCGCAACGGTTAAGAGCATCGACTCTCTTAAAGTGATCACTGTTCGCGGTACTGCTTTCGCCCCTGCCATAGCGGAGAGTGGAAGTGCAGCAGTGGAAGCCGCTAGCGCGACAGTGGGCAGTGCGAATGTTCGTTTTGTAAGTTCACAAATGAGCACTTCAGATCGTCCAGAGCTGGATTCTGCTGACATCGTTGTTTCTGGCGGACGTGGCGTCGGTTCGAAAGCCGATTTCGACAAGGTGTATCAACTGGCAGATAAACTGGGTGCGGCAGTGGGCGCATCCCGTGCTGCGGTTGACAGTGGTTTCGTTCCAAACGATATGCAGGTTGGACAGACCGGTAAGATGGTGGCTCCGAAGCTTTATATCGCTGTTGGTATTTCCGGTGCGATTCAGCATATAGCGGGGATGAAAGATTCTGGCGTGATTGTGGCGATCAACAAGGATGAAGAGGCACCAATCTTTAATATCGCGGACTATGGTCTGGTAGGCGATCTTCATGAGATTCTGCCAGAACTGTTGTCGAAGATCTGAAGTCCCGCTTAAGAGCTGAAAGGGAATACGCCCTTTTCCGGGTCCCATGAAGATTATTTCGTTAAAGGTAATCTGATTTAAGGATAGACGATGAAATATGAAGTAATGGAGTTTGATGTTCTGATTGTAGGCGCAGGCCCAGCAGGACTGTCGGCTGCGTGCCGAATCAAACAGCTCAACGAAGAGCTAAGTGTCTGTGTCGTAGAAAAGGGCTCCGAGGTTGGTGCTCATATTCTGTCAGGTGCAGTTGTTGATCCTAAAGCACTGACCGAGCTGTTTCCCGAGTGGAAGGAACTAGGTGCGCCGCTGAATACCGAAGTGCAGGAAAATCAAATTGTCCTACTGAAGAGTGGCCAGAAAGCGACCACCGTGCCTAATTGGGCGGCTCCTCAGACTGACGGTCTCCCGCCTTTTTGGTCCATACTGAATGAGAGTTTTGGGCATGAAATTGGCTATGAAGGAGGCCGAAATCATGAAGAGAAAACGCTACTCAGTCGAACAAATCATGGCTGCCGTTAAGCAGCATGAAGCAGGCGCTACTGTCGC
>Ga0209137_1003588_pt1 | contig 12905 bp, 12 predicted proteins | sample SaaInl5LU_22_DNA_FD_184642 | JGI IMG/M metagenome (GOLD analysis project Ga0209137, IMG submission 184642) | Marine microbial communities from expanding oxygen minimum zones in the Saanich Inlet - ESP_105LU_22_DNA (SPAdes) (version 2) | ecosystem: Environmental > Aquatic > Marine > Intertidal... | reverse complement strand
TGTGGCTTTTTGGGTATGCTTCATATGGAGATCATCCAAGAGCGTTTGGAACGCGAGTACGATTTAGATCTAATCACCACTGCGCCCACCGTGGTCTACGAGATTTTAAAAACCGATGGCGAACTTTTGCATATCTCCAATCCGTCCAGCCTGCCAGATCCCGCTTATGTCGAACAAATGCGCGAGCCAATCTGCGAAGCCAATATTTTGGTGCCCAAAGACTATATCGGCAATGTGATCTCGCTTTGCGTTGAAAAACGCGGCATGCAAAAAGATATGCAGTACGCCGGCAGCCAGGTCTCGTTAACTTACGAGCTGCCGATGAGCGAAGTAGTGATGGATTTCTTTGATCGGCTCAAGTCAGTCAGCCGCGGTTTTGCATCGCTTGACTACAACTTTGTTCGTTTTGAAGCGGCCTCACTGGTTAAGTTGGATGTGCTGATCAACGGCGATAAAGTCGATGCGCTCGCCGCGATTATCCACCGCGATAACTCGCAGGGCCGCGGTCGGCTGCTCACCGAAAAAATGAAGGATCTGATACCTCGCCAAATGTTCGATGTGGCCATTCAAGCCGCCATAGGTGGCCATGTCATTGCCCGCACAACAGTCAAGGCGCTGCGAAAAAATGTTACCGCCAAATGTTATGGTGGTGATGTGTCACGCAAACGCAAGCTGTTGGAAAAGCAGAAAGCGGGTAAAAAGCGTATGAAACAGGTGGGCTCGGTGGAAATTCCACAAGAAGCTTTCTTGGCGGTATTGAAAACTGATTAATGGCGGCAGTCTCAGTGTCGAGTCAAACAGGGAGCTAAATGCACGTGGATATTAACTTCGAACTGATACTGACGCTGCTTTTTTTGCTCGCTGCCAGCTTCTGGTTGCTCAACCGGTTTTGGGTTCGCACCGATCGTGGCGCTATCGAATATATCGCCTCTCTAGCCCCGGTGCTCGGCATTGTGCTGGTGTTGCGCTCATTTATTATTGAGCCCTTTCAAATCCCCTCCTCATCGATGGTGCCAACTCTACAGCGCGGCGATTTCATCGTCGTTAACAAGTGGGTTTACGGTCTGCGGCTACCGGTGCTGCGCAACTTAGTAGTCCCGGTTAGCGAGCCGCAGCGCGGTGATGTCATGGTTTTTTTCCCACCCCACGAAGAGCGCTACTTTATTAAACGTGTGGTCGGTTTGCCGGGGGATAAAGTCAGCGTGGTCAACGGCCAATTATTTATTAATGGCGAGCGCATGGAGCAGAGCGATGCGCAGCCGGTTGCCGGCGACTTGCGCAGTGGCCGCTTTAGCGAGGATTTAAACGGTTATCAGCACCCCATACAGCGTCGCTTACAGCCGGGCCGATTGAGTCAGAATTTCCATGACATTGTTCCTGCCGGCCACTACTTTATGATGGGCGACAACCGCGATAACTCGAGTGATAGCCGCGTCTGGGGCCCCGTGCCGGCCGAGCGGATTGTCGGCAAAGCTTTTGCCCGCTGGATGTTCTGGGACGAGCGCAACACGCTGCCGAGTTTTTCGCGCGCCGGCGCTATCCGCTGAGATGGCTCTATGAATCGAATCCAACAATTGGAGAAGCGCGCGCAGTTAATGCGCCGGCTCGGCTATCAGTTTGAAGACACAGCACTGTTGGAGTTGGCTCTGTCGCACCGCAGTGTCGGTGAGCCTAACAACGAGCGTTTGGAATTTCTTGGCGATGCGGTGCTCGGCACTACTATCAGCAAACTGTTGTTTAATCAGTTTCCTCAAGCCAGTGAAGGTGATCTTAGCCGCATGCGTTCGGCTATTGTGCGCGCTGAATCGTTGGCCACCATTGCTCGCGAGTTAGATCTCGGCGAGCATCTCCATCTCGGTCCGGGTGAGTTAAAAAGCGGCGGTTTTAGTCGCGACTCAATTTTAGGAGACAGTGTCGAGGCGTTGATTGGAGCCATTTATATCGACAGCGATGGCAGCGCTTGCGAGTCGGCAATCAGTAACTGGTTTGCCCAAGCTCTTGCCGCTGCAGATTACCGCGCGCCGGCAAAAGATCCAAAGACGGCGCTGCAGGAGTGGTTGCAACAGCGCGGCAAGCCGCTGCCCGAATATACTTTGCTCGAAGAGTGCGGTGAGCCACACCAGAGAACCTTTGTGGTCAGCTGCAAAATCGCACTGCGCAATAAACCCGCGCAAGCGCAAGCGCGCAGTCGCCGTAAGGCAGAACAAGCTGCAGCCGCAGAGCTGTTGGCTTACCTAGAGGCACAATGATGAATACCGAAACACCTCAGGCAGAGAGTGAAAATAGCCGTTGTGGCTATGTCGCCATTGTGGGTCGGCCCAATGTCGGCAAATCGACACTGCTCAACCATCTGCTCGGGCAAAAGCTCAGCATTACCTCGCGCAAACCGCAAACCACTCGCCATACGCTACTGGGCATTAAAACTGAAGCCCACTACCAGCTGATATTTGTCGATACTCCGGGTATCCACACCAACCAAGAGAAGGCAATTAATCGCGTTATGAACCGCAGTGCGATGAGTGCTATGGCCGATGTCGATGCGGTGGTCTTTGTTGTCGACCGCCTCGAGTGGAGCAGCGCTGACGAGTACGTTGCGTGTCAGGTAAAAAATGCTGGCGCACCGGTGATTGTGGCGGTCAATAAAGTTGATCTGGTAGAGGATAAAGAAGAGCTGCTGCCGCATCTGCAATTTGTCAGCGATCAGGTCGGAGCCCGCGAAGTGATCCCCCTGTCGGCTTTGCGTCAAACCAATCTGGCACTGTTGGAAGAGCAGCTGGTTGCACTGATGCCTAGCAACGACCACTTTTTCCCGGAAGACCAGATTACCGATCGCACAGAGCGGTTTTTGGCGGCAGAACTCGTGCGTGAAAAGATTACACGTCAACTTGGCGCCGAACTCCCTTACCAAGTCACGGTGGAAATCGAGAGCTTTAGTCGCGATGAACGGATTATTCATATCGATGCGCTGATCTTGGTGGAGCGCGAGGGTCAGAAGAAGATCATCATCGGCGAGAAGGGTGAGCGGATAAAAAAAATAGGCCAACAAGCGCGCCAAGATATGGAACTGCTGTTTGATCAAAAAGTGATGTTGAAAACCTGGGTTAAAGTGCGCAGTGGTTGGAGTGACGACGAACGTGCACTGCGCAGCTTGGGTTATCTCGACTAATGGAAGACCGCGTCGAGGGTGAGGCGGGCTACCTGCTCCACTCGCGGCCTTACCGCGAGAGCAGTCAGCTGCTCGATCTGTTTACGCTCAATCACGGCCGCATACGCACCGTGGCCAAAGCCACCCGTCAACGCAGTAAGCGCGGTGCCAATAAGGGTTTGATGCCATTTGGCTGTTACACCTTGAGCTGGCGAGGGCGGGGCGACTTAAAGAGTTTAATTAGTGCCGAGCCTGCCGAACCCGGCCGTTTTTTGCGCGATGAAGCACTATTTTCGGGGCTCTATTTAAACGAGCTGGTGTACAGATTGCTCCACGAGCAAGATCCACACCCCTATCTCTACCAGAGTTATCAGCAACTGCTCAACGAGCTTGCGCAAGTGTCGCCGGCGCGGCCAATTGATGAGTGTTTACTGCGCGAGTTTGAGATGGTGTTGCTTGAGGAGCTCGGCTACGGTCTAGTTTTAGATTGCGAAGCGGTTAGTGGAGAACCGCTGCTGCCAGCTGGGCGCTATGATTATCGCGCAGATTTCGGTGTGGTCGCCGGGCGCAGTTTTAGCGGTGAAGAACTGTTAGCCATCGCCAGTGGTGATTTTCGCAGCAGCGGCCCACGCGCTGCAGCCAAGCGTTTGCTGCGCTCGGCAATAGATTTTCATCTTGATGGCAAACGCCTTAACAGCCGCATGCTCTATCGGCAGTATCTCGACAGTGCCGCGTTTGTAGCAGATGCTAACCAGGCCATTGCAGAGTAAAAATTATGAAAGGGATCGGTACTGACATTGTTGCTATTGGCCGTTTTGCCGCTATTTTAGAGCGCCAGGGCGAAAAATTTGTTAGCCGCGTACTCACTGCTGCCGAGCGCGACACTTACCGTCTGCGCGGCCAGCCGATCAGCTTCCTGGCTAAACGTTTTGCCGGCAAAGAGGCGATAGCCAAAGCATTGGGAACCGGTATAGGACGTGGCGTCAGCTTTCAACATATTGAGATCAGCAATAACTCTGAGGGTGCTCCACAGGTCGTGTTGAGTGCCGGTGCACTGTCAGCGGCTCAGGCTCTGGGGGGTGGGACTGTGCTCCTGTCACTCTCCGATGAAGCTGATTACGCCATAGCCTACGCCGCCTTAGTCTAAACTGTTGCGCATAAGTTATAACTGCATCAATGCACAATTGGCTGCTGCCATCAGGCACAATAAACTGCTGAAAATCACACCGTAAATATTGAGTAATCCGACATGAATACCGCCTCGTCACAGCCTTTTGGCAGCCACTACCCGTCTATAGATGCGACTGTCGGAGAGACACGCCTGGTGCGCTTACAGCGTATTGGCGCCGACACTGGCAATGTAATTTTAGCCAAACTCGAGGGTGACAATCCGGCTGGCTCGGTGAAAGATCGGCCGGCTCTCAATCTTATTGTTCAAGCTGAGCTGCGTGGGGATATTCATCCGGGTGACCGCTTGATAGAAGCAACCAGTGGCAACACCGGCATTGCATTGGCTATGGCCGCAGCGATGAAAGGTTACAAAATGACCCTAATCATGCCCGCCAATGCGACCGCAGAGCGCAAAGCGGCAATGACGGCTTACGGAGCTGAATTGATTGAGGTCAGTGGCGAAGAGGGTATGGAGGGTGCGCGTGATTTGGCTTTAGCGATGCAGTCTCGCGGCGAGGGCAGGGTGCTCGATCAATTTAACAACCCGGATAACTCCGCAGCACACTACAGCGGCACAGGGCCAGAAATTTGGCGGCAGACCGACGGCTGTGTGACTCATTTCATCAGCTCTATGGGTACCACAGGCACGATTACGGGCACCGGTCGTTATCTCAAAGAGCGCAACAGTGAGGTGCAGATTATTGGTCTGCAACCGCAACCTGATGCCTCAATACCGGGTATACGACGCTGGCCACAAGAGTACCTGCCGGGTATTTATGACCCCGATGTAGTTGATCGTGTGGTCGATATTGGCCAAGCCGACGCAGAGCAGATGATGCTACGATTGGCTCGCGAGGAGGGTATTTTTTGTGGCGTTTCATCCGGGGGCTCAATTTACGCTGCCGCCCAGTTGGCTACACAGATCCCCAATGCCGGTGCCACCATCGTGGCAATCATTTGTGATCGCGGCGACCGCTATCTCTCTTCCGGTCTCTTTGCTTAGTGGCTGAGCGGCTCCTATGGTAACTGTACGCGATCGTCTACTTGAGACCGATATCGATACTATCGATATCAGGCAATGGAGTGAGGACCTGGCGCTGCGCTGGGACTTGGCTCTCGACGAACTGCCGCCCTCACTGACAGCCGCGGGTGAGGTGGCACGCCAAGCTCAACTGGCTACCCCGGCGTTGAATAGAGTTTGGACGCGCGAGGTGAGTTGTCTGCACAGCGGGCTGGAGATGGTCGAGATATTGGCTGAATTTCAGCTGGACACTACAGCCTTGCAAGCTGGTCTACTCTATCGGGCAGTGCGTGAGGGGCGTCTGGCGCTCTCACAGATTGAGCAGCAGTTTGGCGCAGAAGTCTCTGGTTTAATCGAACAAGTGCAGCGTATGGCGGTGGTTAGCACACTGCGGAATGACAGTAGCACCGAGGTATTTGGCGATCAAGGCAGCCGCCAAGCGGGTAAAATCCGGCAGATGCTGGTCTCGCTGATAGATGATGTGCGGGTACCTCTAATCAAGCTCGCCGAGCGCGCCTGTGCCATTCGCGCAGTCAAAAGTGCCGATACAGATAAGCAGCTGCGCGTGGCCCGCGAAATCTTTGATATTTATGCGCCACTGGCGGACCGGTTGGGTATTGGTCATCTCAAGTGGGAGCTGGAAGATTTAGCTTTTCGCTATCTTGAGCCAGATGACTACAAAGCAATCGCAAAATTGTTGGCGGAGAAGCGCTCGCAGCGCCAAGACTATATCGATGAAGTGGTGGCGACATTAAAAGAACAACTAGTCGCTGCGGACATTGCCGGGGAGATTAGCGGTCGGGCTAAACATATTTACTCAATCTGGCGAAAAATGCAGCGCAAAGAGGTGGGGTTTTCACAAGTTTATGATATCCGCGCAGTGCGCGTCTTAGTGCCGAGCGTAGCGGACTGTTACACACTGTTAAGTTGGGTACACGCCAACTGGCGCGGCATACCCAAAGAATTTGATGACTACATTGCCCACCCCAAAGAGAATGGTTATCGCTCTTTGCACACCGCAGTGGTTGGCCCAGACAACAAAGTGGTAGAAATCCAGATACGTACATTTGATATGCATCGCGAATCTGAATTGGGTGTGTGTGCGCACTGGCGTTATAAGAGTGGTGACGGCGATCCTGCCGCGCGTGATTACGAGAGTAAAATCGAGTGGTTGCGCCAGGTATTGAGTTGGCAGCAGCAGCTAGAAAGCCAAGCTGGCGGACCAATGGCAGCAGGGATTAACGATCAGAGAGTGTATGTCTTCACCCCTGATGGCCATGTTGTCGATCTGCCCAGCGGCTCGACTCCACTCGATTTTGCCTACCACATTCATACCGATATCGGCCATCGCTGCCGCGGCGCTAAGGTCAATGGTCGTCTGGTTGCTCTAACCACTGAGCTTGCTACAGCTGATCGTGTTGAAATTATTACTGCAGAACAAGCTGCGCCATCGCGCGATTGGCTGCGCTCCACTATGGGCTATTTAGTCAGTAGCCGTGCTCGCGAAAAAATTAGTCAGTGGTTTCGCCGTCAGCGCCATACTCAGGCTTTAGAAGAGGGTGAAAAACTCTGGCAGCGAGCCTGGAAAGAGGCGGGTCGGCCGAGGATAGACTTACAGGAACTGGCGCCATCATTTAATAAAGTAAGCGAGCGAGGGCTGCTAATTGCGCTGGGCAGTGGTGAGCTGCAAGCGGCGCAACTACTGCGCCATGCGCAAGGGCCTGAACAGTTACCAGCTTCTAAAGCGCAAGCCAAGCTTGCTTATGCGCCTGCGGCACTGCCACTGGTCGGCCTCGAGGGAATGCTTCACCGTTTGGCCGGCTGCTGTGCGCCTCAGCCGAGCTGCGCAGTGGGTGGGTTTATTACCCAGGGGCGGGGCGTATCGGTTCACCGCGCTGAGTGCAAAAACTTTAAGCAACTTTGCAGTGTCGAGCCCGAGCGCGTTTTGGCGATTAGTTGGGCGCAAACTGAACAGGTTGGAGAGATTCCGCGGCAGCTGGGCGACTCTGTGCGTCTCGATTTAGCCTACGTTGATCGCACTGGTTTGCTGTTGGCGGTGACTGCTCTGCTCAATGAGAATGATGTCAACATCATCGATGTAGAGACTGTTGCTGAGGGTGTAGGCCGGCGAACTCTGCGCATGTGGGTAGAACTGCCCAGCGACACTCTGGCCACTGAGGCGCTGTATGCTGCGCTGCGTCAGATTGAGGGAGTTACCAGCCTTTGTGTGACCACTAATGGCGACTGAGAAGAGAGTAAAGATGGCAGAGCAGCATTACTGTTTGAACGATCTACTGCATTTGATGAGTCGGCTGCGCGCCCCACAGGGTGGCTGTCCGTGGGACTTAGAGCAAAATTTCCACTCGATTGTACCGAGCACCATTGAGGAGCTCTACGAAGTAGTGGAACTGATTGAAGCAGAGCGCTTTGATGAGCTCCCCGACGAGCTTGGCGATCTGCTTTTTCAGATTGTCTTCTATGCGCAGCTGGGCCGTGAACAAGGTCTGTTCAATTTTGATGATGTGATCGATGCGATCACTCGCAAATTGTTGCGTCGCCACCCCCATGTATTTGTTGACGGTGACCTCTACGGCGCGGTGCGCCAGGGTCCGGCGCCAGAAAAATCTGTTCTGAGTGAACAGTGGCAGCAGATTAAAGCGGTTGAAAAAGCACAGCGCAGTGAGCAACCCAATCCTCCAGTAGCGCCTCTGTGGGGCGATCTTCCTGCTGGATTGCCCGCGCTCGCCGCAGCGCAAAAAATTTCTGCACAAGCTGCTCGGTATGGATTTGATTGGCCGACAGTGGCGGGGCCGATAGCTAAAGTCAGCGAAGAACTCAACGAATTGAAGGCGGAGATCGACCTCGGTAGCAGCCCTGCTATAGATGAAGAATACGGCGATCTGGTGTTGGCGGTGGTCAATCTAGGTCGCCATTTAAACATTGATACAGAGCAAGCACTCCGTACTGCCAACAATAAGTTTCGGCGACGCTTTGGTGCCATGCTGAATCTCCGCTCAGAGCGTTGTAATGCCCTCTCTGGCGATGATTGGGAGGTGCTCTGGGAGCAGGTAAAGGCTGCAGAGTAATCGCCTGCAGATGGCGCTATAGCAATTAGTAGGGTTGTGCTGGTATTGCAGTTCAGTGTATCTTTGCCGCCCGCTCGCGCTAGCAGCTCATTTTTAGAGTGCGCCAGTGCCCTCACAAGGGCGCCATAATAGCCCGCTGAGCCGGCCAAATTCTAAACATATAAACTATTAAGCCATCTAGGCGAGGAGAGAACAATGCGAATTATCTTATTGGGCCCACCGGGTGCCGGCAAAGGGACTCAAGCTCAGTTTATTACTGAGCATTACGGTATTCCGCAGATCTCCACCGGCGATATGTTGCGTGCAGCGGTTAAAGCAGGCAGTGAATTGGGTCTAAAAGTAAAGGATATTATGGCCAGTGGCGGCTTGGTCTCCGATGAGATCATTATCGCATTGGTCAAAGAGCGTATTGCCGCCGCCGATTGCGCCAACGGTTTTTTGTTTGATGGCTTCCCGCGCACTATTGTTCAGGCCGAGGCGATGCGCGATGTCAACGTTGCTATTGATGCTGTGATTGAAATCGCAGTTGACGATGAAGAGATCATCGCTCGTTTGAGTGGTCGCCGTGTTCATGAAGCCTCTGGGCGCGTTTATCATGTCAGCCACAATCCGCCAGCGGTTGAGGGTGTCGATGATGAAACGGGTGAACCATTGATCCAGCGCCCCGATGACAGCGAAGAGACCGTGCGCAATCGCTTGGGTATCTACCACGATCAAACCAAGCCGCTGATCGAATTTTATACCGCCGTGGCTGCAGCAGATAGCCGTGTGAAATTTGCCACAGTGAACGGCACGGGAGCCTTGGCGGAAGTACAGCAGCGTATTGTTAGCGCCCTCGCATAAGAGCTTTGCTGGCGCAGGCTAACAAGGCTGGAGCGCAGCGACAAAGCGGTTTAAAATCCTCGTTTAGCTATTGTTAAACGGGGATTTTTTATTCCTCATCAATACACTTCAAAACAGGCACTGCATGCCCGCTATTCTCGCTATTGAAACTTCTACAGCTGCCTGCTCGGTTGCGCTGCGCCATATCAGCGACACGGGTGAAGTGCGCGACTGGTGGCTGCAAAGTGATCAGCCGCGCACACACAGTGCCATTTTGTTGCAACTCATCGAGCAACTCCTCGAGCAGGCGCAGCTCGCGCGCACGCAACTCAGTGCGGTGGCTATCAGCACAGGCCCGGGCTCATTCACCGGCTTGCGCATCGGGCTGGCGGTAGCTCAGGGGCTGGCGGTCGGTTTGGCTCTGCCGCTGCTGCCGATAGACTCTCTGGAGGTGTTGGCCTCGACAGCCCAACAACAGCGCTCGTTGCCCGCCGGAGAGACACTGGTAGCAGTCACTGATGCGCGTATGCAGCAGTTTAATTTTGGCCACTTCACACTTGCCCAGGCTCAGCAGCGGCCCATTCGCAACGCACCCTTACAGCTCTGTGGAGGCGACCAGGTTGTGGAGCAGTGCTGTGCGGCACAAACGTTAGCTGGCGAAATCTCTAGCTTACAATGTGGCGATCTCCACCCAGTCAACTGTTTCGAAATACTGCCGCGCGCCGATGCGATGCTAGCGACTGCACAGCAGCTTTTCACTGCGGGCGGCTGGCCGGCAGCTTCTAAAGTCGAGCTTATTTATCTGCGCGGCAGTGAGGCTTGGCAGAAACATCAGCCTATTATGTCGCCCAGCAGCAGCTCGCAAACGTGACGATGGAGAGTATTCAGCTATTTTTCCTGGCGTTGCTACAGGGGCTCACAGAGTTTCTGCCCATCTCTAGCTCTGCCCATCTTATACTGCCCAGCCAGCTACTGGGCTGGCAGGATCAAGGGTTGGCCTTTGATGTCGCCGTGCATGTTGGCTCCCTGGCGGCGGTAGTGATCTACTTTCGGCAGCGTTTGGCGCAGTTGGCAGTGGCTTGGGGCCGACAGCTGGCCGGCAGTGCACGCAGTGCAGAGAGTGACTTAGCTTGGCTGTTGATGATAGCCACTATCCCGGTCGGTTTGGCGGGTCTTCTGGGTGGTGATTTTATCGCCACCCATCTACGCAGTGACTGGGTTATAGCGACTTCAACCGTCGTCTTTGGCTTGCTGCTGGGCCTAGCCGATCGATTTGGCGCCAAACAGTTGGTCGCTATAAGTTGGCGCGCTGCGCTGATTATCGGGCTGGCTCAAGTTTTAGCGCTCATTCCGGGCACCTCGCGCTCGGGCATTACGATTACCGCTGCACTACTGCTCGGTTATCGTCGCGCCGCTGCCGCTGAATTCTCGTTCTTGCTCTCTGTTCCGGTTATTGCCCTCAGTGGTCTCTATCTCGCTTTCGGGCTACTCACCCAAGGGGGAGTGCAGTGGGCAGTCTTGTTAATCGGCGCCGCAGTCTCCGGACTTGCGGCACATATCTGCATCGCGCTGTTTATGCGCTGGGTTGAGCGCATTGGTATGTGGCCTTTTGTTATATACAGGTTACTGCTGGGCGCGCTGTTATTTATCTTAATCGCTCATTAATGGCGACAGTTTTTGGAGAGACCGGCAATGCAGTCAAACCCAGAGTTACCCACCGTCGCTTTTATTGGTTTAGGGGTGATGGGTTTTCCCATGTCGGGTCATCTCGCTAAGGCCGGTTATCCGGTTCAGGTTTACAACCGCAGTAGCGATAAAGCTCAGCGCTGGGCCGAGCAATATTCCGGCACGGTTTGTGCGACTCCGCGCGCTGCAGCGCAAGATGCACAGTGTGTGTTTACTTGTGTCGGCAACGACGACGACTTGCGCGCAGTACTTCTGGGTGAGCAGGGCGCTCTCGCTGGGCTTGAAGAGGGCGCAGTGGTGGTCGATCACAGCACAGTCTCTGTAGAGGTCTGTGAAGAGCTCGCCGAGCTCTGCCAGCAACGTAAAGCCAGCTTCGTAGATGCGCCGATCTCGGGTGGTCAACAGGGGGCCGAAAACGGTGTGCTGACAGTGATGTGTGGCGGCAGTCAGACAGCGCTCACCAAAGCCACTGCGGCCATCGACTGTTACGCGAGCGCAGTCACTCATTTGGGCCCAGTCGGCAGTGGCCAACGTTGTAAGATGGTCAATCAGATTTGTATCGCCGGCCTGCTCCAAGGGTTGGCTGAGGGGCTCAATTTTGCTCAGCGCGCTGGGCTCGATCCAGCTCAAGTTGTCGATGTAATAAGCCGCGGTGCGGCGCAATCTTGGCAGATGGAAAATCGCGCTGCGACTATGTTGGCCGACCACTACGAGCACGGTTTTGCGGTCGATTGGATGGTCAAGGATCTAGGTATTGCTCAAGCCGAAGCAGCGCGCAACGGCAGCCAGCTACCGGTGGTGGAGACTGTGGCAACCTACTATCAAGAACTGCAAAAACGTGGCGGCGGGCGCTGGGATACGTCAAGTTTGCTGCGCCTACTGCAGACAGAACAATAACTAACCGAGAGTTCAAGGAGAACAGTATGGCCGATAGCGGTCTGTTGAGTCGTCACTTAATGGCGTTTTTGGATGCTTCGCCAACTCCCTTTCACGCTGTCGAGAGTATGCAAACGCTGCTCAACGAAGCGAGTTTTAGCCGTTTGGATGAGAGCCAAGAGTGGCAGCTCGAAGCGGGGGGGCGCTATTATTTAACCCGCAACGGCAGCTCCATTATCGCGTTTGTTCACGGCAGTGAAGATGTTGCGCAGGGCGGTCTGCGTATGGTCGGAGCTCATACCGACAGCCCCTGCCTGATGGTTAAACCCCACGCAGATATCTTTGTCCACGGCTATCACCAACTCAGTGTTGAGGTTTACGGTGGTGCACTGTTAAACCCCTGGTTTGATCGCGATTTAGGTATTGCCGGACGGGTGGTGTTCAGCGATGAGCAGGGTCTGTTGCGCTCTCGTTTGGTCGACTTTAAACGACCAATGGCGGTAATTCCCAGTCTGGCCATACATCTCGATCGCGAGGCCAATAGCCGCCGTACTATCAATCCACAAACCGACATAAAGCCAATTTTGCTACAAAGTGGCGAAAGCCCTTTTAACGAAATAATCAGCGCAGAATTTCTCAGCGCGGGAGAGCAATTAGTTGACTATGAGTTGGCACTGTATGATTGTAGTCGCGCTGCATTCAGTGGTGCTAACAGTGAATTTATTAGCAGCGCTCGCTTAGATAACCAGCTCAGTTGCTTTGCCGGGCTTCAAGCATTGTTAAAAGCAGATGGCCGCCACACCGCTGTACTGGTCTGCAACGACCACGAGGAGGTCGGCTCTGTCTCTGCGGTAGGTGCTGACGGGCCGTTTTTACAGACACTGTTAGCCCGCCTGTGCGGCCAGCAGCTCGACACAGTATTGGCCGCCTCGTTGCTGCTCTCTTGTGACAACGCCCACGCTCTCCACCCCAATTTCCCCGCAGTGCACGACACTGAACACTTGCCAGCGCTCAATGGTGGTCCGGTGATTAAAACCAATGTTAAGCAGCGCTATGCCAGCAATGCATTGGGTAGTGCCCTGGTTAAGCAGCTCGGAAA
>Ga0209137_1003585_pt1 | contig 12914 bp, 12 predicted proteins | sample SaaInl5LU_22_DNA_FD_184642 | JGI IMG/M metagenome (GOLD analysis project Ga0209137, IMG submission 184642) | Marine microbial communities from expanding oxygen minimum zones in the Saanich Inlet - ESP_105LU_22_DNA (SPAdes) (version 2) | ecosystem: Environmental > Aquatic > Marine > Intertidal... | reverse complement strand
GACAGTAGCCTAACGTACTTGGGCATTTATCGCTTCGATACCACACACCAGATAGCCAATGCGCCGTCTTGGCTCATTCCAGTTTGGTTAGGCTTGCTTTGGTCAGGTTTGGCCGGCACCCTGTTACACAGCATGACAGTGTTCAAAGGGCGCCCACTGATTGCAGCAGTGGGTGGGGCAGTTTTCGCACCATTGAGTTACGTAGCAGGGGCAAATTTCGGTGCGGTAACGTTGGGGCAATCTGTTGTACTAACGTACGTTTTTGTCGGCGCAGTATGGGCATTTGCATTTCCTGCTGTTTTTTATATTGCCAATTATGTTGAAAAAAATGTCACGCGCGAAGAAAAGGAGGGTAGATATGACTAAGTCGGTATTGGTTACTGGTGCAAATAGAGGGATTGGGCTTGAGATAGTTCGAGGCTTCGCACAACAGGGCTGTAAAGTGGTTATGGCGTGTAGAGACGAAACGCTAGGCCTTGAAGCGCGGCAAGACATCGTTGGTGGCGATATTCACGTTATTGAAATGGCACTAGATAAAGAGCAAAGTATCATTGATGCGTTTGTGCGAGCCGATGCAGTTTATGGCCCTTTCGATATTCTAGTTAACAATGCGGGTGCACTAAACCGTCGTGGATGGGATGAACTTACAAGCGAAGAATTACTCGAAGCGATGCAACTTCATGTTGCTGCGCCACTTACGTTAATAAAGCACGTTCTCCCTAACATGTTGGCGTCGGGATTTGGGCGTATTATCAACGTATCCTCGGGGTGGGGCAGTTTTAACGAAGGCTTAGAGGGTCCTCTCTCCTACGCCGTAAGTAAGTCGGCCCTTAATGCGCTTACAGTAAAAATAGCAAATGATATAAAAGCGAGTCATGGCGACGCTTGTGACGTTACGGTAAATAGCATATGCCCTGGATGGGTTCACACACGTATGGGGGGCACTGATGCACCGAGAACACCTCAACAAGGCGCCGAAACTGCGATATGGTTAGGATTGCATGACAAAGGCGGGCCTAATGGTGCGTTTTTGAGAGACAAAAGGTTGATTAGCTGGTGAATACAACGCGATAAAAAAAAACGGCCTCTGAGGGCCGTTTTGAAATAGCTAGCGGATGGCCGTCACAATGTTGCTAGAATGGCTGTCCAACACGTTTTTAACTTTCTTTACTCCGTCTGGCGTTTTCGTATTAACCACCAACGCCGCTTTTCCGTTACGTAATCCGTGTCTAACGGTTTGAATTATCTGGTTTCTATCTGGGCGCAGCGCAAAAAGGCCTGCTACAAATAGCCCCAAAAACAAACCTGGGCTAATTAATGCGATAAACGTAAAAATAGGATTTTGTTGCGTTAATGCTGGACCGAATGCAACCAATAAGCCGGCGGCAATAAATCCCACCCCCAACCCTAACGTTCCCATTTTGAGATGAGAGCTCCAAAGGCGGTTTCCAATAATGTTACTGTCTTGTTCTAATTTTTTACCGAAGTCTTCTTCACTGCCTTCAATGAGTGTCACTTGCGACTCTGACACCACAGAGCGCGCTATCAATGCGTGGGCTGAACGTGTTGCCTGTACTTTGTTTTCATAGATTGCAGCGATTTGACCCTGTGCATCCGGTGTCAAAAGTGCTTTGATGTCATATTCCGAATTAGTCATGAATTCTCCAACTTTCTGTTCGTTTGATTACTCGTTACGAAAAACTGCTTTAAGAGATTTCTATGTCTCGTCCTTACTTAGGATAGATTAACGTAATGCTTAATTATTACCCATTCAATTTACGTTCCGTTGTTTTATCACTGTGGTTCTGCTTATCTGAAACGCTATTTTTTTAGATGACTGCATTATTTAAGTTGTTGATATATAGTCACAAAAATTAATTATTAAGAGGTTTTTATACATCAGTGACAGAGTTGACTCCGATTGCCTATGCCAACATGAAAATGCTGATTTAACCGCTAAGTGCGTAAAAATGCGTCGGGTAGTGAAAAAATGTCACGCTATTTCGCGGCCATTAGTGTGTGTTCATGCATTTCTCGATGTCTAGTATGACCGCTCCCTGAGCGTTTGTTAGGCATTTAAGACAGACAACAGGCGGTTAGGTGGCACTGTTTGTCGTGGGCATTGATTTTGCTACAACGCTACTTTCCTCAACAACATTCATCTATTGGGCTCGTTAAGCCGTAGACGTATTCAATAAAATGCAAATAACGGGTAACCATGAACAACAGTGGGCGTAAAAAGAATGATGCTGAAACGATGCTTGATGATGATATCGTTCGTATGGCGAATCATGATGAACATCTTCACATCATACGAGCGGGCTGTGCGGAAAAGGGGTTCTACTACCGTTACAAAAATGGTAAGCGAGTAACCAAAGCGAAGGTGTTGGCACGCATCGACCGTCTTGTTATCCCCCCAAATTGGCGTTCAGTGCGCATTAGTAAGCTACCCAAAGCGAGTATACAAGCCATAGGAAAGGATGAAAAAGATAGGCGTCAATACATTTATCACTGTCAATGGCATAAACAGCAGCAGGCAGAAAAGTTTGCTTCACTTTGTCAATTTGGTCTGGCTATCGAGGAGTTTCGACAGCTTTGTTTTCGTTATCTTGAAACCAACGAGTGGAGTTTAGATAGAGCATGTGCACTCGTGGGGCTGCTGCTTGATAAAACAGGGGCACGCATCGGGCATGCTCAATACACTCAAGAAAACAGTACTTATGGGTTGAGCACTTTGCGCCGAAAACACGCAGAAGTACGCGAAGATCGAATCTTGTTCAAATACACCGGAAAACATAACAAACCACGAACATTGGAAATTACCGACCCCACGTTGTCGACACTCGTTGCAGAGTGTATCAATTTACAAGGCTATGCAATATTCCGCTATCAAGCTGATGATGCGAAGTGGCGTGATTTGACCAGTGAAGATATGAATCATTTCATACATCAACATATGTCAGATGATTATAGTTGTAAGTATTTTAGAACGTGGGCAGCGAGCAGAATAGCATTACGCGTTTTACCTGAGGTTGATGCTTCAGTAAACGCGAGAAAAAATAGAAAGTGGGCGCCAACGTTGGCAAAGCATGTATCAAAATTACTGGGGAATACCGCTGTAGTGTGTAGGAAGTATTACATTCATCCGAAACTATTCGCTACCATTGAAGATAAAGAAATGCGAAGTGAACTGATTAGCAATGTAAATTCTATTTTAGGCCAAAAATGTGAGGAGGCGAGCAAGGATGTGAGGTTGGAAAGGCTCTTGTTGAAGGTTATATCCTAACTAATGCCATTAAATGAAAAAATATTCCAAATGGTAATAAATGAATATAAATACTGATAATTATGCATAATTTTTCGTGAAGTTATTTTTATTTCAATGTTTTTTTGTTTTTATAGGGCATTGTTTTTATGAGCTTTTTAGTTTGTTTTAGTAGTAAGTTATGGTGGGGTGGATGGTTGGGTTGATTTTCGTATTTACGTGCTGCTTTAAGCATGTAGTTTATAATTTGAACTTGAAAAAATATGAAAAACCTTTATATTATTTGAACTCTAATCATTTTAGTTCGATGTATTAAGGCGGCTTTTACCGTTTCTTTAGTAACAAGCAGCGCAATTAGTACAGTCTTTATCATCAACGTTAGCGCAATGGCTCGGATGATTAGTTTTTTTTAGCAACAGAGGGTTACCACCTACGTTATGCCAATCGAAAGCTACATTTCGTTAAGTATCTATTTTATTGCTATGCTCGGTATCGGTTTGTTTTCATATAAACAATCCACAAGTGACATATCGGGTTATATTCTAGGCGGCAGACAAGTTAGTCCTCAAGTTACCGCGCTGTCGGCGGGTGCATCGGATATGTCAGGTTGGATGTTGATGGGGCTACCTGGTGCCATGTTTCTTACCGGCTTTGACGCCGTATACATTGCTATTGGGCTTGTTGCTGGTGCGTTAGCAAACTACCTTCTGGTTGCTCCCAAGCTTCGTTTATATACGGAGTATGCCGACGACGCTCTCACCGTTCCCGAGTTCTTTGCAAAGCGGTTCAACACGCCTAACGCGTCAGTTCGAATTGTATCTGCAGTGATTGTAGTGATGTTTTTCACATTATATACCTCTGCAGGATTGGTGGCTGGCGGGAAACTATTTGAAAGCGCTTTTTCGGTAGATTATCAATTGGGTCTGTTTATAACACTTGGTGTTGTCGTATCGTACACCTTGCTAGGTGGTTTTTTAGCGGTAAGCCTTACTGATTTCGTTCAGGGTTGCATCATGTTTGTTGCGCTGATACTGGTTCCCGTTGTCGCGTTTACGCAATTTGATAGCGTTTCTCAAATGACAGGGGCAGCATACTTGTCAATTCCAGACTTTTCGCAATCGATTGCATCACTCACTGCTATCGGTTTGATATCGAGTTTAGGGTGGGGGCTTGGGTATTTTGGCCAACCACACATTATTGTTCGTTTTATGGCAATACGCTCTGTGAAATCAGTCAGCGTAGCAAGGAATATTGGTATGTCGTGGATGTTAGTCACGATAGTGGGCGCGTTAGGTACAGGGTTTGTTGGTATAGCATATGCAAACGCCTTCGGCTTGCCGATAGATGATGCTGAAACCATTTTTATCGTGTTTTCTCAGCTCCTGTTTCATCCATTAATTAGCGGCTTTTTGATGGCTGCAATACTCGCGGCGATCATGAGCACCATTTCATCTCAACTGTTAGTGTCGGCAAGCTCGCTAACTGAAGATATTTTGCGTGTAGTGAACAAAAAAGAGATGGCAGAACACACAACCGTTACGCTCGGTCGTGTAGGTGTTGCTGGCGTAGCAGCCGTTGCGTTGTTTTTAGCGATGGATTCGTCAAACAGTATCTTATCGTTAGTCAGTAATGCGTGGGCAGGATTTGGAGCTGCATTTGGTCCCCTCGTGCTTTTTTCATTGTATAAACGAGACCTCAGCCATACAGCGGCCCTAGCAGGTATCATATCTGGAGCAGTTACCGTTCTGTTTTGGATCTATGCGCCCGTTTTAAGTAACGGTGAAACACTAAGCACTGTTATGTATGAAATTATTCCAGGGTTTGCAGTAAGCGCTGTGAGCCTGTGGGTTGTCTCTTCGTTTTCTGCGTCGCCGAGCAAGACGGTAGCAGCGACGTTTGATGAAGTCAGCCTAGAATTAGCGAATCAACAATCTTAAGGTAAGTAATTATTATGAGTCATCCTAGTTGGAAACGTGTGGTTATCAAAGTGGGTAGCGCACTTATATCGCCTAACAAGAAGGGGTGTAGTAGCCACTATCTTTTGAGTATCGCGCAGTTCATTGTTCGATGTAGAGCAAACGGGACACAAGTTGTTCTCGTTTCCTCAGGGTCGGTAGCAGCAGGTTCACATCTGTTCCCAGAGACTGAGAATGTCCACATTGCTATCAAAAAAGCGATGGCTGCGGCCGGGCAAACCGAAATGATGGCGACATGGGATCGATTATTTGATTTTCCATCGGCGCAAATTCTATTAACTCATGCCGATTTACGTGACAGAGAGCGCTATGTCAGCATTCGTGAAACGATTTTTAGTTTACTAGAACATGGTGTGTTACCCATCGTAAACGAAAACGATACAGTGACAACCGATAAGCTTAAAGTCGGAGACAACGATAACTTGTCAGCAATGGTCGCAGCGGCGGCTGATGCAGATGCACTAATTATTTGTTCAGATATAGACGGGTTATATACTAAAAACCCTCACGAGCATGATGATGCGCAGCTTTTACGCGAAGTTGAGACAATTGACGAAAGCATCTACGCCATGGCTGGTGGTGCTGTGAAAGGTGGTGTGGGAACGGGTGGCATGCGCACCAAGATAGAGGCGGCTGAAAAAGCCGTTTCGCATGGTATAGACACATATATTATTAATGGTTTTACAGAAATCTCGTTTAACATGTTGTTGTCTGGCAACAATCCAGGCACGCACTTTAGCGCACACGCCAAACCCATGCAGGAAAACGTACATTGGATGCGACATACATCCAACGCACAGGGTGAAGTTATTGTTGAAAGCGACTTTGATGAATCATTAGACAGTGACAGTGAGCAACTTACAAGTAGTGAAATCATCGGCGTAAATGGGGAGTTCTCGGTAGGGGATACCATTTTGGTGAGAAAAGCCGACGGTACAAAATTGGTTAAAGCAAAATCGAATTACAGCAGTTGTTTACTTAATTTTATTGCTAATCAGGACAGCGATGAGTTCGCCAGTGAATTCGAAGAGAAAACTGGCCCTATAATTTCTGATCAGCACGTAGCAAATTTGGAGGAATAATGAGTATTATTACGGAATTAGCCCAACAGGCAAAAGAGGCAGCGCAAGTGTTGTCTATTTTAGACGAAGCGAAAAAAAATGCGGTGCTTAGCGATATGGCTGCAGCGATAAGAGCAAATAAAAGTGCTATCGTTGAAGTGAATGAAAAAGAAGTTGAGCGTGCAAAAGAAAACCATTTAGATGCAGCAATGATTGACCGCCTCATTTTGAATGATGAACGTATTGAAGCGATGGCTGAAGGCATCGAAGTAATTATCGGGTTAGACGATCCAGTGGGCCAAGAGCGCGTTATTGGTACACGCCCGAACGGCATTGAAATTAAAAAAATGCGAATTCCGTTGGGCGTAGTGTGCATGATTTATGAAGCACGTCCAAATGTAACCGCAGACGCGGGTGCGCTGTGCTTTAAGTCAGGTAATGCCGTTATTCTTCGTGGCGGTAAAGAAGCGTTAGATACCAGCTTAGCCATCTCTGGGTTAATGCAAGACGTGTTAGAAAAGCATGGTCTTCCAAGAGCGTTGGTAACGGTTATACCTAATGCAGACAGGGCGTTGATGCAAGAATTGATGGAACAACGCGACTATATTGATGTCATCATTCCACGCGGTGGCGAAGGGCTTATCAACTACGTTACTGACAATGCAAAAGTGCCGGTTATTCAGCATTTCAAAGGCGTTTGTCATTTATACGTTGATAAAGACGCTGACCTTGATAAAGCGCTGGCTATATTGCTTAATGGTAAAACGCAGCGTACCGGTGTATGTAATGCGCTTGAAGCGCTACTGGTACACAGTGCGGTTGCTGATGCGTTTCTGCCTCGAGTGGCAGCAGCATTCAAAGAGCACGGCGTAACTGTTCATGTAAACCAAGCGGGTAGCGCGTATTTTGACGATGCAGATGTTATCAGTGAAGATGCCTATGGTGAGGAGTACTTGGGGCTAGAAATTGCCATTCGAGTTGTTGATGATTTTAATGCAGCCATTGCACACATCGCTAAGTTTGGAAGCAACCATACCGAAGTTATTTGCACAAAAGACGAAGCTGCTGCGAAGTTGTTTCAACGTGCGGTTGATGCGAGCGTGGTAATGGTTAACGCCTCATCGCGTTTCTCTGACGGCAGCCAGTTAGGTCTGGGGGCAGAAATTGGGATCGCGACCACCAAGCTACATGCATACGGCCCTATGGGACTTGAGTCACTAACGTCTGAAAAATACCTTGTTAATGGCGAAGGGCAGATTCGCGCGTAGGGTGGGTCTGTAGGAAAAGACGCTTTCTTGCGAAAGTAATACTGGTCTGCATTGTGTCAGGCTAATAGATACTTCATAATTAAAGCGCTGGTTAACAACCAGCGCTTTTTTTATTTTTTATCATAGGTTTATTAGGAGTACAGGCATGGAAATAACGATTGACCCAGACTTAATTTGGCGTCAACTACTGTCGTTTACCTCCGAATATAAACTCGCCACCTCGTTGTTATTGCTTATCGTCCTTCATTACATAAAGAAGGGCTTGTTAAAACTGATTAAGCTAAGCAGTAACAGAAGCGGCGAAGATCGTAGAAATCAAATTAATATTCTTGAACAACTCGGTAACGCACTCATTATTATTGTATTAATGATGGTGTGGTCTTCAGAAATACAAAATCTTGCCATCTCTATTGCTGCATTTATGGTTGCTATCGTGCTTGCGACGCGAGAGTTTATTCAATGTTTCATGGGGTTCATTTACTACTTAGGCGCTAGGCCATTTAGGGTAGGAGATTGGATCCAAATGAATAATGTTGTAGGTGAAGTAGTGGAAATGGACTGGGCGAAAACCGCCTTGCTTGAGGTTGATAGTGAATCGTTCAACTATACTGGTAAACACGTTTATGTGCCGAACAGTCAACTTGTTACCCAAACCGTGCGCAATTTGAACTTCTTGCGTCGGTACAAACTACATTCCTTCGAAATCGTCAACGAGCCGATTGTTAACGCATACAGTTTGTTACCCGCATTTCAGGCACGAGCACAAGCCCACTGCGAATATTTTAGAGACGTTGCAGAGCGTTACAAGGGCCTGATTGAGCGCCACCTAGAACAAGATTTCATACAGATAGACCCTGAGATTGAAATAAAAACCAATGAGCTGGCGAAAGTTGTGATTAGGGTAAGTCTATTTTGCCCTACCGATGAGGCGTTGTCTCTCGAACATAAAATGTGCTCAGACTGGCTAAGCTTGTGGTTCAAGGCAATGAAAGAGGATGAACACGCGCAAAGTGTATTGTCAAATAGCCTTTCATAACGCCGCGCAGTAAATCAATTTGGTAATGGCAATAGTGTGCGTTCATGGCTATACTATGCGCCGCGATTATAAGCGATAAATAAGATTGAAATTAAAGGACAAATAGTGACTCCTATTACTAAATCATTTCAGTATGGTCAGCATACTGTAACACTTGAGACGGGCGTAATTGCTCGTCAGGCAACAGCAGCTGTCATGGCAAGCATGGATGATACTGCTGTACTAGTAACGGTTGTTGGTAAGAAAGAAGCGAAAGCAGATCAAGATTTCTTCCCATTAACGGTTAACTACCAAGAAAAAACTTACGCTGCGGGTAAAATCCCTGGTGGTTTTTTCAAGCGTGAAGGACGTCCTTCAGAAGGCGAAACCTTAACAGCACGTTTAATCGACCGTCCAATTCGTCCATTATTCCCGGAAGGGTTCAAGAACGAAGTACAGGTTGTTATCACTGTAATGTCTGCTAACCCAGATATTCCTACCGATATCATCTCTATGATTGGTACATCTGCTGCACTTGCAATATCTGGTATTCCATTCAATGGTCCTATCGGTGCAGCGCGCGTTGGTTATACCAACGGCGAATACATTCTTAATACACGTGTTGAAGAGCAAGAAGCAAGCGAACTTGATCTTGTTGTTGCAGGTACTGAAGGCGCGGTATTAATGGTTGAATCAGAAGCCGATGTGCTTTCTGAAGATGTAATGCTAGGCGCAGTTATGTTCGGTCACGAGCAACTACAGACTGTTGTTACTGCAGTAAATGAATTTGCTGCTGGCGTTAACATTGATAAGTGGGATTGGAAACCAGAAGCGGAAAACACAACCCTTAAAGAAAAAGTGAAAGCATTAGCTGAAGCTGAAATGGTTGCTGCTTACCAAATCTCTGACAAGCTTGCACGTAAAGATGCGGTAACTGCTGCAACTGACAAAGCACTAGAAGCCATTCTTGCTGAAGACGAAGCTCAAGACAAAAAAGAAGTACTTAACCTTCTTCATGACCTAGAGTCTGATGTTGTTCGTTCACGTATTCTTGCTGGTGAGCCTCGCATTGACGGTCGCGATCCTAAGATGATTCGTGCACTCGATGTAGCGACAGGCATTTTACCACGTACACACGGTTCAGCGGTGTTCACGCGTGGTGAAACGCAAGCAATCGTTGCTGCTACTTTAGGTACAGAACGTGATGCGCAGATGATTGACGAGCTTCAAGGCCGTCGTGACAGCCGCTTCATGCTTCATTATAACTTCCCTCCATACTGTGTGGGTGAGACCGGTATGATTGGTTCTCCTAAGCGTCGTGAAATTGGTCACGGTCGTTTGGCGAAGCGTGGTATTCAAGCAGTCATGCCAAGTGAAGAAGAATTCCCGTATGTAGTACGTATTGTTTCTGAAATTACAGAATCAAACGGTTCATCGTCAATGGCGTCTGTATGTGGTACTTCACTAGCGCTTATGGATGCGGGTGTTCCTATCAAGGCATCAGTTGCGGGTATTGCAATGGGTCTTGTGAAGAGCGATGAAAACTTTGTTGTACTTTCAGATATCCTTGGTGACGAAGATCACCTTGGTGACATGGACTTTAAAGTAGCGGGTACCACTGGCGGTATTACAGCACTTCAAATGGACATCAAGATTGAAGGTATCACGAAAGAGATCATGCAAATTGCTCTTAAACAGGCAAAAGAAGCACGTTTGCACATCCTTAACGTAATGGATGAAGCAATCGGTGGTCACCGTGAAGAGCTGAGTGAATTTGCTCCACGCATCTACACAATGAAAATTGACCAAGACAAGATCCGTGACGTAATCGGTAAAGGCGGCGCAATGATCCGTCAGATTACTGAAGAGTCAGATACGAATATCGAAATTGAAGATGACGGTACTATCAAAATCTTTGCTACTGAGCGTGCGAAAGCAGATATTGCTATCGGTAGAATTGAACAAGTAACGGCAGAAATCGAAGTCGGTAAGACTTACCACGGTAAAGTTACTCGTATTGTTGATTTCGGTGCGTTTGTTGAAGTACTTCCAGGCAAAGAAGGTCTTGTACACATTTCACAAATTGCTCATGAGCGTGTGAACAAAGTGGCAGACTACCTAGAAGAAGGCCAAATGATTGACGTTAAGGTTATGGAAATTGATCGCCAAAACCGCGTACGTTTAAGCATTAAAGAGCTTCTAGAACGCCCTGCACCTAAGTCTGACGACGCAGAGTAATATTGCTGTAACAAAAGTTTCATTACTTTTGTAGAAATATTGAAGTAGGAAAGGGAGCGTAGCTCCCTTTTTTTATCTTAAAATACATTAAGGAATAGGAATGGATAAGCAAACGCAAACCGACGTTGAAGCTGCGGTATTTCGCCGATTGGTTGAGCACTTAGATGCCAATAAAGACGTTCAGAATATTGATTTAATGATTTTGGCTGATTTCTGCCGCAACTGTTTGGCTAAGTGGTATTCATCGGCGGCAAATGAAAGAGGTGTTGAAATAGACTATGAAGCAGCTCGCGAAGTTGTTTACAAAATGCCGTACTCGCAGTGGAAAGAACATCATCAGCTTCCTGCCAGTGACGAGCAACTAGAAAAGCTAGCAGCACGACAAAATAAATAATACCTGCCAGCGCCGCTGGCTTTTTTGCGTAAGGGTGAGTGAAAAGTGCGCTAGGATCACATAAACTCCTGTTCAGTCTCCCTGTAATAGTAAGAATCGGAATGTACACGCCGAAAAATATGCAAATGACCGAAGCAGATGCTATTCATAGCTTCATATCTGAGTTTGGCTTTGGTACGTTACTCTCTCAAAATTTAGAAGCCACACGTCTTCCGCTTATTTTGGACACTTCACAAGGCAATAAAGGCATTATTGTCGGTCATATGGCCCGAGCCAACCCTCAGTGGAAAAACCTTTCAGGAATGCGTGTGTCAGTGTTGTTTGATGGGCCTCACTCATACATTTCTCCAACATGGTATGCATCTAGACCAGCGGTTCCTACATGGAACTATGCATCGGTTCAATGCTTCGGCATTTTTCAAACGCTCAGCAGTAGCGATACACTGCGCGCAATAGACGCGGTCGTTAGAAAGTATGAACCTGAGGTGCTGAGAAATGTTGAGTTAATGCCAGCTGAATATACCAATAAGCTGTTGAAAGCGGTGGTCGGGTTCAAAATTGAAGTTGATGATATTCACGCAAAGGAAAAACTGGGGCAGCACAAAAGCATTGAAGACCAACGCCTTGTATTTGCGGCACTAGCATCAAGCCAGCGTCAGAATGCAGTTGAACTCGCAGATTACATGAAGCATCGACAACTAGGCACGGGTAGCGACTGAGGCAACATGCAATCCACATCGAAATACATTGAATTGCATCTAATTCATAATAGGCGGACAGTAACAATGAGCTGGTCGTCGCTGCGAGTAAAGCGGCTTCGGTAAAGTCTTGGGTTTACTGTCGAACATCACTAATTAATAACGATAACTAACAACGCTAATTAACAGCACTAGGGAAAGAAAATGTCGAAATGGATTGTAGTAAGAACGTGGGCGATATTAATCATCGCTTTTGCAGTGATACTCGCAGCGTTAGCCGTACTAGGCTCCACGACAGGAGAGTCGTTCGTTACGGGGGCGTTCTCACTGTCTATACCTCAGGTTGGAAGCCTTTGTGCTGGGGTATCTGCATTCTCTATTTTTTTACATTGTATTAAACGTTTAAACAGCATGGCTGAATCCGATCTTGGATAGCGCGGGGTTGAAATATCGCCATATTTGTGACGTTAAGTAACGTAAATAGGCGTTGCTTCTAAAACTATTAAACGTATCTTGTTTTAATGGTAACGTTAGCGGTATTGATAAGTATTTAGCCTGTGATGATAAAAAGGAGACGATGTTATGGAACAAAAAGAATACTGGGGAATGCAAGTCAATGCGTATTGCATGCTTATCCATTTAAGTCAGTTGGCAAGCATTGTTATGCCTGGTTTAGGGTTTGTGCTTCCCGTCATTATGTGGGTAGCAAATAAAGACAAAAACGTAGACATAGATAAGCATGGGCGGGTTACGATTAATTGGCTCATTAGCTTCATCATTTACAGTTTCGTTTGCGGAATCTTGATGATTGTATTAATCGGCTATCTGGGCTTGTTACTTCTATTATTGCTAAATGTCGTGTTCGCCATTGTCGCCGCCGTCAAAGCTAATAACGGTGAGTTTTGGGTATATCCGCTGAGCATAAAATTCCTTAAATACTAAACGCCTCTAACGAGGTAGATGTGATAATGCATTAGGTCTGCCTCGTTTTCTTTCTTC
>Ga0209137_1003579_pt1 | contig 12928 bp, 12 predicted proteins | sample SaaInl5LU_22_DNA_FD_184642 | JGI IMG/M metagenome (GOLD analysis project Ga0209137, IMG submission 184642) | Marine microbial communities from expanding oxygen minimum zones in the Saanich Inlet - ESP_105LU_22_DNA (SPAdes) (version 2) | ecosystem: Environmental > Aquatic > Marine > Intertidal... | reverse complement strand
ATACAATAACTATTTATCATAATTCATTAATATTATTATTTACTGATATACTACGATTACTATATTTAGAGACAAATAACATATACTTTGATATAATACAACCGCTTCATTTTTTTATTTGTTAAATCATATACTATATTTTATTTCTTAATCTTAAATTTTCGGATTCATATTCGATATGTTTCTGAATTTTAGATTTTATTTTTACTTTTTTTCGTTCTTCTTCGACCTCCTTCCATACCGTTCAAACATTTTAAGGGTGTTTTTCTAACCCCTTTTTTTACACTACCAGTTTCACCACACAAGGATAATTTACCCTTTTTAAATATTTGTTCTATTACTTTTGCATTAGGATTTTCTATTACTCCAATTTCCAAACTTTTTATAAGATTTATATTTTCGGCTATATTTTCGTTCTTTTGTTCATATTCTAAATTCTCTATGATATATTTCTTCGTTTTACCATTTATTTTTTTTGAACACTTAATCATTGTATTTGTGACAAATGTCCAACAATTGGATTTTCCTATAAAGGATATATTATCAGATACATTTTGTTCTATTTTTTTTACATGAATGCCCAATGTTTTCAAATAATCATTCATTATTCCTGAATGGGTTACCACATGAACGAGGTTTGAATTAAATATTGGGTCTTTGTTAAACCATACCATAAATTTTTTTAAATTACCATTTTCTAAATATTCTCCATTTTTAGATTTATTTATATAATCATTTTTTACACAATTTTTTAATATTTCATAATCACCTTTTTTATTCTTTTTATAAATGATATTATTGTCTACATGAGTATATTTGGAATATTTAGAAGGAATATCTATTGGAAATCTTAAAATAATTTCATTTGGTAAATTATTATACCAATTATCATCGACTGGTAATGTATCAAACCATTCATTATACAAATGATTTTTTTCACTTGACTTATGTATTCCTTTATTCAAAATTTTCAACAATATTAAAAATTTTAAAAACTTATTCGCCATATGAGATATTGATTCTGGATAATTTCCACGATTTATTGAACCATATTTTTTACTACATTCTTTTAAATAAGGACAAATCCATAGGTTTAATATATATTTTTGTTCAAAATTTGTCCCATATAAAATTACTGCCGTACACCACGTACGATATAAATTAGAGACACATACATCATAAGATTTAAATTTATTTTTATCTTGTGTTTTATCTAAAACAAAATTTATGGTATCTGTTATTCCACTAATAGCTAAACCTGGATTATTATCTTCTCCTATTATATATTTACCCTCATCTATATTATTACAACTCAATATATGTCTCGTGAATCTAAATGATTTAGTCATTTATAAAAGGAATATATTTTAAATATTTCTTCTACGATTCGTCATAAATATATTAGTTGAATTATTCAATGAACGTTTATTGCTTATGTTATTCATTAAACGATTGTTAGTTGAATTATTCAATGAACGTTTATTGCTTATGTTATTCATTAAACGATTGTTAGTTGAATTATCCATTAAACGATTGTTAGTTGCCTTATTCAATGAACGTTTATTGCTTATATTATTCATTGGTAGATTGTTATTTGATTTATCCATTAAACGATTGTTAGTTACCTTATTCATTATGATATTATTATTTTTCATTTTTCGTTGTACAACAGATGGATAAACTATATCACTATTTATAAATCCTTGACCATTAACATTAGAACGAGTATTATAATTGTAATCATTGTATTTTTCAATGGATAATTTACAAAAATCTCCAAAATATAATACAACATTTACAATAGGTAAAATACTTAACATTATATAAAAAAACTTATCTTCGCAACTCAAATATTTCCTTATAGACAATATACTAAATACAATCCATAATACAAGAAATATATACAATACAATTGACCAGTTCATTTCCGACCATTCAAAATTAGGAAAGTCAAAGGAAAACCAATTCAAAGAAAAGTAATTTATGGTTCGCGTAAAAAAATTACTCTTTTCCATTTCATCCTGCTCCTTTTCATAATTTGATATCTCAATACTACGCCTAACACTCATATATATATTAACTCTTTATTTTTTCTATAATAAGCTCTATTCTTGAAACATTTTGATTACACGTTGAATATGTATCTTTCAAATATTGAAGACCCTTTATAGAAGAAGATAAATATTTCTTTAGTTCATATTTTTTCAGATAGTTCGGTGTCTTTTTGTAAAAAAAATAATCCACAATTTACAATCGAATTATTTTTTTAATTACTTTATTGCGATTATCTTGACGATTCCATCGCCTAAAACATTCTGGAACTAAACTTTGAGGTTATATATTAAAATAAGTATCACGTGTAATAAGTTTTTGATTAATTTCTTCGATATTCATTTATTTAATCTTATATTTTCCATTTGCATCTTTTATCCAATTTGAAATAACTCGTGGTGGATTGATTCCACTATTCATATCTTCAGTAGAATACACATTTCCATGTTCATCAATATATTGATGAATACCATTTATTTCTTCCAACCATATAGTAATTTTAGTAACATTATTTGTTTTTCCAATATCTTCGATTGTACCATAAGGTGTACCCTTGCTATGAGTACCACAAAAATATCCATTTTTCTTTTTCTTTCGTGTACATCTATCTTTATCGCATCTTAAAGCACAACACCGTTCGTAATTTGGAATATTGTTTTTGATACGTTTACGCTTTTTAAAATCATCTGGTTCTAATACAAGTGTTTCATAATCAAATATATATTGCATAAAACTATGGGTTTGGTCGGTTCCTTCACCATCGGTGATCTGTTTTTCTTTCAACCATAATTGTATATTATGCTTGAAATCGAGCGAAAATTGTTCAATCTTTTGTTTGATGGCACGTTCCATTAGTTTACTTTATATTGACTATTTAAATCAATTTTTTCTACATTCAAAATAGATATAAACAAAAGAATAATACTAATCCAAAAAATATACATTCGAGTCATAAATTCATCTAAACCAATGAACACCACTAATTTTATAAATAAATTATAAAACAATAATATAAACATAATCCAAAATACAATTTTTACTGCCGAACTTTCAAACATTATATTATGAAGGTATTTTATCTCGTTTAAATTGTATTTTTTCATTTTCTTTTATTTCTCTATTGTCTTGAATAAATTCACATATTTTTTGAGCATCTTCTTTGTTTTCACAATATTTTTCCATAATAGACAATAAATATTTTTGATTGATTCCTTTTTTTACTTTGTTTTTTACATAACGAATTTGTCCGCTAGTTACATCAATACAATCTAAATTATTATTTTTCATCATTTTAGTCAAATTTTCATTTACTGTCTTTTTCTTTGTTTTTAGTTCTTTCATTTGTTTTTGTAGACCTTGTATGTCGCGGTCAAGTTCCATCCAAGTTTTTATATTTTGAATTAGATTTTCTTCCATATAAGTAATAAGGTTTTATATTTAGATTAAAATAACTTATCTTTTTCTTCGACTACGCCTTTTTTTGTCTCCAGCCTTACTATAAGATTTAATGGTTCGAATTATATTACTTGGTAATCGTGATGAGTTATTTTTTACCAATTGTAAAGAATGATGGGTAGGTAAATCTATTATCATATCTAAATCATGACTACATTGTGGATTAGCACGTATATAATCCACCATTCTTTTTAATTCTTTTATTTTTTTTGTGAATGGATTGTCCGAAACGTACAAAGCATCTAAACCATGTGGAACATTTGGAAAATGAGATAGTTCATTACCTGTTGCGTCAATCATTTTTATATCTTCTGATAAAAGTGGTAAAGAAGTCAGTTTGTTGTCTCTGCATTCTAATACTCTAACGTTTGTGTCTTCTAAATTCGGTAATTGAGTCAATCTTCTATTTCGATTACAATAAAACATCTCTAGGGATTCAGGTAATTCTGGAATAAGAGACAAATTGGTATCTAAAATAGACAAAACTTCAATAGGTTGTTCATATAAATCGTCTAATTGAGATTTTTTTTTGCGACTAAGGTCTTGTATTTTTCCAGAAATGGTCAAACGTGGTATACGCATATATATATAATTTAAAAAAATAGTTTGAATGTGTATGAATGGAACGATTTATATTCGTGACAATCCGTGGTATAAGTCAGTAAATGTTTTACACCTTTGGAAATTTAAAACGCCGACTTTATAGATAGTTTTTCTTTATTTTTCTTGTTTTATTTTTTGGTTTATATTATGATTAAATAAAAAATTGAAATGAAAATAAGTAATTGAATATATACAACATCTCATCACAATGGACTATCAAATTACAAATGAAAAAAAGTATTACAACACTGATGTTGATAAAATTATTAAAATTCAATCTTTAATTAAGATGCGTTATTGGTACTTAGATTATACAAAAAATATACATCCTTTAATTGATAAATTGTTCCAACGAAAAACTAAGGAATATGTGTATGAACCAACATTATTTGGTGATAATAGTAAAGAAAATATCAAAATGCTTGAAATAGCATTTAAACAAAAACAAAAACAAATGAAAGAGGGTGAATTAGCCCAAATAGTTATAGGTAATTGGTTTGGTTGGGAAGATTTGGGTGTTGGTCATTCAAGTGGATTAGATTGTCGTAAAAAAGATATGTCTGTTATAATGGATGTAAAAAATAAATGGAATACTTGTAATTCTGGTAGTCAGAAAGCACTATTTGATAAATTATCAAAATATAAAAAGAAAAATCCTAAAACACGTTGTATTTGGGCAATTATTAATCCAAAACCAGGTTGTAAAAATTTATGTGAAAAAATAATTTATAATGGTGTTGAGATTGAGAAAATACAAGGCATAGAGTTGTTTAAATTGGTATTCAATGTCGGAAATATTAATTATTCTACACAAATAATTAATATTGTAAAGAATTATATTATTAAATATTAATTATGTAATACATTCATTACTTCCTTAGCAATAGCTTTAGCCAAATTAACAGGGACAGCATTACCGATTTGTTTATATATTTGATTAATAGAACCTGAAAATTTATAATCATCTGGAAATGTCTGAATTCGCAAATATTCGAGTGTTTGTAGAGGACGTATTTCTATTGGATGACATCGTTCTGTTTGTTTTTGAGAAGGCGTTGTCAATAGGGTAAGACTTGGTTTATTCATATCCAAACGTTTAAGAATTCCACGTTTTCCACCTCCAGATTCATAACTTTTACCCATATATTGTTTAGCGATTTCATCAGGTATATCTACCCAACATCCTCCTTCTGGAACTAATTTCATTATATCATATTTATCTTTTTTATAAACTGCACCAGGAGATTCAGGGCAATCTTTAAGAATATCTTTTAATACGGGTTTATATTTATGTGGTTGTGGAAAATTAAATATTTTATTTATTGAACTATTGATACCTACTATAATAAGACGTTTCCTATTTTGAGGGACAGAATAATCATTAGCATTTAATACTTCGTAATTTATAATATACTTACCTATTTTGTTAATCTCATTAATAATCATTTTTAAAGTATTTCCTTTGTCGTGTGTTACAAGACCTTGGACATTTTCAATTATAAATACTTTCGGAGTTAAAATATTTATCATTTTGATAAAATGAAGAATTAATTTACCCCTGTCATCCTTTATACCTTTGCGTTTTCCTGCTTGTGAAAATGATTGACACGGGACACCACCCATTAAAACATCTATTTCTTTATCTTTGTATTTTTCTAAATCTAAATCTACCATACTACATTTTATAATATTTGTTTCAGGGTGGTTCATTTTAAGAGTTTCTACGCAATATTTATCTGTATCATTTAATAATAATGCTTGAAAACCACAATCTATAAACCCTTTACTTAATCCACCAGCACCAGCACATACTTCAATAAATGTTAATTGTTTCTTACAATTATCTTTTTGAGACATATTGTTTGACATTGTTGTAATTATGTTTTCAGTATTATTTTAAATCAATTTTTTATTTATTATAATATTTTCAACAACTTCTTCTATCTTTTCTTTATTATTTTGACAAGGTATTTTTTGTTTTCATCTTTAGTATAGTGGGATTTTTGAGAAAACTCTTTCAAACATCGTTCGCAAGTATATTTCGGCATTCTATACTATTACTAATATTTTAGTATAATTTACTTAAAGTCGGCGTTTTAAATTTCCAAAGGTGTAAATACAACAAAATCCTTTATAGTGTATGGTATATCTATAAACTCTTTATTTATAATTGAATTTTTGTGTATAATTACTTCACCATCGAATCCCATATCCATACCACAAATTCCTGTAAATAATGAAATAACCTTATGTTTGTCGTTCATTTCAACAATTAATTTTTTATTATTTAATTCTTTTAATTTTTCTTCAACTGCATTATCTACAAGTGCCTTAATTTTATCAGCATTATATTAATGAAAATACAAGAATATTTGAAAATTATCATTTGTTAAAATAACTCGAAGTAATTGTGTAAATAAATATATAACTACTATAATGAATTGGGTAATTTCAATATTAATTGGAACTATATTTTTTGTAATGGGTCAAATATGTTTGAGAAAAAGTTTTGAATTGAATAATACTATTTTACAAACATTTTTACTTTTTACATCCACAATTGGAGTATTTACAATTCCATTTTTATTTAAAAATAATTTAGAAAAATCACAAAATTGGGTATTTCCTATTTTAGCTGGTATATTTTTTTTTATTGGAAATTATTTTTGGATCAAAACAATTAGTTCCAAAGAATCTTTGGGATTAATAAGAGTTGCTATGGCAGGACTTGAGACAATATTATTATTTTTTTTAAGTTATTTGGTTTTCTCTGATAAAATTTCATTATACCAATTTACAGGATCATTGTTCATATTATTAGGCATATTATTTTCAGCTATATAAATAAAGTTGATTATGAATATCTTTAGACCTTTTGACATTTACACCTTTGCACATTTAAAACGCCGACTTTAAGGCAGGTATTTTTTTAGTTTCCGTGTTCTATTTGATGGTTTCTTTACATATTTTTCTGTTCTATTATATGCTCATTTAAATATATTTTCATACTTTTCTTTCGGTATTCCTCTTATAACATTTGTTATATTTTCTTTTAATTTTTCGCGTGTTAATCCATCTAACTTTTGTAATCTTGACTTTAATATACTGAAATAATTTTCAATTGAATTGGTAAAATGTTGATATTGAACCGCATATAATATATTATTATGTTTATTTACCAATTCTTTTATTCTTTCGTTTCTATGACTACTTGCATTATCTAAAATAATTAATTTATTCTTGTATTTATTTGTTATGTGTGTTTCTAAAACTCAACTAATCTATCTGTATTTATTCCACTCTTTTCATATAACTCCCAACCTAATACTCCATTTGTTGAAATAGCAAATATTCCAGTATATTTTTATTACACATCTTTTACCAAGTTCATTATAACAATGATTTCGTTTTTGTAATGATTTTATACTTGTTTCATCAATGCAAATAATATCTTCCATTTTATATTTGTTCACTTCATCATAAAACTCTTTTATTTTCTTATTTATATCAATATCCTTACCAAAACGCTTATTTGGTTCGTGTCTAATTATTATAATTTTAAAAGTAATATTATTATCTTTTACTATTCGGTTCAAATGAAAACGACTTAATGTTAATGTAGGATACTTTTCTTTAAGTTTTTCAAGTAATTCCTGCATCGTAATAGTTTTATTTTTCTTTATTTCATCTAATATAAACTTCACTTAGTCTTTATGAACTTTATACGCAACAGGTTTTCTATTGTGTCTTTTTATTTCACCATTTTCATCATATTTATCAACCCATCTTAACAAACTTCTTGCAGAATATTTGAATATTTACACACTTCTTCCTGTGTTCTATCTTCTGTTAAAAAATATTCAACCGCAGATAATTTATAATCTTCGCTTTTATGAGTAAGAATTATATTATATGATAATTATATTATATGATATATTTGGGATAAAAAAATGTTTATAATTAATTATATTTATTTTACAGAGTTATAAAAATTATGCGCTAATAAATGAATGTTAATAATTATAATTCATCTTCGTCTTCAACAATAACAAGAGGTTTCTTTACTTTTTTAACAATCTTTTTAACCTTTGGTTTAGGTTCAATAATAACTTCTTCCTCAACCGATACAATTTCGTTTTGAACTTCATCGATAGGTTCAGTATTTACCGAAATTGTTTCTGTTTGTTCTTCCACATCTTCTTTCACTTGTGCTTTTACAATACCTATAATAAATTGTTGTGCTTGTTTTTTATTATTTTCAATCTCTTTCTCTAATTGTTTGATGAGTGTATAATTATATTCACAATAATCAACAATTTCTTTTTGGCGTTCAAGTGATGGAACCTGTATTTTTATTTGTTCTAATGATTTCTTATTTAATGAACCATTACCAAGTATTCCTGAACCAAGTTTTGAAAACTCATTAATAGTCAAATAGTAATATAAATATTTATTATTTAATAAATCATTATTTTTACTTAATATTCCTGCGATTGCTTCATTTGTATATAATGGATTGCCTGCAATTGCGGTTTTACCAATACTTAATTTAAACGAGAATAATATTGTATCTTTTTCAAACAATTTTACACTACTATTTTTAACTCCTAAATCAGTTATTTTTTCTTTTGTATCATAAATATAACCTCCATTTAACTCTCTTACTGAAACCCATAGATTATTACCATTTTCATAATATTCATTTTTACTTCTTGAAGGTGTTCCTCCAATATCAAACTTACAAACTTCTCCAAGTGTTTTCACAACATTCTCGCCAAATATTTTTTGATTATTCAAACAAAACTCGTTCAATTGCTTCAATTCCGCAATTTTCTCATTACTTGTTTTGTTTGCTTTTTCATATATGAAATCTAAATATTTTACGATTTCTTGTTGGCGTTCAAGTGATGGGATTGGGATTTTTATCCCTTCAATATTTGTTTTTGAAATATTTTTAATAGCAACACCTGTATATAATTGAGACATCATATCTAAATTATGATATAAATAATAATATCCATATTTGATATTTAATAATAATTTATTTTTATTTTGAAGAATATAACAGTGGTCGCTTGTTGAAAACTTTACACCATAATTTATATTTGGTTCTCCGCCATCACCAATTATTAAACTTTCTTCTTCATAATCATATTCATCACAATATTTACTACAAGTTTGAGATGATGTATAGAATGGATATAATCCTTCTTTATTTCCATATTTAGCGTTTCTTTTACTTTTTGGTAAGAACTTACAAACTTCTCCAAGTGTTTTCACAACAACACCTTCTTGGAACTCTTCTTCTTCTGTTTCATCCTTCATATATTCAGCATAATTAAGTGAATATGAATTACTCACAATTTTCTCAATAGGAACTTCAACCAATAGATTTTTTACATCTTCATAAGGGTTGTAATCATAAAACTTGACTTTGGTTGTTTGATGTGTTTTTGAAAACTGGTAATTTCTTTTAGTTTCTTTTTGTGTGGTCTTCGAATATTTTATATCTACTTTTAAAACATCAGTTCCTTCTCTCTTTTTCACAAAGTAAAACACACAAGTTTTAATGGATGTATATGTAAATATACCTGATGGTAGATATATAATTTCTTTTAAATCACAAGTTTTCATAAGATATTCCCTGACCGCAATAAGAGTTTTATTTGTTTTTGAAAATAAATCTTGTCCGTCAGGTAATACAACCGCACATTTTCCATTAATCTTCAACATATAAATAATTGCTTGAATAAACAAGGAAACAGCATTATCTGTTTTGATAGGAACATATTCACTTTTTAATGGACTTTGAAAATCATCATATTTTAATCCCTTAATTCCAAATGGTGGATTGGCAAGAATATTATCAAACTTTCTTGTTATAGGAACACGAATACTATCTCCTCTGTCTAATTTTTCAAACATATGACCTGATGAGATTAACATATTTGAAACCGCCAATTGATATGTATCAGGTTCTAATTCTTTACCATATAATCCTTCGGTTTTGATAAAATCCCAATCAGGTTGAATATTTTTAGCGGTTGCTTGTTGTAAAATATGTTGTAAATAGGTAATCAAGAAACCACCAGTTCCCATAGTAGGGTCTCCACAAGTATCTATTTTTCCGTCAGGATGTATTTGTGGATTGATTAATTTCACCATCATTTTCTTAACTAATGGTTGAGTAAAGAATTGTCCCAACACTTTACCTGTCATAATATCTTGAATAACTTCTTCATATGCATTACCCAAAACATCATATTCAGTTTGAGATAAGTCAAGAGAGTTTAGTTTATCAATTAATTTTTTATAGGTTGATTTGTGTTGAATATCAAACCCTTTGCCTTTCAAGAATATATTTTTTGTGGTAGGATGTTTTGATAAAATATCATCCCATAAATATTTCATATTTACAGGAATATTATCCTCTTTTTCATTTGACAGATTACTGAAACGAACAATTTCTAATAATTTATTTTTATGTTTTTCAATCATTTCATCTTCAATATGACTAAAATCATATTCATAATCATCAATATTTATTTCACCTCCAAAATGGGGTTCAAGTAATTTTAATATTAATAAATAAGACATATTTCTCAACGCTTTCTCACCAGTTAAACCTTCATTATCTCTCAATATATTTAAAGAACTTTTGAATACACTAATAAGTGTTGTTTTATTATCCATTTTAACTTCTTTTGTTTGACTTATTTGTTGCATTTCAGTTAATGTTATACAAGGTGCTTTCTTATTTTGGTGTCTTGTGAAATCAATTTTTTGATTAAAGACCTTTTTACACAAATCGCATGAATATTGTTTTGACCTTGCCATAGTATTATAAGATATTATTTCTTTATATTAAAATAAATCAATTTTTTAAAATATTATAAAAAAAAGGATTTTTTCCTTAATTATTACTAAACATTACCATTCCTGAATATTTACAAAATAACACCCATCTTTTTTTTCTTATTTGTTATAGTAATTAAATCTCTCAAATCCTTTACATTATAGTATTCTACCCATAAACCATTTGGTGGAAATAATACATCTATTTTACATAATTCCTTACATACAAATGACAAGTCTAAATTATTATTTTTTATTTCATTATGTAATATTAATAATTCATTTACTTTTTCAATACAAGTTTCTAAATCATAATATATTCTTTCAATACTTAAATATTCAATCCAGTTTGTAAATTGTCCTTTGAATACTTTTTCAGGTTCTTTGGATAATCTGTTATCTTTTTCACACAATTCAAAATATTCTTCTTTATTTTTTATATTTTTACTTACTATTATTTTTCTTGCTTTTTCATATGTTGTAGAAAGTGCGATTCTTTTTATTGTTTTTAACCTTAATTTTGTAGTTAATTCCTCATCGTAATCACCAAAATTATCAACCATTTCTCTTTCTTTCTTTTTTTTTTTATGTTTTTGTTTTTCAATCTCAATTCTAAACACCTTGATTTTTTGAGTTATAGTTTCATCTTCTAATCCCATTTGATAAATAACTTCTCTAACTTTTTTTAAATCAGGATTTTCATTATTTTCTAACCAGTCATCTCTATTCAAAATTGGTAAAATGATTTTGGTTTTTTTATTTGTATCATTTTGGTTTTTTCTACTTGCTCTTAATGCGGATTGAACTATACGGATATTTGATGTCATATTTTCAGAAAATACAACACCATCCAATAATGGAAAATCCCATCCTTCACCCAAACAATAGACACAAGTAATTATTCCAAACTTCGCCTTTTCAAAATTATTTATTATTTTTTTTTGGTCTTTTGATTTCATTTCACTATGGTAATTTGAATAATATAAATCAGGTATATCAAAGTAATTATCGTCTAACAGCATTTTTATATATTGAGTTAATTTCAACGAATTATTCTTGTTATTTGAATATATCAATAAATGATGTGAATGTCCGTCAAATATGCTTTTCAAAGATGCAAACGCACTCAAAAACAACCTCTTATCATTTTCTTCTATAATATGAAATCTTGATAATTGTTGTTCTAATTGTTCTTCATTTGTAATAATGGTTTGAATAACATAATCACAAATAATATTTTCATTAATCGCCCATAGCAAACATTTTCTATCAATTATTTCTCCAAAATATTCAACATTATCATTTGAAACTACAATACCATCATCACGCATACTTTCCAATTGTTTAAGTGTAGCAGTTAATGATAATTGTTTTACAGATGAAATGTTTAACATTTGAGTATATGTTTTTATAGTATGTGCTAATCGCATATTATTTGTAGTTAAATGATGAACTTCATCTAATAGTTTCATACCAAACACAAACCTTGTATGTTGTGTCGCAGTATATACTTTATGTGCGGATGAATATGTAGTTATTACAATACATTTTTTTTGATTATTTTCTAAAAATCGCATTATATTTTTAGTATCTACACCACTTGAAACAATTAAATACGGAAAACTTTGAACCAAATCCAAATCCCAAATAGTTTTTTCCCATTGTTTCAATAATAATATATTAGGAACACCAATAAGAATAGTATTTGAGTTTAGTTCTTGTGTAATCCATAATGAAATTAGAGTTTTTCCTACACCACACGTTAATACAAGCATACCTTTATCATATTGTTGAAAATGTATAACTGACTTTCTAATAATAATAATTTGGTCGTTTCTTGGTATATAGGGAACAATTTGTTTATTTGTTCTCTTGGATTTTAGTATATGAATTAATGATTTAATGTTTATTTTTTTTATGGTTTTTCTTACTCTGTTGCATCTTACCAAATCACTAATTTCTT
>Ga0209137_1003578_pt1 | contig 12928 bp, 12 predicted proteins | sample SaaInl5LU_22_DNA_FD_184642 | JGI IMG/M metagenome (GOLD analysis project Ga0209137, IMG submission 184642) | Marine microbial communities from expanding oxygen minimum zones in the Saanich Inlet - ESP_105LU_22_DNA (SPAdes) (version 2) | ecosystem: Environmental > Aquatic > Marine > Intertidal... | reverse complement strand
GAAGTATATCTTAAAATTTTACAAATGGACTAATATTATCCTCACAACCCATTAGAATTATCAATTTATTACCCTTATTTTATATCAAAATCGGTTGCAATATTCAACTCAAAAATCGTATATTCGCTCCCTGAAATTAAATCAATGACGCATGGCAGTTTTATCAAAAATTAGAGAACGTTCAATGTTCTTAATCATTATTATTGGATTGGCACTTTTTGCATTTGTATTGGATCCATCGACTTTAGGGGATTTTTTCAACTCAACTAAAATGAATGAAGTTGGAGAAATCAATGGAGAATCTATCACAACGCAAGAATTTATCCAAGAAGTAGAAAAATACAAACAACAAGTTGGTGCAAATGTTCCTGAAATGCAAGCAGTTAACACTGTTTGGGAAAATATTATCAGAAAAAAAATCTATCAAAACCAACTTGGGGAAGCAGGAATTACAATCGGTGAAGCTGATGTTTGGAACGAGTTAATTAGTGCTCCATTTGTTCAAAATAGTCCAGAATATCAGAATGAAGCTGGCTTTTTTGATGAGCAAAAATTCAAACAATTTTTGGCAGATACCAAAGAGAACAACAAAGATTTGTGGGCACAATGGTCTGCTTATATGAACCAAGTAAAAGAAAACCTTTCAACAACAACTTACAATAATTTGATTACAGCTGGTTTGGGTGCTTCTTTGAAAGAAGGAGAAAATGAATATACCTATGAAAACAAAAAGATAAATGCTGAGTTTGTGTATGTGCCTTTTACCTCAATTTCTGATAGTTTGGTGAAAATTAAAAAATCGGAAGTAGAAGCGTATATCAAAGATCATGAAGCAGATTTTAAAGTGGATGCTTCTGTAGATATTCATTACGTAACTTTTGATATTACACCAACTGCTGAAGACGAAACTGCTTTAAAATCAGATATAGCTTCTTTAATTGAAGATTTTAAATCGGCTACAAATGATGCCATTTTCTTGTCTGAAAATAATTCAGATACGAGTTTAAATGATGCTTTTCAATTCAAAAATCAAGTAAATGCTCAAGTTTCTGAAACTATTTTTTCAGGAGCTAAAGGAGATGTTTTTGGACCTTATACCGACAATGGAATTTTGAAAATTTCAAAAATTACTGAAATAACACAAATGCCAGACTCAGTAAAAGCAAGTCATATTTTAATTCCTTTTGTAGGCTCACAAAGAGTAGCTCCTGAAGTTACAAGAACAGAAGAAGGTTCTAAAAATCTAGCTGACAGTCTTTTAACTGTGGTTAAATCTAAAAAAGTTACTTTTGAAGCTTTGGCAAAAGAGTATTCATCTGACAAATCTAGTGCGGATAAAGGTGGAGATTTAGATTGGTTTACATACAATACAATGACTCCTGAGTTTAGAGATTATACTTTTAATGGAAAAACAGGAGATTTAGGTGTTGTTAAAACGCCATTTGGATATCATATCATCAAAATTGATCAACAGAAGAACAATCAAAATGTAGTAAAACTAGCTACTTTAAGTAGAAAAATTGTTCCTTCTGAAGCTACTGAAAATAGTGTTTTTAGGAGTGCGGAAGAGTTTTCTTTGGGGTTGTCTAATAATAAAAAGTTTGATGATGTTGCTAAACAAAAGAATTACACAGCAAAACCTGCAGTGGGTATCAAAGCTTTGGACGAAAATGTTCCTGGTTTAGGAATGCAAAGACAAATTGTCACTTGGGCTTTCAATAAAGAAACTAAGATTGGTGATTTTAAACGTTTTGATTTAGAAGGAAAACACGTTGTCGTTACCTTAACAGCTACTCAAGAAAAAGGGTTGATGTCTGCAGATAAAGCAATTAATACTGTGAGACCTATTTTAGTAAATGAGAAAAAAGCAGCAATATTAGCTGAAAAATTAAAAGGTTCTAATCTTCAGGATATTGCAAAAAAGAACAATACAAATGTACGTTCTACAGAAGCAGTAACTTTAAAAAGTCCCACACTTTCTGGAGTAGGAGTTGAGCCTAAAATAGTAGGAGCAATGTTCAATGCAAAAGAAAATAAAATTTACAATTCAATTGTTGGTGATAGAGGAGTGTATGCTTTTAAAGTGACTAAAAAAGATAATCCTGTAGCATTGCCAAATTACGAAATCAATAGAAAAAGGATAGTAGATACGAGAAAAAATTCAACTTACAAAATGTATGAAGCAATCAAAAAAGCTTCAGATATTCAAGATAATAGAGCTGCTATTTATTCAACAAATTAATTAGGCTTACCAAAAAAAATCCGTTCAAATTTAAATTTGAACGGATTTTTTTGTTTTGAATAGTTTATTTTAACCATTCATAGAAATTAAAAACTCTTCGTTATTTCTAGATAATTTAATTCTGTCATTGATAAATTCCATTGCTTCAATAGGATTCATATCAGATAGATACTTACGTAAAACCCACATTCTTTGTAATGTTTTATCATCTAACAATAAATCATCACGTCTTGTAGAAGATTTAATCAAATCAATAGCAGGATAAATTCTTCTGTTCGAAATATTTCTATCCAATTGCAACTCCATATTTCCAGTTCCTTTAAATTCCTCGAAAATTACTTCGTCCATTTTTGAACCAGTTTCTGTAAGTGCGGTTGCGATTATGGTCAATGATCCTCCTCCTTCAATATTTCTTGCAGCACCAAAAAAACGTTTTGGTTTGTGCAATGCATTTGCATCAATACCACCAGAAAGTATTTTTCCAGATGCAGGTGCAACAGTATTATAAGCTCTTGCCAAACGTGTAATTGAATCTAGTAAAATCACCACATCATGTCCACATTCAACGAGTCTTTTTGCTTTTTCTAACACAATATTTGCAACTCGAACGTGTTTCTCAGCAGGTTCATCAAAAGTAGAAGCAACTACTTCTCCACGAACACTACGTTGCATATCTGTAACTTCTTCTGGACGTTCATCAATCAATAACACAATTTGATATACTTCAGGATGATTGGACGCAATCGCATTTGCTACGTCTTTCAATAACATGGTTTTACCAGTTTTTGGTTGTGCCACAATCATACCACGCTGACCTTTTCCAATAGGTGAAAATAAATCAATAATTCTTGTTGATAAAGAACTTCCTTTTTGCGCTAAGTTAAATTTTTCTTGGGGAAATAAAGGTGTTAAATGTTCAAAAGATACTCGATCTCTTACGATATTCGGATTTAATCCATTGATTTTTGAAACCCGAATCAAAGGAAAATACTTTTCGCCTTCTTTTGGAGGCCTTACTATTCCCTTTACAGTATCACCTGTTTTTAAACCAAATAATTTAATTTGAGATTGAGAAACATAAATATCATCAGGAGATGATAAATAGTTATAATCAGATGAACGTAAAAATCCATAACCATCAGGCATCATTTCCAAAACACCTTCACTTTCTATAATACCATCAAATTCAAAATCAGGGTCTCTGTATCTATTTCCGTTTTTTTGACCTTTTGGAACGATGTTTTTTTGGTTGTTAGGATTGTTTTCTTTGGCTTTATTTTTTTGATTTGGATTATTCCCATTCTGTTGGTTTGGATGTTGCTGATTTCCATTCTGTTGGTTTGGATTTTGTTGCACAACATTTTGCTGATTCCCATTTTGTTGATTTGGGTTTTGATGATTTCCATTCTGTTGGTTTGGATTTTGTGGATCAGCATTTTGTTGATTTCCGTTTTTTTGAGTAGGATTTTGTTGATTTCCTAGTTTTTGTGGTTTTCGAGGTTGATGATTAGCATTTTTTTTCTCAACAGTATTTTCTGAAGTCGGCTCTTTTTTCGTTACTTTTTTAATGTCTGCAATACCGTTATTTGTAGCAACCTTTTCAACTTCAACTTTTGGAGTTTCAGCAACAACAATCTCTTTAGCAATTTCTTTTTCACCAGTTTTCACAAGCCTTTTACGTTTATTTTTATCAGCTTTTGGGATTTCTTTAGTAGGCTCTTTAGAGGGTGTAGTTGGATTTGCAGCTTGGATATCTAAAATTTGATATACCAAATCTAATTTTTTTAATTGGCTAATTTTTGGAATGCCAATAGCTTTAGCAATCGCTTGCAAGTCAGCGAGCGTTTTTTCTTTTAGTTCAGAAATTTCGAACATGTATGTGATTTATTAAGTTTAATTCTTAAGATAAAAAGATAATTATAAATTGTTTAAGGCTTTTGTTATTGTATATAGTACTATACAATAGTTTTGTGCGGTTCTAACATTGCAAATATAACCATTTTTTTTAAATTCCAAATTTTACTGATTAAAAAAGAAATGCTATTTTTGCGTGTCTTATTATTTACAATGATACAAAGAATTCAAACTTTTTATTTGCTACTTTCCTCGATAGTTTCTGGAGGATTAATATTTATTTTTAATCTATGGGAAGTTGCTGAAAAGAAAATATTTATTGTAAATTTGTTTTCACAGGAATCAATTTTGTATAAGAGTATTCCTACAGCGTTCATAGCGTCTGCATTATTGTCATTAGGAACTATTTTTCTGTTTAAAAATAGGAAGTTGCAATTTGTTTTAGGACGCGTCAATATTTTGATAAACCTTTTTTTATTAGGGTTATTGATTTATCTGTCACTAATAGTATCTGGAGAAACTGCTGTTTCGGAGAAAGGTATTGGGATGTTTTTACCAATTTTAGCTATTTTGCTTCTCGTTTTGGCAAATAAAGCGATTAAAAAGGATGAAGATCTCGTAAAATCTGTTGATAGGTTGCGATAAACCAATGAATATTATATTTAGTGCGACTAAAACCGAGAATTTTTTCTCGGTTTTTTTTATTTCTTAATTTTTAATTACTAGAAATAAAAAAAACTACCTTGTACTTTATGATTGAATCATCTGAAATAATTATTTCAGATCTCTCAATTCTATGATCTCTAAATTTCTAATTTCTCCATCACTCAATTCAAAACGCAGCATTGTTCGTATTTTATGAAATCCATATTTGCCAGCAGCACCAGGATTCAAATGTAAAAGATTCAGTTTTTGATCATATTGCACTTTTAAAATATGCGAATGCCCTGAAATAAATATTTTTGGAGGATTTAGTTGAATAGCACCTTTTACTCTAAAATTGTACTTGTTAGGATAACCACCGATATGAGTCATCCAAACAGAAACATTTTCAAGGGTAAATTTTTCATCCAACGGAAATGTCATTCGAGCTGATGCATCATCAATATTTCCATAAACAGCTCGCAAAGGTTTCAATGCCTTTATTTGGTCAGTAACTGCCAAATCTCCAATGTCTCCAGCATGCCACACTTCATCAGCTTGACGAACAAATTTTAAAATTTGTTCGTCTATAAAACTGTGTGTGTCCGATAATAATAAGATTTTCTTCACCTTCCAAAAATAAGAATAACAAAATAAATTCCGTAATTTTGAGACCTTCAAAAACAAATTTTCTTGAGATATTTTATAGAATTTTCATACAATGGGGAAAAGTATCATGGTTGGCAAATTCAACCTAAAGTTATTTCTGTGCAGGAAAAATTAAATGATGCTTTGAGTACCATATTTCGTCAAAAAATTGAAGTTGTTGGCGCAGGAAGAACAGATACTGGTGTGCATGCATCACACATGTTTGCACATTTTGATATTGAAAATGAAATTTTGGACGATATTGTTTTCAAACTCAATTCCATTTTACCTGATGATATTGCTATTGATCAAGTTTTTTTGGTTAATGATTCAAAACATGCACGTTTTGACGCTATTAGCAGAACGTATCAATATAAAATTTGGTTGGGAAGAAATCCATTTTTGCTAGATTTTTCTTGGCAGATTCATTCCCTAAAACCCAATGTTCTAAAGATGAATGAAGCCGCAAAGTTATTATTGGAATACGAAGATTTTCAATGTTTTTCCAAAGTAAAAACCAATGTTCACACATTCAATTGTACCATTTTTGAAGCATTTTGGATCCAAAATGGTAATGAATTGACGTTTACAATTTCGGCAAATCGATTTTTGAGAAATATGGTAAGAGCTATTGTAGGTACTCTGATTGATGTTGGTTTGGATAAAATTTCAATAACAGATTTTAAAAATATTATTGAAAGTAAAAATCGGAGTAATGCCGGCTTGTCAGTTCCTGCAAAAGGGTTATTTTTAACAAACATAAAATATTAAATTTTGTCAGAAAATTCAGGTAAAGCGTTTGATATGCAAATATTTTCAAGACTTATGAGTTTTGCAAAACGCTATCGTTTGTATTTTTTTATTGCCTCTTCATCAACCATATTATTAGCGCTTTTTTCCATTTTAACTCCCTATATTTTAATTGACACAGTTGATGAGTATATGATTTCAAAAGATAAAGCAGGATTGTTACATTACTCTTTATTGATGCTTGGAATTTTATTGATTGAGGTTTTACTTCAATTTGTTTTCATTTACTATGCAAATTGGGTGGGTCAACACATCATTAGAGATATGAGAGCCCATATTTTTAGACATATTTTAAAATTTAAAATGTCTTATTTTGACACTAATTCTGTAGGGAAATTAGTAACTAGAGTCGTATCTGATATTGAAACGATTGCTGCTTTTTTTAGTAATGGAGTGTTTACTATTTTTAGTGATATTCTTAAAATGTTGGCCGTAGCTATCATAATGCTTATGTTGGATTGGAAATTGGCATTGATTACCATGTCAGTGTTACCAATTTTGGTGTATGCAACCAAAGTTTTTCAAGTAGCTATTAAAGCTACATTCCAAGAAGTTCGAAATCAAGTAGCTAATTTAAATGGGTTTGTTCAGGAGCGTGTAACAGGAATGAAAATTGTGCAACTGTTTAACAGAGAACAGATTGAATATCAAAATTTTAAAGAAATTAACAACAAACACAAAGTTGCTAATATCAAAACGATTTGGTATTATTCTGTATTTTTTCCAATTGCCGAAATTTTATCATCCATAGGAATTGGATTGATTGTTTGGTTTGGAGGTGGTCAAGCCATTCAAAATTCAGGAATTTCTGTCGGGATGATCATGGGTTTTATCCAATTCGCACAAATGTTATTCAGACCATTACGTCAAATTGCTGATAAATTTAATCAACTCCAAATGGGAATTGTTGCAGGTGAGAGAGTTTTTAAAGTAATTGATACCCAGAGTAGTATTGCTAAAAATGGTGCTTTAAAAGCTGAAAATCTGCAAGGAAATATTATTTTTGATAACGTCAGATTTAGTTATGTAAAAGGTGAAGAAGTGCTAAAAGGTATCTCTTTGGATGTTAAAAGAGGACAAACTATTGCGATTGTTGGCGCAACTGGTGCAGGAAAATCGACCATTATCAATCTCATCAATCGTTTTTATGAAATTGATTCAGGAACTATTTTTGTTGATGGTGTTTCTGTAGAAGATTATACCTTAGAAAGTTTACGAAATCAAATTGCGATTGTGTTACAAGATGTTTTTTTATTTTCAGATTCTATCCTGAATAACATCACTCTTAAAGATAAAAATATCAGTTTGGAAGATGTAGAAAATGCTGCCAAACAAATCGGAATTCATCAGTTTATCAATACATTGCCAGGAGGGTATCATTACAATGTGAAAGAAAGAGGTGCTATGCTCTCATCTGGACAACGCCAATTAATCGCATTTTTGAGAGCATATGTGAGCAAACCAAGTATTTTAATTCTGGACGAAGCTACGTCATCTGTAGATGCAAATTCTGAGCAAATGATTCAGTTTGCTACCGAAAAAATCACCAAAGGACGAACTTCGATTGTGATTGCTCACAGATTGGCAACTATCAAGCAAGCGGATAAAATTTTGGTAATGGATAAGGGATTGATTGTAGAGGAAGGAACCCATTATGAGTTACTTGAAAAAGAAAATGGCTATTACAAAAACTTATATGACAAGCAATTTAGTTTGGAACAAGTTTCGTGAAAAGGACTTAAATTAAATCCTTTTTTAGTTTTTCATTCAATTCTTCTGGAGTTGTATAAAGTACAAATTCACCATCTTTGATATACGAAATTTCTCCAGTTTCCTCAGAGACAAGTAAACAAACAGCATCCGTTTTTTCACTAATTCCGAGTGCAGCTCTGTGTCTCAATCCAAATCGAGAAGGAATTTTTGAATTATCAGAAATGGGTAAAACGACTCTTGTGGCCACAATATAATTATCTCTTATGATAGTTGCGCCATCATGTAATGGGCTGTTTTTAAAGAAAATACTTTCTATAATTACGTTGTTAATCAGTGCATTGATGGTGTCACCAGTATTGATTAAAAAGTCTAGACTATTGGTTCTTTCAATCACAATCAATGCGCCTGTTTTTGTTTTTGACAAATTTGTACACGCTTTTAAAATGCTTTCAGTATTAATTTCTGGACTAATTTCAGATTGTAAAAATTTCAATTGTTTCAACAAACTTCGTTTATTTGAGAAATTTGTGGTTCCTATCATCAATAAAAATTTTCTGATTTCTTGTTGAAAAACAATCATCAATGCAATCACTCCACCAGAGAGTAAGTAACCTAAAATACTGCTCAGCATTTCCATTTTTAGGGCTTGCGTAATTTTCCAAATGATAAAAATCAAGGCAATTCCTATAAAAATATTGATGGCAACAGTTCCTTTCAAAAGCTTATAGATATAGTATAGAAGTATAGCTACCAACAAAATATCCAACACATCTAAAAAGGAAAAAGGAATGAACTCTAACATTTAGGCATTTTGATTTCTGGTAAAAATAGTCATATTTTTCTTGAATGTCAATCTCTTATCACGATTCATTTTCTCTGAGTTGATTTACAATTTTAATTGCTTCTACAGCCTCTTTTACATCATGAACCCTTAAAATATTTGCGCCATTCAACAATGCAATGGTATTGGCTGCTGTAGTTGCGTTAAGCGCTTCATTTGCAGTAATATCCAATGGTTTGTACAACATCGATTTTCTTGAAACTCCTATTAATATTGGTGCATCTAAGTTTTTAAAAAGAGCCAAATTTGATAATATTTCATAATTGTGTTGCAAGGTTTTTCCAAAACCAAAACCCATATCAATGATAATATCATTCATTTTTAATTGATGTAATTTAAAAATTTGTTCAGAAAAAAAACGAATAATATCTTTTGTAACATCTTCATAAACAGGATTTTGTTGCATATTTTGCGGAGTTCCCAACATGTGCATCAAAATGTAGGGTACTTGCAATTCAGCTACTGTTTGAAACATTTTTTCATCCATTTTTCCTCCAGAAATATCGTTGATGATTGCAGCACCATTTTCAATAGTTTTTTTTGCAATTTCACTTCGAAAAGTATCTACAGAAATGATGATTTCAGGAAAATATTTTACCAACAAATCAATTACAGGAAGTATTCTTTTCAACTCTTCTTTTTCGGAAATATGAGCAGCTCCAGGTCTTGATGAATATGCGCCAACATCAATAAATGTGGCACCTTCGTTCAACATTTTTTCTGTTTGAAAAAGAATGTCAGCCTCGTTTTTGTATTTTCCACCATCATAAAATGAATCTGGCGTGATGTTTAAAATTCCCATTACTTTTGGAGAAGAAACATCAATTAATATTCCTTTGCAGTTTATAGTCATTGTTATCGAACTATTTTTTGAATGACAGTTCCTTTCTGAGGAGCTTTGTATTGATTCATTTGTTGCATTAACCCTTCAACTGTTGTATCCACTAACAATAAATTTTTGTTTTCAGATTTGATATAGCCTTCCTCCACCATTTTGTCAATTTGAAGTAATATGGCATCAAAAAAGCCCTGTATATTTAGCAATCCAACAGGTTTTTGTTCAATTTGTAATTGGTTTAAAGTTAGCGCTTCAAAGAGTTCATCAAGTGTCCCAAATCCGCCTGGGAGCGTCAAATAGCCATCCACCAATTTACTCATAATCACTTTTCGATCGCTCATTTTTTTGCATACAATCATCTCTTCAACACCTGTATGAACGACTTCTTCTTTTTCTAATAATTTTGGAATTACGCCAATTACTTTTCCGTTTTTTGCTAAAATAGTGTCTGATAAAATCCCCATCATTCCTATTTTCCCTCCACCGTAAACTAATTCGATATTCTCTTTTACAAAATAATTTCCAAGTTCGATCGCAGCATTTTTATAGATTTCATTAAATCCTAAACTCGAGCCACAAAAAACAACCAATCTTTTCATAAATAAAAATAAATTTAGGGTAAAAATAAATGAAAAGGGCTTAAGATTTACTATTTTTACGCGATTACTTTCAATTTTAAAATGCAAGATACCTCAAAACAATACAATGCAGTCATTGAAGATTGCAGAAGTTTATTCATCAAAAAAATGGCTGATTACGGGAGTGCATGGCGTATTTTACGGTTACCTTCACTAACAGATCAGATTTTTATAAAAGCACAAAGAATTCGCCAGTTACAAGAAAATGCAGTTAGAAAAGTAGATGAAGGAGAAATTCCTGAGTTTATAGGAATCATTAATTATTCTTTGATGGCATTGATTCAGTTGGATTTGGGCGTTTCTGAAAATCCGGATTTGTCTGTAGACGAAGCTACGAATCTATATGATAAACATCTGCGAATTACCAAAGAATTGATGTTGAATAAAAACCATGATTATGGTGAAGCTTGGCGTGATATGCGTGTTTCTAGTTTGACAGATTTGATATTGCAAAAAATATTGCGTGTCAAACAAATTGAGGACAATCAAGGAAAAACCTTGGTTTCTGAAGGAATTGATGCCAATTATCAAGACATGATAAACTATTCGGTTTTTGCATTAATTCACCTTAATAACTAATTTTTAGATGAAAATACTTATTTATATTACCAGATTTATAGTCGGCGTTTTATTTATTTTTTCAGGATTTGTAAAATTGGTAGATCCAATAGGTTCTCAATATAAATTCGAAGAATATTTCTCAGAAAGTGTATTACACATTCCATTTTTAATTCCGTACGCTTTGCCATTTGCTATTTTTTTAATCATTACTGAAATAGTTTTAGGAGTGGCACTTTTAGTAGGTTGGAAACCGAAATTCACCCTTAGGAGTTTGTTGATTATGGTAGTTTTCTTTTTGTTTTTAACAGGCTATTCTGCTTATTATGATAAAGTTACAGATTGTGGATGTTTTGGAGATGCCATCAAATTAACACCTTGGCAAACCTTTTATAAAGATGTTGTTTTAACGGTATTAATTTTCTTTTTAAGCTATAAGACCAAATTAATTACCCCTTTAAAATCAAAATATTTCCCTGGAAAAGTTATTTTTTGGTCCTTGATGTTTTCAAGTTTTATAACTTATTATGTTTTAGCACATTTGCCAATTATCGATTTTAGACCTTATGCTATTGGGAAAAATATACCTGAAGGAATGAAATATCCTGAAGACGGAAGTTTGCCAAAAATACATGATTTTATGTTGGAAGATACCCAAAATGATTTGGCTCCTGAGATTTTAAAAATGAAAAAAGTAGTGCTAGTCATTGCGTATAATTTGGATAAAGCTGATTTTGAAGCTTTTCCTGAAATCAAAAAAATGTCAGATGAAGCCATTAAAAAAGGATATAAAGTATATGGAGCTTCAGCCTCTTTTTCTGATATTTTACAATTGACCATCAAAAAATTTGACTTGCCTTTTGAGTTTTTATTTTGTGATGAAACTACTTTAAAAACGATCATCAGATCAAATCCTGGTATCGTAATTTTAAATGAAGGAACTGTTGTAGATAAGAAAAACTGGAGAGATATTGATGATTTAAAACTCGAATAAATATAATATGAACGAATTTGTAAGTTTTCATTCTAAGGAAAATTATGCAATTATTGGTATTAATAATGGAAAAGCGAATGCTATTTCTCACGAGGTTATTGATGGAATCAATGCTTGTTTAGATGAAGCTGAAAAAAATAATCTTGTAGTTATTTTGACTGGAATTTCAGGAATATTTTCTGCTGGATTTGATTTAAAAGTGATGACAAAATCTCCAGAGTCTGCCAAAGAATTGGTAACAAAAGGTTCAAAATTATCGCTCAGAATGCTTTCTTTTGCACTACCAATTATTGTCGGTTGTAATGGGCATGCCATCGCTAAGGGAGCTTTTCTACTACTTTCTGCAGATTATAGAATTGGTGTAGAAGGAGATTTTAAAATAGGTTTGAACGAGGTACAAATTGGAATGACCATGCATCATGCAGGAATTGCTATTGCTAAAGCACGTTTGTCTGAGGTTTTTTTGAATAGAAGTGTCAATAATGCAGAAATTTACAATCCGAAAGAGGCTATTTCTGCTGGTTTTTTAGATGTAATAGTACCTGAAAGTGAATTGATTGCAACTGCAGTTCATACAGCTAAAATGTTTGCAAAATTGAATCCCATTGCACATGCTACTACAAAATTAAGAGTAAGAAAGCAACATTTAGAAAACTTAAAAAACGCTATTGAATTGGATTTGATTGAAGAAATTTCAATCAACCCTTAACTTTTTTTAAACTTTTTAATTCCAGCTTTGATTTCAAGGTTCAGGTGATTCTTTCTCGGAGTTAAAGGACAAGAATACATGTCATTATATGCACAATATGGATTATAAGTATTGTTGAAATTCAAAATCAGAGTGTTGTTATTAGATATGTCAGTTGTCATTACATCCATATAACGTCCTCCTTCATAAGATTCATTGCCTGAAGTATTATCTGTAAAAGGTAAAAACAAGTAATTTTTATATTTTTCATCTCTTAAATCGTCTTGACTTTGATAAACGGTCAATTGGCAGTCAATTCCTTTTATCGTAAAACTCAGAATGCCATATTCTTTATACGAGGGTTTTCTATCGGTAGTTGTTGCCATTCTAAAAACAGGAGCATTTTTGGTTTTTATAAGTATTGCTTTTACAACATAAGATGAATCAACTGGAAAAAAATCT
>Ga0209137_1003574_pt1 | contig 12931 bp, 11 predicted proteins | sample SaaInl5LU_22_DNA_FD_184642 | JGI IMG/M metagenome (GOLD analysis project Ga0209137, IMG submission 184642) | Marine microbial communities from expanding oxygen minimum zones in the Saanich Inlet - ESP_105LU_22_DNA (SPAdes) (version 2) | ecosystem: Environmental > Aquatic > Marine > Intertidal... | reverse complement strand
GAACTATTAGCTACTTTAAAAATGAACCCTTACACTAAAAAGAAAAATTTAGAGAGTTTCACTGAAACAAAAATAGAAGAATTGATGAACAAAGAAGATTACAGTGCATCTATATTGGAATTAGAAATTCTAAGCGCATATTTGAATGTGAATATTGTTATTTTTGGTAGAGAAAGTGGTATTTTGATCGATGGGTTATATTTCATAAATGCAAACAGTGACTATTATGTGATACTTAATGATCGAAAGAAACAAAACAATAATGATTTATACTGCCCAGTAGTAAAAACAAATAACAACATAAACACATACTTGTTTCATATAAGTGAATTGCCTAAAAAATTAAAGAAGAAAATAGAGAATGAGGATGAATAATCATTTTTGAAAACTTAGGAAAAAAAATGAATTAAACATAAAAATATAAATTATATTTATATAATCATTGTTCCAAATATGTTTGTCAACAAACGTGATGGTCGTAAAGAAAACGTATCCTTCGATAAAGTCCTTCGTAGGCTTGAAAAGATGTCTGAAGGAATTACTGTAAATTATCATGAAATCGCACAAAAGGTCTGTTCCAGAATTTATGATGGTGTAAATACTGATAAGCTTGATGAATTGGCGGCATACATTTGCAGCTCTATGATTGCTGATGACCCCGATTATGATAAATTGGCTTCGCGCATTGTTGTTTCCAATCACCATAAGAAAACTAATGATAAATTCAGTGATACTATTGAAGAGCTTTATAATAATGACGTGAATCAATTGATCAGTGATGAAGTCTATGAAGTTGTTCAACAAAATAAAGAAGTTCTCGATAAAAAAATTCAATATGACCGTGATTATCTCTTTGATTACTTTGGATTCAAAACTCTTGAAAAATCCTACCTATTGGGTATTGATAATAAGACTATTGAGCGTCCACAGGATCTATTCATGAGGGTATCTATTGGTATTCATGGAAATAATATTGATAAGGTTATTGAAACATACAACTGTCTTTCAGAGAAATATTTTGTGCATGCTACTCCTACATTGTTTAACTTTGGAACAAAGCGACAACAGGGTTCGAGCTGCTTTGTAGCTGGTACTCCTGTATTTACAGTCAATCGTGGCATTGTTCCAATTGAAGAAGTATGTATTGGCGATAGTGTTATTACGCATACTGGTTCAGTTAAACCAGTTGTGCAAACACATAAAAATCTTTTAGACAATCGTCAGCTTTATAATATTAAAGTATACAAGACACCTTCCTTTGATGTGACTGGTAATCATCGTTTCTGGTCTATTACGAAAGAACAAATCGGATGGAAAGAATCCCCTCAATGGAATAGTATTGAACAACTTCGAGTAGGTGACTGGATTTCTATTCCAAAGTCAAATACTACAACAGTTTATGAGCAAATTGACATGTATGAAATTCTAAAAGATGTTTGTGAAGTTGCACATTGGACGTATTCATTTGAATTCGATAAGAATAAAATGCGCCGTAATACTCATTATGCAAGTGATTATCGTCCCAATGGAGTTACAATCAATGGAGAATGGTTTGAAAGATATATTACTGTCGATGAAAATTTTGCATGGTTCTTGGGTGCTTGGTATGGCGATGGTTGTATCCTACATGGTAGATCTTCTCCAAAAGGGAATCGCGTTGCAACATATAAAGGTATTGCATTTGCTCAAAATTCAAATAATACTGAAAGTATCAATGAAATCACAAGAATTGGTGAGAAATATCTAGGAGTACATGCTTCTGTTCATAAGGCTAAAAAACAAAACTGTGTAAGCATTAGCTTTAATAATTCAGCTATTGGAAATGCATTTAATATTCTATGTGGTCGTTACTCGCATGGAAAATATCTAATGAAAAATATTTACTCATGGAGTCGAGAAATGGTAACAGCATTGACTGGAGGATTTATTAGCACGGATGGTTGTTGCACATTGAATGGAGGTATTACGTTGCAACTGACAAATCAAGATTTGATTCAATCTCTGTTTCACGTAACTCGTGCAGTTGGTTTGGATACATCGATGACAATAATGAACAAATCTTCTCATGATGATACTAAAAAAATTGGTCGTATGTCTATTCCATGGGTTCCTGAAATAATGAAATGGGTGAAAAAATACTATGAAGATTCACGTCTTGAAAAAAATGAACGTGTTAACACAACAATGGAAATCAATGGAAATATCTTTCTACGAATTAACGACAAAACTAAAATCACAGAGAATTTGCCAACATATGTGTATACACTAGGGGTCAAAGATGATCATTCTTATTCTGTTACGGGTTTAATTGCTGAAAATTGTTTCCTGATTCATATGGAGTCAGATTCAGTCGACGGGATGTATAATACACTTCATGATTGTGCAATGATTTCTAAATATGCTGGTGGTATTGGATTACACATTCACAACGTTCGTTCTAATGGCAGTCTTATCAGAGGAACGAATGGTGTTTCAAGTGGTATCATTCCAATGTTGAGGGTTTTCAATAACACCGCTCGTCATATCAATCAAGCGGGTAAGCGTAATGGTAGTATTGCGATTTATCTTGAACCTTGGCACGGAGATATTTATTCATTCCTCGATATGAAGAAGAATCACGGTAATGAAGAAGAACGTGCCCGAGACTTGTTCTATGCTTTGTGGATTCCTGATTTATTCATGCAACGTGTTGAAGAGAATGGTAAGTGGTCACTCATGTGTCCTGACCAATGTAAAGGATTGAGTGATGTTTATGATGAAGACGATCAAAAGAACTTTACAGAGCTTTATACCAAGTATGAATCTGAAGGAAAATATCTTAAGCAAGTGGATGCACAAGATCTATGGTTCAAAATTCTTGAATCGCAGATTGAAACTGGGACACCATATATTCTCTACAAGGATTCTGTGAATCGCAAATCCAATCATAAGAACTTGGGGATTGTTAAATCAAGTAATTTATGTGTTGCTCCTGAAACAAAAATTCTAACCTCAGAAGGTTATAAGGTTATCTCTGAATTGAAAGATCAAGAAGTTGAAGTATTCAATGGAGATGAATTTTCTTCTGTTATTGTTAAGCAAACAGGACAAAATCAAAAACTTCTTACAATTAAAACAACAAATGGTAAGTCATTGAGATGCACACACTATCATAAGTTTTACGTTTATGACAGTAATGCTAAAAATAGAAAAGACTTTATGGTCGAAGCAAAAGATCTTAGATCTGGAATGTATTTAATTGATTACTATCTTCCTAAGAATGAAGGAGAAACAGATGAAGAATATAAAGCTCGTAATTCTGTTAATGTTAATGATCAGATAGATCAAATTATTGATAAATGCGAGTGCGACGACACATACTGCTTTAACGAGCCATTGAAGCATAAGGGTGTTTTTAATGGCATTCTAACAGGCAACTGCACGGAGATTATGGAATACACAGCCCCAGATGAAATCGCCGTATGCAATCTTGCGAGTATTTGCCTCCCCTCATATTTGAAAACTAATGATAAAAATGAACAATATATCGATTACAATCTCATGAAAGAAAAAGTAAAAGTTGTTACTAGAAATCTTAACAAGATTATTGATAGAAACTTTTATCCTAATGAAAAAGCGAGTAAAAGTAATTTCCGTCACAGACCCATTGGAATTGGTGTTCAAGGATTGGCAGATTTGTATATCCAACTTGGACATGCATTTGAATCACCTGAAGCTGCAGATATTAACAAAAAAGTATTTGCGACGATTTATTATGGTGCTCTCGAAGCTTCAATGGAACTTGCGAAAGAAAGACATATTAAAATGGAAGAAATGCCAAAGCCTTATTGTGATTCAATGAAAGATGAATACATGAATGAGTATGAAAAATCTACACTGAAAACATTCCTAGGTGCATACTCCACATATGAAGGGTCACCAGTAAGTGAAGGCAAACTGCAGTATGATTTGTGGAATGTCACTCCAGAAGATATTCATGATTGGGATTATTTGAAAGGAGAAATTGCTAAATATGGTGTGAGAAACAGTCTTCTGCTTGCACCTATGCCTACTGCATCAACAGCACAAATTATGGGTTTCACGGAAGCGTTTGAGCCGATTACTGCAAACATTTATAAGCGTCGCACACTTGCAGGTGAGTTTATTGTAGTAAATAAGAATTTGGTGAAGGATTTGAAGGCTCATAATCTTTGGGACAAAAACATGAAAGATAAACTTATTGTAAATAATGGAAGTGTGCAATCTATTGAAGAGATTCCAGATGACATTAAACTCAAATACAAAACTGTATGGGAAATCAGTCAAAAACATATTATCAATCAAGCGGCGGATAGAGGTGCTTACATTGATCAATCACAAAGTATGAATCTATTCATGGAAGATGCCACATACAAAAAACTGACAAATATGCACTTTTATGCTTGGAAGAAGGGTTTGAAGACAGGTATGTATTATCTTCGAACGAAGGCTAAGGCTAAAATTCAACAATTCTCAATTGATGCTAATAAAACAAAGAGTAACTTTCAAGATGAGAAAGCTGATGACGGAGAATGCGTAATGTGCAGTGCATAAAAATGAAACCTATTAAATAAATGAAAGTTGATAATGATTATTATGATTATTATGATGATTATGATATACTTTTTTTATACATTCGCAACATCGACTGTACATCTAATATAAATGTGTAAATTTGCAATCATGTCTTCTGTGTATCCCATGTTGAATAATTTTTCTTTTATTTCTGGTAGTTGTTGTGGGTAAAATATTAAAGATTTAAACCCTAAAAATCGAAACCATGATTCATTCTTGAATAAAGAACCATCTTCGATACCTTGTAGGATTCTATTACTAGAAAAGTTTAATTGTATTTCTTCTTCAAAAACATTCATGAAAGCTAATTTAAGTGTGTTGGCATTGAGTATGAAATTTGAACTGTATAAGATGACTTCTCTGTCTTTATCAAGAACAGATGATTCATGATAACACTCGCATGTATCACCTACCATATTGATCTTTCTTTCGTCTGGATAGTAGTTATAATTCGGTAAACATTCTAAATCTAGACCTAATTTTTCATTGAAATTATATTTGGTATGAAACACAAACGGTACTTTATTGTGTCCCGAACCTTGATAACCATTTGGTGAAGAATATAAAGCAGCACTTGACAATGATTTAGTCCAACTTGAAAGTTTAGCGTTTGATAAAACAATGTTATAATCACCTATTTGATGAATATTTTTCAAATCAACTAAATGACCTCTATAAAGTCTACAAACTTTACTTACATTACGTTTATTCAATTTCATTTGTGATTCTCTCATTGAGTCGATGATAATATTTAAATTATCAGTATCTTTCATAGATGATCCTTCTTCTAATCCCCAATTGTCAAGAATGGTATTTCTTTTTTCAATGTAACTATTCATAATCACTTTAATGACTATAAAGAAAAATTAATATATTTGTAATACCGACATGTATTGTCTAAATGTTTAGAGTTTTTTTGCTTCTTCGTCGCCCTCCTACACTACGAGTATCAGTCATTTCCGATAGTTCAGATTGACTTACGGAACTCATACCATCAAGCCTGTCATCATTTTCAATGCTTTTCAAGATATCATCTAGATTAGATGGTCCTTTCATTTGAGTTTTACGAGGTTCTTGTGGCGGAGGGGGGCTTCCAGCACCTTTGAACATATTGGAGAACATTCCAGCCATACCAGTGTTATCATTTTGAGACATAGTGTTTGCAGTGGCAGAAGCGAATTGTTTCATGAGATCAGGATTTTGTTTCATGACTTGATCAAATCCAGGAAGATTAGATTTGAACATTGTGTTTGTGAGATGGAACATAAATCCACTTCCAGCTAAAGCCATAATGAGTCTTAATTCTGGGGCCATTTTGGATTTAGATTTATATTTTTCATGAAGTTCTTCAAAGATTTCATCATATTCTCCAATATTATCGTTGATACTTTCAGACCAACCGTCGAGTTTGACATCAAATGGGTCAAATTTGTTGTTTAAGAACTCAACACCTGTAACTGCTGCAACAAGCATTTTTCTTTGGAAACTAACACTGTTGTCCATTTCTCTATCTTTTTTAAGTCTTTCATACTCGTTTTTCATTTCTTCTAAAGATGATTCCATGGTGAATTTTCTGGGAAGCTTGAATCCTTTCTTTTCTAATCTATCGAATTGGTAAAGCATTTCAGCTTTTTCTTTCTTCTCTGCTTGGGGGTCACGGTAAGAATATGAACCACCAAAACCGTTGCCACTACCGTGATTATATCCTCTATAAGAATTGTTATTACGATCACTGTTATGATCACTTTGTTCATCTTCTTCAGATTTCTCTTCATCATCATCTTCCGAGTCAAATAGTTTGCTCTCCTCACTTGCGGCATTCGATAATTCATCATGACTCTTTTTAGACTTGTCATTCATTAGCATTTCAATTCCCAAATCATTGACATCTAATTCTGGGGAAACAAATTGACCACTGCTGCGAGGCATTGTAGGCATTTCTTGTTCATTGTCTGATTCATTTTCGTCATCTTGAATTTCGAATATTTTTTCCATAACGATTATTTATAATTAAATTCTAAATAGAAACTTTAAGTGAGTTAAAATACGCATAAAATACGCATAAAAAATGATTTAAATGTGTGTATTTAATCATAGTATATATTCTACATTCACCATGCATTCTCTTGATTCTACCGAGTTCAAACTACTCCACGTTCACAGACTTACTGATACTGCTAAACTTCCTTATAAAAAACACGATGAAGATGCTGGATTCGATTTATCTTCGGATGAAGATTTTACTATTGAACCATGGAGTAAATATCTTGTAAGTTCTGGTATATGTTTTACCGTTCCTCAAGGAACATATGGTCAAATTGCACCCAGAAGTGGAATGAGTATGAAAGGAGTATTTGTTAATGCAGGTGTGATTGATAGAAACTATACAGGTGAAGTGAAGATTCTTCTATTTAATATGACAAGCGAACCACTTGCGTTTAAACAAGGTGATAGAGTTGCTCAACTAATCGTGAAGAAAATTGAAAATCCAAAAGTTGTAGATTGTATAAATGGGCTACAATCTACAGATAGAGGCAGTGGTGGTTTTGGTAGCACTGGACAATAACACTATGGAAAACATAATATGTGTATAGATTAAAATTAATAAAATGTCAAAACCCAATATAATCGAACAATATCATAAACTTAAAGAATTAATCGAGGAATATGATTTTTTGGGCTATCAAATAGTGGATGATTCTGAATCACCATTAACGTGGGATGATATTGAAAAAAATGCCTTTACAGTTAAAGATTACAAGGACATAAAAAAAAGTGGTGACCCCGTAATGCTACTTGAACCACAATCATATAATACAATTGATCTATACAATGCTAGTATTCTTAATGACTATTTTGAATTAGATGAACTCATCAAAAATAAACAAATAAAAGATGATGAACCCATATTCAAAAACATATATATGAAAGTAAACTCAATAATAATAAACAAACTAAAGAAATATATGAAACACAGAAAAGCTACAGAAAAATCTAAAACAAAGAAAAAAACAACTAAATCCACTAAATCCACTAAATCCACTAAGAGTAAGACAAAAGAATTGACACCATGTCCCGAAGGAAAAGTTAGAAATCCTGATACAAATAGATGTAAAATAAACAAATCTAAAAAAAAGTAATTCTAAATAATTAGTTATATTCGACCTACGTTTTATAAAATTTAACAAGTGCCAATAGATAACAATCAGCTAAGTCATCTTTCTTTTTGTGACTAATGAAAAAATCATGTAATTCTTCATTAGTGTTGAGCAGCAATTCAGATGTGCATTTGATTGATATTTTTTTATTATATTGATATTTACTAGAGCATTTGTCCATTTCAATAGCTTTCTCTTTGAGTATTTTTTCAGCTAATTTAACTTTCGTGCTTGCACCAATGAAATTAATACCCATAGTATCACGTTGTTCGATATGTTTTAGATAGGCAAAGTATGAATAAATGAGCATTTGAATTGATTTCATAGTGGGATTTTTAAGCACGGGTTGATTTTCAATGATGATATGATCTATATCAATGTGTTCGAACTTTTCTTTTAGCACATGAAACAAAATTGAGGATAATTCATGTAGGTCATTTTTCTTAGTTTTTCCATCTTCAACAAGATTTATAAGGTCCCAATCAAGAATTGATTCATCTTCAATAAGACAATATGAAAGATTTTTGATACCTACATCGAATGCCAGTATTTTTACCATTTATATATTACAATGTAACTTTAAGAGATCTCTTTTAAGTGCTTTATTATTGATTGCATATTATGACCATTTTTTTTGAATATGAATAACACTTTTTTCCAATATCTATCGTTCTTATATGCATTATTTTTTTCATCATAATATATGAATTTTTTGAAGGCATCATCATAAATTCGTTTCATCATTTCCCATTCATTATTACACTCGTCATTTAATAGAACCCTGCATATTTCTTTGAACTTGCTTTGTTTAACACTCTCATCTATTGTTCGTAGGACATTTATGAATACTGCTTTATCGTATGTTGGACATTTTATTAAGAAATCTGTTTCTTTTAAAACATAATTATTATCAATCAAATACATTTTATTTTTGATATCATCGCCAGTGATGTTTGTGTATTTTTTCTTTAATGTTTTCAATATAGCAGGTTTGACTGTAGCTAAGCTTTTAACTTTTTCAGTCATACTCATATTACATTGATCCCTTGTGAATATAGGTCTGTTGAACTTGACATTTGTCACCGATTCGATAATAGGGACAATGTAATTCGCCCATTTCTTCTCTGATGCTGTATAAACAAATAATTCAACTTTATTTTTATAATGTGTGTTTATCATATTCATAAAGGCTTTAAAGAATGGTCGTAGAAGGCTTTTTTGATAATCTCCAGCTACAAGTTTTTTATTCAATTTTGTCCCAATAGATTTTTGCAAAACATATTCTTTGAGCTGTGGAGTAATGTCACCCTGTATTGTTCCATCGAGATCAATTAAAAATATATAAGGTGCTTTATCCATAATTATTTTATACATATATATAAATATGAAATTATTGTATAAAATATCAATAGTAACAATAGTAGTATTATTGATTGGTATGGTTGGGTGGTGTATAAGAAAACGCTATGTTGAAAAATTCGAAGATGATAATACACAATCAATCATATCTTCATTTTCAAAAACAGTCGATCAAATGCTCATGCGTCAAGCCATGGATAATGTAGAAGAATCAGATGAAATTAGTGAAAATAACTCTTTATAAAATCTTATTACATTATAAAGAATATGAAAAACATCAACGTATACATTTTAATCATCGCAGTTATTGTGGTTGCAATGTGCTTCTTTAAATCAATGAAAACAAAAGAGAAATTCGCAGAAGAACCAACTTTATTTGAGAGACTGACCACATTTTTATTTGGACAACAAAAACCTGTTGAAAATGTCGATGCTGTCGTTGAGAGCAATTCTGCTTAATTAAATTTTATTTTTATATAAATAAATGAAGCTTATATTAGATAAAGTTAAATTTTATTTACCTGTATTTATAGCATTGATTCTATCTATTGTAATATTTAGAGTGGTCTTTAAAAAATATAAAACAAAACCAAAAAAAACAGTGGAAGGGTTCGAAGAAGAAACTACTAGTATGACTATTCTCAATGAACTTAGAACTTTACTTATGAATAACGAAACAGAATATCAAAACAGAATGAACAATGTTTTGGAAAAAATTGTTGCATTAGAAGTGCAAATAAGAAATGAAAAAAAGCAAAATGAAGAATCACCTTCTGAATCTACAACGGAACAAACTGCACCTACTACTGCTAACACAGAAAAACCTACAACATCACCTGCTACTACTACTAACACAGAAAAAACTACAACATCACCTGCTACTACTGCTAACACAGAAAAACCTACAGAACAACCTAAGACGGCTACAACTACAACTACTCCCGTCACAACATCTACTCCTAAACCACCAGTTAATCCTCCTGCTCAATTAAATGATGATGAAGATTCAGATGTAGAATCCAATGTATCCGATGATGAAGAGGATGAGGATATTAACGAGCCTTTCGTTGATGGTATTACAAGCTGTGCAACAGCGAATTGTTATATGATATAAAAAATATAGTTTTAGAATATACTCATTAATCTAAAAATGAATTTTTATTAGTTTAGAAGTTTATTGAATTCTTTTTCATCAAGTGATTCTTTTTCAATTAAAACATCAATTATAGAATTGATTTTTTCTTTATTCTCTTCAAGAGTGTTATATACTTCTTCATAACATTTCTCTACAAGAATCTTAACCTCTCTATCGATATTATATTTAGTTACTTGACTTATGATATTATCATTAATTGATAATTTACCGATTTCCTTCGAAAATCCAAAGTCTCTGATTAAACTGTAAGCAATATTTGTGACTTGTTGAAAATCCGAAACAGCACCAGTGCTGACTTTAGATTCTCCATAAAAAAGTTCTTCACATGCATGACCACCTAATGCAACTTTGATCTTATTAACAAGATATTCAAATGTATATAGATTCAGTTCACTTTCATCTGGAATGAATGTTGTTACACCACCAGCATCACCGATTGGAAGAATACTAATTTTGTCAATAGTATCAAAATCTGTCATTGTAGCACCTATGAATGCATGACCTAGTTCGTGAATAGCAATTCTTCTTTTTTGTTCATCATTATAAGTAATATTCCTAGATAAACCTATGCTTACTTTTTCGACTGCATAAGTAATATCGTCTGGTTGGATCGTAGCACTTTCATTTCTGACGGAAGATATAGCTGCTTCATTGATGATATTTTTAATTTCTGCACCTGAACAACCAATTGTTTTTGATGCAATCATCATATCATCTACTTCATCTGAAAATGGTCTGTCTTTCATATATACAGAGGCAATCTTGCGCCTAGCTTCAATATTTGGCAATGGAACTTTAATTTTTCTATCAAATCTCCCTGGGCGAATGAGGGCATCATCTAGAGAATCCAGGCGATTTGTAGCAGCAATCACGACAACGCCATCATTTGTAGAGAAACCATCCATTTCGGTGAGGAGTTGATTGAGCGTTTGCTCCCTTTCATCATTTCCTCCCATAATAGAACTGTTGCCTCGTGATTTACCAACTGCATCAATTTCATCTATGAATAAAATACAAGGACTATTTTTTCTGGCATTATCAAAGAGTTTTCTAATACGAGAAGCACCTAGTCCAACAAACATTTCAATAAACTGTGAAGCAGAACAAGATAAGAAAGGGACCCCTGCTTCTCCAGCAATTGCTTTAGCAATCATAGTTTTACCAGTTCCAGGTTCACCATAAAGAAGGCATCCGGCTGGAATATTTGCACCAGCCGATGTGTATTTTTCTGGGTTTTTCAAAAAGTCAACATATTCGTTAACTTCGTAAATAATTTCATCAATACCAGCAATGTCTTCAAATGTGACATCCGTTTCAATATCTTCTCTGAACTCATATGTGTTATTGTTTCCCATCATTGGGTTACTTCCATTGTTCATCGAAATTCGTGAAAATAAAACATATAAAAATGAAAAGAATACAAGTGGAAATAACATACTGAGAAATGTGCTTGTGCTGTCAGCTGTATTGCTATCAACGTGGATTCTGACATCATGTTCTACCATATCTTCCATTAACTTTTCAGTCAATACAACATTAGTTTTATCATAAATGACAATACCACCGTCAACTTCGCTATATGTTAAAGTATTAGATGGTGGTGCTATATACACATCTTTCACTTTATTATCTTCTATTTTTTTTACAAAAGTAGTAAAATCGGTATTATCTTGAACTACTCTTTCTTTTCTTTCTTCAATTACAATTTCCTCTTTAATTTCTTCTTGATTGTTCGATTCTTCATTCGAACAAATAATTACGTGTCTTTTATATTTATTTCCAAAAGCACGTTTTGTTTGTGATTTGGGTTTTCTGAGTTGATACATTCTAGAAGACCCATGTAAAAAAGTATAAGACATACTTTTAGCAAGCATTGTTCAGGTATATATTATAGAATTTATTATTTTTAGATAGTTTCACGCTTTTACGAGAGCGCCACTTTTTCTATCTTTGGGTTCAACATATTTGAATCCTAGAAATTTGAAGATATCTTCTTCTGAATTGAACTTTTTATCAATAATTGTCCCAGTTTCAACATCTGTAAAGTTATATTGACTCAGTGAGTAACCTTGTTTAAGTGCTTCGCTACGCATTTCTTTGTTGAAATCGTCGCTTCCAGTGAAGTATAACACTTCAAAATGATACTGTTCTGGTGTAGTAACAATTATATCCAGTCGACGAAATTTGTTACAACCTGGTAGTTTGCATACACCCATAAATTTGTTATCTCCAAAAGCCAGATCATCGCTAATATAACCAATACATTTAAGACATGTGACAAACTCCTTGTATTTTTCTACGTAGTCTGGACCATCGGAAGTTACAAGTATATCAATGTCCCCACTATCTTTATTTTGTCTTCTGTAACTCCCAGTGATATCATATGTAATCTTAAATTTATTAAGATTAATCACGTCATTGATAAAATCGTTATGCCCATCCATTTCCCATCGAGGGATTCGTAATTGTAGATCATCGTAATATTTGATACCAATTTTATGTTTTTCATTCAAAAATCCATGTTTAGCATCCAAATCTTGTAATTGCTTCAAGTCTTTTATTTTACCATATTCTTTATGAATTTTCTTCTTTAACTGCAATCCAATACCATAGATAGTTGTAAGGTCAAATGTGGTCTTTTTCTCTTCAATTATTGTGTCTACTT
>Ga0209137_1003571_pt1 | contig 12937 bp, 15 predicted proteins | sample SaaInl5LU_22_DNA_FD_184642 | JGI IMG/M metagenome (GOLD analysis project Ga0209137, IMG submission 184642) | Marine microbial communities from expanding oxygen minimum zones in the Saanich Inlet - ESP_105LU_22_DNA (SPAdes) (version 2) | ecosystem: Environmental > Aquatic > Marine > Intertidal... | reverse complement strand
TAAAAGATAGTGGTATACTTGAACAACTGAAAGAAAGAAAAGAGTTCATCAAACCATCAGCAGTAAAAAGAAAACAAAAAGAAGAAGCAATTAGAGCTGAGTGGCGTAGACGTAAGTTTGATAATTAATAAACACTTTTTAGTGTTTTCAAATTTACATCACTATTTATTACAAATCAATACCATCTTTTCAATGGATGGTTAAAGTATATTATTATACAAACACTCATTAAGATTCCCAATAATCTTATTTCCGAAACAAATTTAGGAGAACAAAATGGCAAGAAAAGACTTGTTATCAGAAGCAATTGCTGATGCTAAAGCAGTTAAAGAAACCGCAATGGCAAACGCTAAATTGGCTTTAGAAGAAGCTTTCACTCCAAAACTTCAATCAATGATTTCAGCAAAATTAGCTGAAGAGGCCGATGAAGAAGAGGAAATGGAAGACGAATTAGATTTATCTGACATTGGAACTGGTGATAACGCTGAATCTTCTGCTGATGATTCTTCAGAAATCGAAAATGATGACGATTTAACTGAAGAAGAAGACGAAGAAGAAATGGAAGACGGTTATCATGAAGGTGAAGACGAAGATGAAATGGAAGAAGGCTATCACGAAGGTGAAGACGAAGACATGGAAGAAGGCTATCACGAAGGTGAAGACGAAGACATGGAAGAACCCTATGAAGGTGAAGACATGGATGAAGAAGAAGATGAAGATGATTTGGATTTAGAATCTGTAATCGCTGAATTGGAAGCTGAAATGGATGATGAAGAAGACATGGAAATGGATTCTGAAGAAGACATGGAAGATGAAATGGAAGCTGACGAAGATGAAGATGAAGAAGAAATCGATTTGGATGAAGTAATCAAAACTCTTAAAGAAATGTCTGAAGAAGAGGAAGATGAAGAAGAAGTGAACGAAGAAGAAGATACTGCTGCTGAGTTAGAAGAAGCTTATAAAACTATTGAAAGTTTAAAATCAACTATCAATGAAGTGAATCTAATGAACGCTAAACTTCTTTACGTTAACAAATTGTTCAGAACATTCGACCTTAACGAAGGACAGAAAGTTAAAGTTTTAGAAAACTTTGATAGAACATCTTCAGTAAGAGAAGTGAAATTAGTATTCTCTACTTTGGCTGAAAACTTAAATGTAGCTAAGAAGAAAAAATCAGTTGTTAAAGAAGGATACGCTTCAAAAGCAACAAAAAGTTCTGCACCTAAGAAAGAAATTATTTCTGAAGGTAACGACATGGCTGCAAGATGGAAAAAACTTGCAGGTTTAATTTAATTTAAAAAAACAAACGGAGATTAGAAATGGATTTAAAAAATATCCTTAACGAAGGTTCTTCTCATACCGCCAGATTATCTGAAGCTACTAGAGCTTTAGCTGGCAAATGGGAAAAAACTGGTCTTTTAGAGGGAATCGACAACGAAATCGAAAGAGCTGGTGTTGCAACCCTTTTAGAAAACCAAGCTAAGCAATTAGTAAAAGAAGCTTCTTCTACTGGTACTTCAGCAAACTCTGAAGAGTGGGCTGGTGTAGCTTTACCATTAGTAAGAAGAATTTTTAGTGAAATCGTAGCAAAAGACTTTGTATCAGTTCAACCAATGAACTTACCATCAGGTCTTGTATTCTACTTAGATTTCAAATATGGTACTAACCAAGCTGGTTTCGTTACCGGTTCGGGTAAAGATTCACAAGCGGATTCTGTATTCGGTGTTACCGATACTACTGCAGATGCATCTGGTGGACTTTATGGTGCTGGTCGTTTCGGTTACTCTATCAATGATGCAGTAGCAGCATTTACAGGTGTAACTGCTTCAGCTGAAATCACATCAGGTACTTATATCACAGGTTCTGCAACTTCTGCAGCTGTATATAACTACGATACTCAATTCTCATCATCTTACGCAACTGAGATTGGAAATGGTTCTGTATTTACATTAACAGTACAAACTGCTTCACTTGCAGGATTTGATGATAAAGGTATCAGAGCGTTTAGAGTTGAAGGTACTGCTATTACTGACCAATTCCCACAGTTTACTACATTGAGTGGTGGAAACATTACATTCGTAGTAAAGGGTGATTCATCAGCCGCTGTTAATGTTAAATTCCATAAACAACCAACTGATACTTCAAGAGGTGATTTCGAATCAACTAAAGCTGGAATGGCTGCAAACCCTGAAACGGATATCGATATTCCAGAATTGAACGTAGAGATGAAATCTTTACCAATTGTTGCTAAGACTCGTAAATTGAAAGCACAATGGTCACCAGAATTCGCACAAGATTTGAATGCATACCATTCAATTGATGCTGAAGCTGAATTGACTTCAATGTTATCTGAGTATATCTCACAAGAGATTGATTTTGAAATCTTAGATATGTTGATTCAAGATGCTAAAACAACTGGTTATTGGTCAACTCAAGTTGGTAGAGAATGGAATGGTTCAGCATTCGCTGATTATTCTACAGTAGGTGCTCAGGCTTCTGCATTTACACAAGGTGCATGGTTCCAGACTTTAGGAACTGTAATCGCGGGTGTATCTAACAAAATTCACCAAAAAACTCTTAGAGGTGGTGCTAATTTCTTAGTAGTATCTCCTGATGTTGCAACAATTATCGAATCTATCCCTGGATATGCTTCTACAGCAGATAACGGTGATTCTCAATTCGCATTTGGTGTAACTAAGATTGGTGCATTGAATAGTAGATTCCAAGTATATAAGAATCCTTATATGAAAGAGAACGTAATCCTTATGGGTTATAGAGGAACTCAGTTCTTAGAGACTGGTGCAGTTTACTCTCCATATATCCCATTGATTATGACTCCATTAGTATATGACCCTAAAAACTTCACTCCACGTAAAGGTGTTATGACACGTTACGCGAAGAAGATGTTGAGAGGCGAATTCTACGGAAAAGTATATGTAGATGGACTACACAAAATTCAGTAATTAATTACTGTTTTATACTTAAAATTAAGAGGGGTGAGAAATCACCCCTTTTTTTATGCTTTAAAAGTTAACATCTCATTAAGAATAACAGGAATCTTAATTTCTTCCATTCCTTCTAACACATCTCTCATCTCTAATTGTGTTGGTGAAACTCTGATAACTCTATATTGTTCTACAACTTCATTATCAACAGTAACAGTACATTCAGCCCACAAATCTTTCAGAGTTGGTCTGTAATTAAATTGATGATTCAATTCAGTTAAAATACCCGAACCCAATCTTGTTAAGTTGGTTACAAACCCATTTGCTAGTTCTTTTGTGTTGTATTGGTAACTTTCTTCGTAAAAATTAATTATCGCTTTCATATCTCTCATTTTTATTACATAGTAAATCTACTACTTTATTTTGAATTATCCAAATTTTTAATGTTAAGAAAACATTAAGTTATCGGTGGAATAGAATATGATTTGATATTTATACTAAAGGTTTTATAAATACGAAGGGATATATGACTGAAAATAAAACAAAAACTCCACCGAAAGGTAATGTTAGATTCTCAATATCGTTATCAGAAGAACAAAAACAATCAAAATCAGAAATACTACAACATCCATTCAATTTTATAGTAGGTAAAGCTGGTAGTGGTAAAACCCTATTAGCATGCCAAATAGCATTGGATATGTTTTTTAAAAGAGAAGTGAATAAAATCGTTATAACAAGGCCAACAGTATCAAATGAAGATAATGGGTTCTTACCAGGCTCATTAGAAGAAAAAATGGAGCCGTGGTTAGTTCCAATTCGTTCTAATATGAGAAAAGTTTATAACAAACCCGATATCTTAACAAAATTGGAATCAGAAGAAAAAATTGAATTAGTATCTTTATCTCATTTTAGAGGAAGAACTTTCGAAGATTCAATAGTTATAGTAGATGAGTTTCAAAACCTCACTAAACAACAGTTATTGATGGTATTAGGTAGAGTTGGTAAAGGTTCTACAATGATATTATGTGGAGATAAACAACAAATCGATTTAAAATTCAATAATGATTCCGCAATACATGAAGTTCCAAAGCTAAAAGGTTCAAAGTGGGTCTATGATGTTGTCTTAAAAGATAACCACAGACATGAATCTTTAGATGAAATACTAAGGTTACTTACAGAATACTAAAATCTTAAATATTTATAAGTAAAGATAATTAGAGGTAAACATGTCAGCTGGAAAATACTCATTTACAATAGAACAAGGAGCAACACTCCAATTTGAAATACAATATAAGGATTCTACTAATTCTCCTGTAGATTTAAGTACATATAATGGTAGAATGCAAGTAAGACCAACAGTTGGTTCATCTGAAGTGTATTTAACCTTATCATCAACACTACAAAGTGATGGTACTGGACTTAATTTTAGTGGTTCAAACGGAAGTACACCACCAATTTCAGGTTCTATTGGAATTTACATTTCTGCAGCAACATCATCAAACTTAGATTTCAATGAAGCTTATTATGATTTGGAAATTTATAGTGGAAGTGGTGCAAATGAATATGTTGTGAGGTTATTAGAAGGTAAAGTTAAATTATCCAAAGAAGTAACTCGATAAATGGCATCTAAAAAGGTAAACATAGTAGATAATGCTAATGAAGTAAAAATAACAAACTCAAATAATAAAATTGAGATTGTAGATACCAATGTCCCATCGAATATTGAAATTACTCAACCTGTAACATCTATAATTCAAGTAAATACGGCAGGGCCAAAGGGTGATAGGGGTGTTGCTGGTGTAATAGGCCCAAGTGGTTCTCAAGGACCTGCGGGTGCTGATGGTATATTTACAAAATTAGGTGATAGTTTACATTTCACCACATCATCACTTCAGATAAGTGGTTCAATGGATATATTGGGTAACTTAACTGTAAACGGAAAGTCTATCTTTATTCAAACATCTGCATCAGATTCCGAAACTGCAGTGGAAGTACAAGGTAGAATGAAAATTATTGAAAAACAAATAGGAGATTATATAGCATCATCATCAATTCAGATAGGTAATGTTAGAGATACCATAGATTGTGGTGGTTTTTTCTAATTGAATTGATATTTATGAATATAAACTTATATAAGTAATAGGAAAATAGTATGGCTCAAAGAATTAAGCACAGACGTGGTTCGGTATCATCGGTTAGAAATATCACTGCGTTTTCTGAAGCTGAAATCGTAATTGGTAGTGGTTCAGTAGATGGTAAAGTAGATGGACCTATCGTATATATCGGTAAACCAGGTGGTACTACCGCCGCAAACGATTATGTTCCAATCTCAAAAATGTATGTAGGTAGTGGAATTCCATCAGTAGTTATTTCTAACTTTGGAACAACTTTAGATGGATTGCCATATTATGATTCAACAAACAAAAAATTATATATTTTAGGTGCAAGTGGTGATGGGACATCAGGTCATACTCCAATTACAGTAACATCTGAATCAATCCAAAACTTTGATACAGTTGTATCCGCTTCAATTGCATCTGCAGGATTCGGTGCTGGTATATTTGAATCAATTGATGGTACAACATATCGAACTGAAAACAATATACAAATTACAGGTTCACTAACAGTATCAGAATCAATAAACGCATATAATATTAACGCAGGAACACCAACATCAAATGATTGGCAGAGTAACTTACAAGGTTCTTACTTTAATAACTTTACAAAAGATACAGATGTATCGGAAATTTTAAGATTTGTTGCTGGTTTACTATCGTCTTCAGCACCAGATGCTTCACCAAACACTAAAACATATGGTTCTGTTAGTGAAAACCTTTCAAATACTACAACTTCAACAATTGCAGGATATATTCCACAAGATAATGATATTGCGGATATTACATACTTAATTGATAAAGGATTTGCGGCAGAAGGTGGTACTATATTCCCATCTAAAACAGTATATTCAAATTCATCATATGGAATTACATATACATCAGTAGCGGCAGGTTCAACATCAGTTCAATCTTCTGCAGATGCTCAATTATACGGATTGGGTACACTCACAAGTGGAAATGCTACTGAATTTAGAGTAAGTGGTTCACATCAATGGTTTTTTGCAGATAATAACTCAAAAACAGAAACCGAAACTTCATCATCTGGTGAAATTAGGTCATTATCATCATTTGGAACTTCAAATGGGTTAACAATCGGTAAGATTGAAACGGCAAACCCATCAGTTATTCCTGCAGCTTACCAAGATGGTAAATTTGCAGCAGTATTCTCTCGTTCTCCATTGGATGGTACGGCAAGAACTCTAACATCGGTATCATCATCAGGATTCTATCAAATATCAGCATCGATTGGTATTGCAACAGGTTCTCAAAATGGATATACTGTAAACGAAGTTGAAAGAGAGATATTTTATGCACCGATAACAAACATTAGTTCAAATATTGGTACAAACTCACTTTCAATTAGTAATCAAAGTACAACTGCACTAACACTAACATCAGGTTCTATTTCCGGAGCACCATTTGTTGATGGTGGAACTTGGAACTTAGTTGCAACTTCATCTGGTATATTTGAACCAATGTATGTTGCATCTACATCCGCAGGTAGAACTGTAATTACTTCACCAACACCATCGAATGTGAACGTAACGAGAACAAGTGGTGTGGATACATTATCAACTGCAGGTGGTGTAGTTGCAACATCAAACGCTGTATATAGTACGGCTGGCGTGGTACGTTCAACATCAACAGTTCCATTTAGAACAGATAACTTCCATACAGATGCAACTTATACAATAAGTGGTACGGGTACAACATTTACTGAAGGTGGATTCGCGGATACAGACTTTACTTTAGCACTTAGAGCAAGAAATAGAAGTAATTCAGAAACAACTTTAAATACTCAAACAGTATCAATACATTCTGCTGGAACATTCGGACAAGATGCTGCAAGTGGTTCTATGGGGTATTTCGGTGGTGGAACTACATCAACTACACTAATTGAATACTTTAGTACAGAATCATACAGAAGAGTAATATCAAATTCATCTACTCTTACAACTGCATGGGATGAAGAATCTAAATTAACATTAGGTGATGGTGGTGATTTACAAGTTAAACCAGGTTACTTAGTTAATCCAGAATCAACAAATGGATATTGGTATCCAACAGGTGGTTATAACGCAGCTCACTATAAGTGGTATTTAAGAGAATTCGATACGGCGGCTGCTAACAACAAAGGTACACTTACAATTAACTTAGACCCAAATACATCAGCAGATTTAACTACATTTGATGATACAACTACAGCTAAAATTGCAGTTGGTGTTATATTTGGTTCATCTGCAGCAACTATATTTGATGCAGTAAAAGGTAACGCATCTTATAATGGTACATTGAATGGTCAATCGACTGGAGCAAATAATCCATTTAGTGATTCGGTTGATGTTAAAGGTGATTTCTCATCAATAACAAACTCATCAGGTACATTAACATTAGGTGTTAATAACCCTGCTGGACAAACCATTAGTGCTACATATCCAAAAATTTGGCTATTAGTAAGATATAAAGGTACACCATCAAATACATTAGAAAGAATAACCGTTTCGGTATCATAATTAAAGGGAATTAACAATGGCATATAGTTCATCAGATAGGTCGGAAAGATTATTACAGAGTAGAAGATTTACTACTGATAATCTTACACTAAGTCAGGAAGCATTTACACAAGTATTCGATTTAGGTGCAAGTGAGATATTAACCGATGATGGTTTAATACCAACTGGTTCAACTCAATTACCTTATAGTGGTTCATCACAGAATTTGGCAATTGTTTCTGCTAGTGTTGTAAACCCTTCAATTGAAGAAGATTTACCAATTTTAAAGTATTGGTATAGAAAGAAAATAAAACCCGCGGGTGATGGTAGTAGAGAAGTTTATTACTTTACAGAATCAGACCCATCGGCAGTTGATGATACTGTAACATCAGACCAGTTAATTGAAACCGACCAATTAATAAACTTTGTATCTCCAAAATACATTATTGCATCTGATAGTGTTAATACAACCGAAAGTACAACACCAGGTTATAAAGTGGTAGTATATAAATCTACTTCAGCAACCGCAGGTGGAGTTACAGAACAAGCATCTGACCCAGCATCATATGTATTTGATTTCAAAACAGGTGTTTTAACTTGGAATGATGGTTCAGCACCTGCATCAAATCAATATGTGTATATTACAGCATATCAATATGTGGGTAGAACACTTCGTTCTCAATTAGATGATGGTTCAATACAAGGTGCAAGTACATGGGATGGTTTAGATGGGAAACCTGCGGGATTAGTAAGTTCATCAGCTCAAACAATTGCTAATTTACCGTCTGGTACTGTAAGTGGTTCATCTCAAGTAGATTATACAGCCATTTCAAATGTTCCATCAGGTATTATAAGTGGTTCATCTCAGGTAGATTATACAGCCATTTCAAATGTTCCAAGTGGATTAGTAAGTGGTTCATCTCAAATTAGTTATAATGGGATAACAGATATACCTTCAGGTATTATGAGTTCTTCAGCTCAAACATTACAAAATTTAGTTGGACAGGATTTAGTGGTATCATCAATTACTGCAGAACAATTTGTGGTTAGTTCATCTGTAACATTTGTTACTACATCATTCAGTAGTGGTTCTACTATATTTGGTGATACTTTAGATGATACTCACCAATTTACAGGCTCGTTATATGTTTCAGGTTCAATATTCTTTGATGAGATAGATGGTGGAAACTTCTAAAATAAGGATTTACGTTGTCAAACAAAATAAAATTAAAAAGGAGTTCGACAGTATCGAGAGTTCCACAATTAGCAGATTTAACACTTGGTGAATTAGCTATAAACACTTTCGATGGTAAGTTATTTTTTAAGAAAAATAATGGTAGTGATTCTATTGAATCTATTGTAACCACAAATTCACAAATTACAGGTTCAGTAGAATTAACAGGAGCATTAACATCATCACTTTCTCTTATATCAAATGATTCACCATCAACAAATATGTTTTTGGTAAAAGTCGCGGGAGATGATAAAGTAAAAGTAAATTCAGAAGGAACATTTATAATAAAAGAATCCACAACACTACCGACAGGTGAAACTGGAGCAATGGCAGTTAGTGGAAGTAACTTCTTTATTTATTTATAATAAAAAAACAATATTTATTAACATAACATAAAATTCAAAAGAGGAATTTAAAATGGCAGAATGGAAAAAAGTAATTGTATCAGGTTCAACCGCCAATTTAGCAGGATTAACTCTAAGTGCTGCTGTTAACGCTGGTACAGATACAGATAAGTTTTTGGTATTAGATAGTAGCGGAAACGTAGATTTTAGGACTGGAGTTGAAGTTCTTGAAGATATCGGTGCAGGTACAGGTGGTGGTGATATTACATCAGTAGTAGCCGGTAGTGGTTTAACTGGTGGTGCATCAACTGGAGATGCAACATTAAATGTTGGAGCAGGTGATGGTATTTCTGTAGCAGCAGATGCGGTTGCAGTAGATGCAACAGTATTAAGAACGACCGGTGATGGAGTAGTATCAGGTTCATCGCAAATTACATTAGGTGGCGATTTAAGTGGAACTGCTAACTCAGCAACAGTAGCTAAAGTACAAGGTGTAGCACTTACATCAGGTGAAGCAACTCAAGTAGCTAACATCGGTGGAACTACAATCTCATCAGCTCAATGGAGTTACTTAGGAGCACTTGACCAAGCCATAACAACAACTGATGATGTTGTATTCTCAACAGTAAATACAGGACAAGGTGAAAACGAATTGTATGCAATGAACCAAGCGGTTCGAACAACCGATGCTGTAACATTTGAAAACGCAACTATAACAGAAGATTTAACAGTTGGTGGAGATTTAATAGTAAATGGTGATTTAACTTACTTAAATACTACAAATACATTAGTAGAAGACCAATTTATTCTATTAGGTTCTGGTTCAGCTGATAGCACTGATATTGGTATTATATTTGATGGTGTTGGTGGAACTACAGGAACTGGAACCGCGTTTTTCTTTGATGGTGGTGTGAGTAGATTATCATATGCAGCTGAAGTATCTCACACTGCAACCACAGTAACACCTGCAGCATATATCCCATTAGTATTTGATGTAACAGGTGCATCTCATACTCCAGTAACAGATGTTGGTAACATTAAAATTGAAGGTGGTGAAGCTTTCATATATGTTTAAAATAAATTATGAAATGGTTACGAAAGATTATGGCAACATTAAGTGAATTAAAATCAAAAGAAAAAAAAGAACAACAAACCTTTACAAAAGAAGAGTTAGAATTCCTCTTACAATTAATAGCCGACTCAACTTTTGAAGGAAAAGATGTTCAGTTAGTTTACGAAACAGCAGTTAAAATTCAAAAGAATATAGTAAATCTATAAATTAAGACCCCCAACTTTGGGGGTTTTTTATTTTAATCTAAACATTTCAATATTTATTAGAAATAAGCTTAATTGTTGGCCCGAAAGGGAAGTGGGCTTTTTAGTAACCAACCACAATAAAGGAATATATGCCAAATTGGAAAAAGGTCATCACATCTGGTAGTGATGCAAGTTTAAATAAATTAGTAGTAGATACTCACGTATCAGCATCATTATTCTCAGGTTCATTTTATGGTGATGGTTCCGGGTTAACCGGAATATCAGCAGGTGGTGGTGGAATATTTGCAGCAACAGGCTCATATCAATCAACTACAAACGATGTTCAAATAACAGGTTCATTACAAATATACAAATCAGGCTCAACTGTATTTGATATACAAGGTTCACAAGGAACGTTATTCTCAGTAACAGATTCACTATCAGGTTCTCTTTTCTCAGTAAACGATATATCAGGTATTCCAATTTTTGAAGTATTCTCTGATGATACAGTTAAAATAGGAACTCATAATCAAGAAGGTATTGTAGTACAAGGTAGTGATGTAAAGATTACAGGCTCATTAGCAGTTGGAAATATTTCACCAAATGCAACGGATGGTAGAATTGATGCATCAAATGATATTGTAGCATATTCATCATCAGATAAAAGATGGAAAACAAATATAAAACTAATTGAATCACCATTAGAAAAATTACAAAAATTAAGTGGTGTAGAATTTGATTGGATTGAAGACTTTAGAGCACATGGTAATAGTGGAAACGATGTTGGGGTAATTGCACAAGAAGTAGAATTAGTTCTACCACAAGCAGTTCAAATTAGAGATACTGGTATGAAAGCAGTTAGATACGAAAAAATAATACCACTTTTAATTGAAACAATTAAAGAACAACAAAAACAAATTGATGAACTAAAAAATAAGATTGGGTAATGGCACTAACAGCATCAGGACAATTAAGTTTAGGTGATATTGCAACTGAAATGGGTGTATCTCTTTCAAATGTATCACTTACTACACAATCAACTACAGGTATCAATACAAACTCAACATCAAAGCCAGATGGTTCAACGCCTCATGCGGTATCAGAATTTTATTCATATGACCATTCAGCATCACCACCATTGACTGGATTTTCAGTAGATGAGACTCCATATGAGAGTGGTGAGGAGGCTTGTGAATTTGGTAGAGAAACTTCAACATGGTATCACGATGGTGTAGGTGAATATCCTGCAGATGGAGATAATGTATATACAGATGCTGGTGGTACTACGTTTCCAGAAGATGCACTTTATTGGATGGGTGAGCCATCATCATTTACTGTGACTGGTGGTGGGGTTAGTGAAGTAACACCTTGTTAATTTAATAAAAAGGAATAAATTATGTATACAACTAGAAATTTTATGATTTTTTCAACTTCCGAAACAGGAAGTATTGATTTTAACGATGTAGTAGAGACATCAGTAGATACTCTTAGATTAAATGTATCAGGTTCTAGAACATTTGTTAAATGGAATGGTGATATACCAACATCAGTTTCTTCATTAACAACAAAAGAGGGCCCATACACTCACCAACAAATTCTAACAATACTAACCGGCTCAGAATGGGTTGATACATTAGACGAGATATAATAAGATGGCAGGTAACACAGGTCCCGATATAGCAACAGATGGTCTAATATTCGCAGTTGACGCAGCTAATCATAAATCATATCCTGGTAGTGGAACAACTATAACCGATATAGGTGGTAGCGAGAATACTGGTACATTAACTAATGGCCCTACATTTGCATCTGGAGATGGTGGGAGTATTGATTTTGATGGTTCTAATGATTATATCCAACTTCAATCAAATGGGACTGGGACTTTTAATAATCAAATTTTTTCATTGGGTATGTGGTTCAAACTTGATGTTTTGAAAGCATATAATGTTTTATTTAGTTACGATTATACAGCCCACTCATCTCCGTATTATGCAACTCACCTTAGAATAGAAGTAAGTGGTGCAATCAGGTTTCATTGGAATAATGGTGCTAATAGGTCTATGTTCACAAGTGCTGGTGTAATTGTTGCAGATACTTGGTATAATATATATATAACCTTTAAATCAGGCAAACAACAAATATTCTTAAATGGCACATTAATCAAATCAGCTACTTTACCCGATACAATTACTTTTTATAACCAAGAAGTTTGGGTTGGCCGTTCTAATTTTTCTTCTGGATATACTAATGGTAAAATTACGTTATTTAACTATTATAATAGAGAACTATCAGCAGCAGAAGTCCTCCAAAACTACAACGCAACTAAAGGAAGATTTGGATTATGAGTACAACAGGTGGTCCCGATATAGTAACAGATGGTTTAGTTTTAGCATTAGATGCTGCCAATAAAAAATCATATCCTGGTAGTGGAACTACATGGACTGATTTAAGCGGTAATGGCTTTAATTTTACATTAGATGGTAGTGGGATAACATGGAATTCTTCTGGATATTTTAGTTTAGCAAATGGTGGTGCAACATATAATGGT
>Ga0209137_1003568_pt1 | contig 12949 bp, 7 predicted proteins | sample SaaInl5LU_22_DNA_FD_184642 | JGI IMG/M metagenome (GOLD analysis project Ga0209137, IMG submission 184642) | Marine microbial communities from expanding oxygen minimum zones in the Saanich Inlet - ESP_105LU_22_DNA (SPAdes) (version 2) | ecosystem: Environmental > Aquatic > Marine > Intertidal... | reverse complement strand
TTCACAAATAGGATTGTTGATCAACTCTTCGCGTGAAATTATCTATGCTTCAAGAGGCGAAGATTTTGCTGAAAAAGCGCAAGTAAAAGCAGCGAAATTGCAATTAGCAATGGAAAAAATAATGAGTTAAGGAATTGGCTAAAAATTATAAACTAAGTTCTCTATCGAGATAATTTACTTGATTTAATTTTTCTTTCAGTTTCATAGCTTTAAAAGCTGCCAAATCACTTATACTCTCATCTTCAAAACGGTAGCTAGATGACATCTCCAATAATTTTTCATATCTTTCTTGAAGGTGTTTTTTGTAACTTTTTAATTGATGTAAGCGTGACATTTAAATATTTATTAGTTTATAAAAATAGAAAATATTTTTAATTTTTCGTATTTATTTTTAATAAATTATTCAGTATCAAAAAGATAGTTTTTAGGTTAGTTTTTTAAGATTTTAAAGTTCTTTGAAAAACCACCTGATTGAATGTTTAAAATATAAAAACCGCTTTTTAAAAACGATACATCAATACTATTTTTTTCGGCTTTTTTATTGAAAGAATGTACTTTTTTTCCTGTCAAATCATAAATTGTTCCTTGATACGTATCTGAAAAGTTTGCAAACTGAATCTGTAATTGATTATCCACTGGATTGGGGAAAATAGTAATTTCCTTTTCCTCAACTGTATTATCATTTGTACTTAAACTTGATGCTTGATACACTCTTACATAGTCTATTTCCATAGCACTTTCCGTAAAAGAACCTGTAACATTTGGTAACATTGCTACATTAAAAAGCAAATATTGTGGCGCATCATAAGGCCAATTTTGAATATTTTTAGGCGAAGGTTCGTAGGTATAATGTACAATATCATCAACGCTAAAAACCATTTTATTTGCATCCCAATACAAGGTATAAGTATGAAATTCAGTAGACGCATTTGAAATCATTCTACCCCCTTTATTGATTGTTCCTCCAAAACTTGATCTATTGTGCAATGCACTCTGTACAAAGTTTTGATTATCTCCCCAATGTTCAATAATATCAATTTCGCCACAATCTGGCCAACCTGTAGTTCCGTGAGTTGCTGCAAAATAACCTCCAGTTTCAGTTATATTTTGTCCTAACATCCATAGTGCAGGAAAAGTTCCAACCCCAAAAGGCATTTTGGCTCTTATTTCAACTTTTCCGTATGTAAAAGCATATTTAGAATTTAGTCTGGCTGAAGTAAAATATTTAGTAACATTATTAAATGTATAATTTTCTCTTTTTGCCACAATTTTTAAGGTGCCATTACTTTGATAAGAATTGTCTGTTCTATCTGTATAATGTTGAATTTCGCCATTCGCCCATGTAGTTCCTCCAATAATTGGTATTACTTGATGATGCCATTTGGTTGCGTCAATAGCCCCATTTCCATCAAAATCATCAGACCAAACAAGGGTATCAAAATTGGTATTTGTGTTATTATTGTCATTACTGCTCTCAGGAAGTGTACCGTCGTATAAAAAATCATCAATAAAAGCAATTAATTGATCCGTATTGTTTTCACCATTTACTTGCAATAAAACTCTATTGAAATCTGTTCTATTTATTGGAGTAGCTGAGTTAGCATCTATATTGATATAAGTATCATTTTTAAAATCAAACGTAACTGTTTGCCAAGTGTTTAGAGATATATTTTTGATGATTTCTGTTTGTGTAGACCAAGGTGCTGCAATATTATTATTTTGTAGTTTTAAAGAAATCTGATTATTTTGACTTCCAGTAATGCTACTCGAAGGCACATAAATTTTTAGTGAAAAAGTATGTTTTTCTAATAAATCGAAATTTTTTGGAACATCAAATCGCACATTGGCAAATTGTCCTCCATTGTCTTCGTATTTTAAAACGGTATTTGAAGTATTGATTCCAACTTTAAAAGGATTTGAAAAAGAGGTATTTATAACAGATGCGTCTTGAGCCCAACTTGTAATGGTGCCGTTTCCTTCAAAGTCATCCTCAACTTTTTCTTGCGAAAATATATTAATTGAAAAGATAATAAGAAAAGAAGTAATTATTTTATACATATTCGTTTTTTAGAATTTTCAAATATAAGGGTAAAATGAATTTAAAAGCAGAAAGCAACCCATACTTTACCCCAACAAACCACTGTTTTAACATTCTTTTTTTTAAGTAAAGCACTTATTTTAGAAAGGCATCCGTTTTTTTGTCATAGCCATAAGGGCAATGTTTGCAACCACTTTTGCAACAATACCCTCTTTTTAAATGGTATTTTTTCGTAAATACTTTAAAACCTTCATCATTTAGATAAAAGTCATCATCCTCTAATTCAATTCTGGGTTTAAACATGTTGCAAAAATACGCCATTTAACGAAATTGTAAACGCTTGTCTTTAATCGAATTCAAACGCAACACTTTATAATCTAAAATATAATTTTGATATAGTCTCCAAGGAAACTGATCGCCTTGTTTTGGTAAAATATCTTTTGCTCTATGAATGTAGCCTGAATCTAAATTGATAAGAGGCAATTCGCCCAAATTCTCTTCAATGACAGATGCTTTGATGGTTTTGTATTCATTTTTTTGAAGATATTTTAAAACTCTCGAAATATATTCGCTTGTCAAATCGCTTTTCAGCGTCCAAGAAGCATTCGTATATCCTGCAAAAATGAAAAAATTCGGAAGTTCACTAAGCATTAATCCTTTATAAACAAACTGTTTTGTGATGTCAAAAGGTTGTTGATTTATTGAGATTTTTGCACCACCAAAAGGCAATAATTTTAAGCCTGTTGCACTAATAATAATATCAGCCTCAAGTATTTTCCCTGAACTTAATTTGATACCATTTTCTAGAAAAGTTTCAATCGTATCGGTTTCAACAAAAGCTTTTCCTTTTTTTATGGCTTTGAAAAAATCACCATCAGGCACCAAACAAAAACGCTGATTCCAAGGTTTATAATTCGGCGTAAAATGGGGTTCAATTTCAAAATCTCCCAATTCTTTTTGAATTCCCTTAAATATAACCTTCTTCATGGTTTCAGGATATTTCCTACATAAATTGTAAAAAAGCATGTCTGCTAAAATATTTTTAGCCCTTACAAAAGTGTGTGCAATTTTACTTGGAAATACCTTTTTTATGATTTTTGCAATTTTATCTTTATTGGGTAAAGCTGCAATATACGTTGGCGAACGTTGTAGCATGGTAACTTTTTCAACAGTATCTGCAATGGCAGGAACAATAGTCACTGCAGTTGCACCACTTCCAATAACCACTACTTTTTTGTTTGAATAATCTACGCTTTTATCCCATTTTTGAGGATGAAAAAAACTTCCTTTAAAGTTTTCTAACCCTTTGAATTCAGGAGTGTAACCATTATCATAGTTGTAATAACCACTACAATTAAAAATAAATTGGCAGGTAAAACTGCTTTCTATTTTTGATGAAGGATTTATGGTTTTTACCGTCCATAAATTTAAATGGGTGTCAAAATCATACGAAACTACTTTTTGATGGAATTCAATATGTTGTTTTACCTTGTATTCTTCTGTAGCTTCTTGCAAGTATTTTAAAATAGAGGGTGCATCTGCAAATGATTTATCATCATCCCACGTTTTAAAAGAATATCCAAAAGTGTACATATCTGAATCTGAACGAATTCCGGGATATGTAAATAAACTCCATGTGCCACCAATTTCTTCTCTAGCCTCTAAAATTTTATATTTTTTGTTAGGATTTTTTCGATGTAAATGACAAGCCGCTCCAATTCCTGATAAACCTGCACCTATAATAATGATGTCGTAATTCATAAATAGTAATAAGTATGATTAATTATTTTTTTTTATTGACATTTTCAATGATTTCAACCTATTTTCCTTTGAATATTCAAACCAATCAAAACAATTTAATAATGCCAATAAATTAGTTTTCAATAGCAACTTATTTTAAAACTGTAAATTCTATAGATGAATCCGTAAAAACAGTATGCGTTTGGGTTTTGAAATCCTTCTCTTCGGCTTTGTAAATATTATCTACATAAGTTTGTGGATTTAAATCGATTAAAGGAAACCACGAACTTTGTATCTGAATTTGCACTTTGTGTCCCTTTTTAAACGTATGAAAAACATCTTGTAATTTGATGTTTACAGCTGTTTTTTTGGAGGGTGAAAAGGGTTCAGGAAACTCAAAACTATTTCTATAACGACCTCTCATTACTTCACTACGTACCATTAAATGGTAGTTGCTCATTTTTAAATGGTCTTGCATTTTGTCATTATTTTCTTCTGAATCAGCTGGATGTACATCAATTACTTTGACAATCCAATCTGCTGCGGTTCCTGTAGTGGCAACGTTTAGCTTCGCTAAAATATCGCCTGCTAACGTAAAATCTTGTGTTAACACATTCGTTTCAAAAACCAATACATCCGGTCTTCTTGCGGCAAAGCGCTGATCATCTGTCATGTATTTTCTGGGCGTAAAAACCGTTTTTATGTCTTCGGAATAAGGAACTGGACGTTTGATGTCGCTGATAAAAGAGATTGCTTTAGTTTCTTTTTGAGTAGCTGTTAATTCTTGATTGTTGGATAAAAACCAATTTTCTTTCACTGCATTGTTGGGTGGCCAAACATCATACGATTTCCATTCTTTTTTGCCAGAATCGTACACGTAGGCTTCAGGCAATCCCGAATTTTTATCTCCTTTTCCTTTTAAGAAATGATGAAAAAATCGGGTTTCGATTTCTTTCTGAAATTTCAAAGAAATAGAGTCACCAAAATAGTAATTTCCTACAGCATTTTTTACAGAGGATCTAGCCCATCCTCCATGATCCCAAGGACCAAAAACCAAGGTATTGTAATTGTTTTTACCATGTTTTTCAATAGCTTTATAGGTTTCTAAAGGACCGTATAAATCTTCGGCATCAAACCAACCACCCACAATCATGGTTGCTACGGAAGATGGAACTTTGTTTAAATGCTGAATGATTCCTTTGCTTTGCCAAACTGAATCGTAATTTGGATGCTCTACAATTTCTTTCCAGAAAAAATCATCAATTTTATCTTTTGTGGCTGCTGAACTTACATCCAATTTTTCGTATTGAAAATATTCGTTTAGATTTTTTAAGGGTCCTTTGTCTAAGAAAAATTGATATTGATCTTGCGTTTTTAACTCGGGTGTTGAATACCAAGCTGTGTCAGTTGGTGTGTCTTTATAGGTTCCAAATAAAGAAATCGCTCTGAAATAACTTAATAAAAAAGCCCCATTATGATGAAAGTCATCAAAGAAAAAATCGCCAATACAGGCTTGTGGTGACGCTGCTTTTAATGCTGGATGTGCATCAATTGCTGAAATTGTAGCGTAATGTCCAGGATATGAAATTCCCCATGTACCCACATTTTCATTATTGTTTTCTACATTTTTTACCAACCAATCAATGGTGTCATATGTATCCGACACCTCATCGGATTCATTTGCTTTTTTATTGGGTAAATAAGCGCGCATGTTATCATACACACCTTCACTCATCCAACGCCCACGAACATCTTGATAAACAATAATATAGCCGTCTTTCATTAAATGCTCATTAGGTCCAATTTTGGTTTTTAGCCTCCCTTCACCATAAGGTGCTGAACTATAGGGAGTTCTTTGCATCAATATAGGATATTTGTTACTTTTATCCTTTGGAGAATAAATGGTGGTATGCAGTTTAATACCATCTCTCATCACAATGTCAACCTCAGTTTTAGTATAATTATCAGTAACATACGTGTCTTTTTCAGGAGTTTTCTCAACGTCTTTAGTACAAGAAAAGAGGAATGAAAATCCAATAATGGCAATCAAAAAGTAATTTTTCATGAGTGTAATTTGATTTTATAGCTCATAAAACTACAAAACAAAATACATTTTTTGAAAAAAAGGATGGTTAATTTCATTTTCACGATGTAACGAGATAAGCTGTTTTTGTTGCTTCATCAGAAAAATCGATGCAAGCATGAAGGTTGTTACTAAAATTACTTTATTTTTGCTGTCAAATTATGAATACAATAAAACGACAATTAACAGACTGGTTACCAACAACCAACAAAGAAGTGAAACTTCGTGGTTGGGAAGAATTGGACGTGATCTTGTTCAGTGGAGATGCGTATGTAGATCACCCCTCTTTTGGTCCTGCTGTGATTGGACGTATTTTAGAAAGTTATGGTTTGCGAGTGGCAATTGTACCACAACCCAACGTCAATGACAATTTACAAGATTTTGAGAAACTAGGTAAACCTCGTTTGTTTTTTGCTGCAACTGGTGGTTGTATGGATCCTATGGTAAGCAATTATACTGCCAGTAAAAAAAGACGTGATAAAGATGCATACACTCCCAATGGTGATATTGGTTTTCGTCCAGATTATGCTACTTCAGTGTATTGCAATATTTTAAAAGAAAAATTTCCTGAGGTGCCTATTTTGATTGGTGGTATTGAAGCTTCATTACGACGAGTTACCCACTATGATTATTGGTCAGACAAGTTGATGCCTAGCATTTTAGAAACCTCAAATGCAGATATGTTGGTGTATGGGATGGGAGAGCAGCCTTTGCGTGAAATTGTTTCGTTGTTGCAAAAAGGTGTTCCGTTTTCTAGCCTGAAAAACATCAAACAGACTGCGGTTTTGGTCAATCCAAAGGAAGAAAAAATTCCAGTTGTAAATGATTGGGAAGATGTTGAAATCAATTCGCATGAAATTTGTTTAAAAGATAAAAAAGCCTATGCTACTAATTTTAAAGTAGTTGAGCAAGAATCCAATAAGCTGAAAGCAAGACGTATTTTTCAAAAAGTTGGCAATAAAATACTGATGATCAATCCGCCTTTCCCAACAATGACGGAAGCTGAAATTGATGGTTCGTTTGATTTGCCTTACACTCGTTTGCCACATCCAAAATATGACAAACGCGGACCAATTCCTGCATATGAAATGATTAAATTTTCTATCAATATTCATAGGGGATGTTTTGGCGGATGTAGTTTTTGTACCATTTCTGCACATCAAGGAAAATTTATTGCCAGTAGAAGTCAAGAATCTATTTTAAAAGAAGTTGACAAAGTTGCAAATATGCCTGATTTTAAAGGCTATTTGTCCGATATTGGAGGGCCATCTGCCAACATGTACAAAATGAAGGGAAAAGTGCAAGAAATTTGCGATAAATGTGTGGCTCCTTCTTGTATTTCGCCTGTAATTTGCTCCAATTTAGATACTTCACACAAACCTTTAACGGAGTTGTATCAAGCTGTGGACAAACATCCAAAAGTAAAAAAATCTTTTATTGGTAGTGGTATTCGTCATGACATGTTAGTGCCAGAATTCAATAAAAATGCCGATCCAAAAGAATTGGACGCTTACACTGAAGAGGTAATGACGAAGCACGTTTCTGGACGATTAAAAGTAGCGCCTGAGCATACTTCTGATAACGTTTTAAAACTGATGCGTAAACCCTCATTTAGCTATTTCCATAAGTTTAAAGAACGCTTTGATCGCATCAACATCAAGAATAAATTGAACTTACAATTGATTCCGTATTTTATTTCCAGTCATCCTGCAAGTGAATTGGAAGATATGGCAAATTTGGCTGCAGAAACAAAAAATATGGGTTTTCAATTGGAGCAAGTTCAGGGATTTACCCCAACTCCCATGACAGTGGCTACTGTGATTTATTACTCAGGATATCATCCGTATACGTTGAAAGAAGTGCCCACTCCAAGAACCAAAAAGGAGAAAGAAGACCAACATAAATTCTTTTTTTGGTACAAAAAAGAAAACAAAGATTGGATTCGCAATACACTTCAAAAAGTAGGCAGAAACGATTTGTTACAAGTGTTATTGCCTGAAAACAACACTTGGAAAAAGAATAAAACGGCACACAAAACTGCGCAACATACTTTTGATGATGCGATTCCTTTTAACAGACGTAAAAAAGTAAAACGCGTTGCGGGCAAGAAAAGGTAATTGTTTAATTGGTGTAATATAAAGCTTATGTGAAAGCGTAAGTAATGGGAAAATGAGCGAGTTCTTCACGCTGACCTACCTAGTTTAGCAAAGCGAGTTGAATTTTCGATGAGGAATTTCAGCCGTTATTTCTCTTATACGTTGTTGTGGTTTGTATTTTTAATTTAAATACTTAATTCTACTTGAATTTTTTAACTATAATAATTAATAATAAAAAGTAGGTCATAAAAAAATAAAAATGGAATTGTTCTTATTTTTTAATGATTTCCAAGCCATTAATATTTACAAATAGTAATTTATTTTGAAGAGATTTTTTGATTTGTGTTTTTGATAAAAATTGATTCAATCTAATACCAAATATTTTTTAAAAAACGCAATCGTGCGTTCCCAAGACAAATCAGCAGCAGCTTTGTCAAATCTTGGAGTGGAATTGTTGTGAAAACCGTGGTTTACATTTTGATAAAAATGGGCTTCATAAATACAATTGTTTTCTTTCAATGTCTTTTCATAAGCTGTCCAACCTTCATTCACTCTTTTGTCTAAATCTGCATATTGTAACAATAATGGTGTTTTGATGTTTTTTGCATCTTCATCCGAAGGTTGTCTTCCATAGTAAGGAACCGCAGCTTTTAACTCTGGCAATTTTACAGCCATCATGTTTGAAATCCATCCGCCAAAACAAAAACCGACAACACCTATTTTTCCATTACAATTGGGATGGTTTTTTAAGTAGTGAAAAGCCGCAATAAAATCTTCCAACATTTCTTCTTTGGTTCTTTTGCTTTGCATCGCTCTGCCCTCATCATCACTGCCGGGATAACCTCCTAAAGGTGTTAAGGCATCAGGAGCCAAAGAAATAAATCCTTCAATGGCGGCTCTCCTTCCAACATCTTCAATATAAGGATTCAAACCTCGATTTTCATGCACTACAATAATTCCCGGTAATTTATTTTTGGCATCTTTAGGCATGGAAAGCAATCCTTTAATAGTGCCTCCGCCTTTTAGGGAATCATAAGAAATATAGTCTGAATTCAACCTTGGATCATCCGTTTTTACCAATAAGTTTTCAATATAATTTGGTGAAATAAAACTCAATAATGCTGGTAATGTAATAGCGCCAACAGCAAAAAGTGATAGTTTTTTTAAGAATTCTTTTCGATTGATTTTATTATGTGCATAGTCATCATACAAGTCAAAAACCTCTTGACTGATGTCTTCTTTGGTAAGTTGTTTCATGGGAGTTATTTTAACGTATCAAGATACACTTTTTTTGGATTGATTTTTATCAAAAAAAATCCCTACAAATTGTAGGGACTTTTTAAATTTTGTACATGTAAAATTACATATTTCTTCGATATTGACCACCTACTTCAAACAAGGATTCTGTGATTTGACCAAGCGTACTAATCTTGGATATTTCCATGAGTTTTTCAAATAAATTTTCATTTTGAATGGCTGCTTCTTGCATAGAAGTCAACTGTTTTTGAGCCGTTTTTTCAAAAGCTTTATTCAGGTTTTCTTTAGTTTTTATTTGATATTGTTTTTCAGTTTCAGTAGCTCTGATTACTTCAGTAGGCAACACTGTAGGCGAACCTTTTGAACTCAAAAAAGTATTTACGCCAATGATTGGAAACTCACCATTGTGTTTCAACGTTTCATAATACAAACTTTCTTCCTGAATTTTTGAACGTTGATACATAGTTTCCATAGCACCTAAAACGCCTCCTCTTTCTGTGATTTTATCAAATTCTTGCAAAACAGCTTCTTCCACTAAATCTGTCAATTCTTCAATAATGAATGCGCCTTGAATCGGATTTTCATTTTTTGCCAATCCTAATTCTTTGTTGATAATCAACTGAATAGCCATAGCTCTTCTTACAGATTCTTCAGTTGGAGTGGTAATTGCCTCATCATACGCATTGGTATGTAAAGAATTGCAATTGTCGTAAATGGCATACAAAGCTTGTAAGGTTGTTCTGATATCATTGAAATCAATTTCTTGAGCATGTAAAGAACGGCCAGAAGTTTGAATGTGATATTTTAACATTTGCGCTCTTTCATTGGCTCCGTATTTATATTTTAAGGCTTTTGCCCAAATTTTACGAGCTACTCTACCAATCACTGCGTATTCAGGATCAATTCCGTTTGAAAAGAAAAAGGATAAATTAGGCCCAAATTGGTTGATGTCCATGCCACGTGACAAATAATACTCCACATAGGTAAATCCGTTTGCTAAAGTAAAAGCCAGCTGCGTAATAGGATTTGCACCAGCTTCTGCAATATGATATCCAGAAATAGAGACCGAATAAAAGTTGCGAACTTGATTTTTAATAAAATATTCTTGCACATCACCCATCAAACGCAATGCAAATTCCGTAGAAAAAATACAAGTATTTTGCGCTTGATCTTCTTTTAAAATATCTGCTTGAACGGTTCCTCTAACTTGAGCTAAGGTTTCTTTTTTGATGGGTTCATACACGTCTTTTGGCAATACCAAATCTCCAGTAACTCCTAAAAGCAGCAATCCTAAACCATTATTTCCTTCCGGCAAATCACCTTGATATGTTGGTCTTTCTAAACCTTTATCATCATACAATTCTTTCAACTTGGCATCAACTAAATATTCTAATTGATGTTCTTTGATGTATTTTTCACAATTTTGATCAATGGCAGCATTCATAAAAAATCCTAACAACATAGGAGCGGGGCCATTGATTGTCATAGAAACAGAGGTCATTGGGTGGCTTAAATCAAAACCAGAGTATAATTTTTTGGCATCATCCAAACAGCAAATAGAAACCCCCGCATTTCCGATTTTCCCATAAATATCAGGTCTGTGACCAGGATCATTTCCATAAAGAGTTACAGAATCAAAAGCAGTTGATAAGCGTTTGGCGTCCATTCCTAAACTCACATAATGAAAACGTCTGTTGGTTCTTTCAGGGCCACCTTCGCCTGCAAACATTCGTGTTGGATCTTCACCAGTTCTTTTAAAAGGGTACAATCCTGCTGTAAATGGAAATTCTCCAGGAACATTTTCTTGTAAAATCCAACGCAACAAATCACCCCAAGCTTGGTATTTTGGTAAGGCTACTTTGGGTATGTTTGAGTGTGATAAAGATTTTGAATGTGTTTCGATACTGATTTCTTTGTCTCGAACTTTAAAAGTGTACAAAGGATTTTTATACCGTTCAACTTTCTCTGACCAATTTAAAATAAGTTCCCAATTTAAAGGATCTAAATTCAGTTTTACTTTGTCAAATTGCGCCAATAAAAGTTTGATAAACTCTCTGTCATTTTGAGCTTGCCTTAGAATCTCATCTTCATCCAATCCAGTTTTGATAAGTTTAATTTCACTATTTGTAATAGAATAAATCGTTTGATAAATGCCATATAATTTTTGAGCCACTACAACTTGGTCAGCAATTTTGTGGTCATAGGCTCTATTATTTTCGGCAATTTCTGATAAATATCGAACTCTATTTGGCGGGATGACATAGATTTTTTCAGACATTTCTTTGGTGATTTTCATGTCTGATTTCAAATTAGCACCAGTTTTTTCCATCAATTTATCCATCACAGCTTTGTACAAAGAATTCATACCAGGATCATTAAATTGCGAAGCAATTGTACCGAAGATGGGCAAATCATCCATAGGAGTTTCCCATAAATTATGATTGCGCATGTATTGTTTTTTTACATCACGTAAGGCATCTAAAGCCCCTCTTTTATCAAATTTATTGATGGCAACCAAATCCGCAAAATCCAACATGTCAATTTTTTCTAATTGAGTAGCAGCACCAAATTCAGGTGTCATCACATATAAGGAAGTATCTGAATGTTCGATGATTTCAGTGTCAGATTGTCCAATTCCAGAAGTTTCTAAAATAATCAAATCAAATTCAGCTGCTTTTAATACTTGCACAGCTTCATGAACATATTTTGACAATGCCAAATTCGATTGACGAGTTGCCAACGAACGCATATAAACTCTAGGATTGTTAATGGCATTCATGCGAATTCTATCACCTAAAAGAGCACCACCTGTCTTTCTTTTGGATGGATCAACAGAAATAATTCCGATAGTTTTTTCAGGAAAATCGATTAAAAATCTTCGGACCAATTCATCTACCAAGCTACTTTTTCCAGCTCCACCTGTACCTGTTATTCCAAGAATTGGGGAAGTTCCTTTTGAACTTCCAAGAGGGTAGGAGTTCCACTCTTTCTTAAAAACTCTATCGAAATCAGCATGATTATTTTCTGCGAGTGATATTAACCTTGCAATCGTATTTACATCTTTGTTTTTTAAGTTTTCTAAAACTTTCTCACTTCCTAAATCTACTAACCAATCTCCGTCTTCATTACAAACTTTTCCAGCATCAGTTTCCTTGCCTTTTGGAAGGGTTAGTGATGGGCTTTCTGCTTTCATTACCAAATCATTAATCATGCCTTGTAAACCCATTTCACGTCCATCATCAGGCGCATAAATTCTGGTAATTCCATATTTCATCAATTCTTTGATTTCCTCAGGAAGAATAACGCCTCCACCACCACCAAATATTTTGATGTGTCCTGCACCTTTTTGGTGCAATAAATCATACATGAATTTAAAATATTCCATGTGTCCTCCTTGATAAGAAGTCATGGCAATCGCATTTACATCCTCTTGAATAGCGCAATTCACTACTTCCTCCGCACTTCTATCATGTCCTAAATGGATGACTTCCACGCCTGTTGCTTGAATAATTCTTCGCATGATATTGATGGCGGCATCATGACCATCAAATAACGATGCTGCAGTGACAATTCTGATTTTGTGTTGAGGTTTGTAGGGTAGTGTTTGTTCCATTCGTAAAAAATGTATGAATTTAGGCTTGCAATTTACAGAATATTCAAAAAAGAATTCCAATTATTATTGAATGCTAACTGTTAATTCTTTTGTAAAGCGATTCCGAATTTTTTTATTTTCAG